>ENA-ORNO01001031-ORNO01001031.1-human-gut-metagenome-genome-assembly--contig:-NODE-1031-length-14637-cov-2.754080_pt1 | contig 14637 bp, 10 predicted proteins | sample MGYA00242117_ERZ509026 | MGnify/ENA primary metagenome ERZ509026 (study PRJEB26280, sample SAMEA2338710) | human gut metagenome | biome: human gut; feature: human-associated habitat; material: faeces... | reverse complement strand
ATGCAACAGGTGCGGCACAGCCCGGTCTTGCTGTGAGCAAGTTAGAAACATTATCAATAGAAATTCCGAATATTTCAGAGCAAAACAAAATTGCTCAAACTCTGTACAAAGTTGAACAGCTCGTGAATTTTCGCAAACAGCAGCTTGCCAAACTGGACAAGCTGGTAAAGGTACGGTTTGTGGAGATGTTTGGTGACCCAGCAAATAATGTAAACAATCTGCCAGCAAGCCCAATGACCGCTATTTGTCAAATCATTGATGGCGACAGAGGAAAAAACTACCCGAAACAAGAAGAGTTTTCAGATAGTGGCTTTTGCTTGTTTTTAAACGCAAAGAATGTCACTGCGCAGGGGTTTTCGTTTGAAAACTGTACATATATAACGGAAGAAAAAGACGCTCTATTGCGTAACGGAAAACTTTGTCGAGGTGATGTCGTTTTAACCACAAGAGGAACAATTGGAAATTTAGCATTTTATGATACAAGTGTTCCTTATGAGAATATTCGAATCAATTCTGGAATGGTCATTCTAAGGATGAATAACCAAGTCGTTTCTGAAATTTTCTTTATTGAGCAATTCAAAATGCAACTTGATTCCATAAAAAGCCGGATTGCAAGCGGGTCTGCACAACCGCAACTTCCAATCTCGACTATGAATAAAATAGAAATGATTTTGCCGCCAATTGAACTTCAAAACCAGTTCGCCGCTTTTGTAGAGCGTGTAGACAAGCAGAAGCAAACCGTGCAGCAGAGCCTTGAAAAGCTGGAACTGATGAAAAAGGCACTGATGCAGGAATATTTTGGGTAACTCCCTCAGCCGCCTGACGGCGCCAGCTCCCTCAGAGAGGGAGCCTTTGACGTGGCGGTGCCGAAAAGCCTCCCTCCTTGAGGGAGGTGGATGCGAACGAAGTGAGCAGACGGAGGGAGTTTGTATATAAAATGCCCCAAACTTCAGATAAAAGGCTGTGCAACAGCGGATTTTAGCGGTATAATAATGTTAACCAGAACATTTTATCATGAAAGGAGCATACGACGACGACCTTTGAAGAAGAAAAAGATTATAACAAGGCAAAGCTTGATGTAATTAAAGCAATGAACTCGATTCAAAAGCTGAAACCAGAACTTCGAGAACAACTGCTGAAAGAACTGGTTGGAGCGGAAGCGTATGCTTCGGTGTGGCAGGTTCTAATTAGAATGGGGATGTTGAAAGAAGCAAAGTAAAAGATTTTGGTGATGAGGATGGAGGAACGTGAGATTTTTATTTTGGAATACGCATAATACCAAAGATATAAATAAAATTCTTTGCAGTATGATCGTGGAGCAAAAATCAAACATTGTTATTCTTGCAGAATATGAAGACATCATTGAGGACTTGCTTTACAATCTCGATTTAAATGGTGTCCGAATGAATGTTTATCCATCTGTTGGATGTGAAAGAATTACAATTCTCGGGAATACTAAAAATGTTCGGCAAAGCCGCCAAAGCAGATATTATTCTATGCAGATTGTAGATGATGATTTGCTTTTGTGTGGAGTTCATCTTCCAAGTCAGATGTGGACAGATGAACGAACACAAACACTTGCTTTCCAGTCGGTGGTTCAAGATATTGAGCTTGCAGAAAAGGAAAGTGGAATTGATAAGACCGTAGTCGTTGGAGATTTTAATCAAAATCCATACGATGATGGGTGCTTGGGAGCATTTGGATTTCATGGAATTCCCGTTGCAGATGAAGCACAAAAAATATCAAGAACAATCTATAACGCAAAGTATAAAATGTTTTATAATCCTATGTGGAATTTGTTGGGAGATTTTAATTATCCACCTGGAACATACTATTATAAAGGTAACAAGGAGAAAAATGAATTCTGGAATATTTTTGATCAAGTGATAGTTCGTCCCCGGTTGAGAAGCAACTTTGTTGATAAAGAACTAAAAATCATAACAAAAACACAAACGGTTTCTTTAGTGACTCAAAATCAGCATCCAAATAAAGAAATCAGTGACCATTTACCGATTGTATTTCAATTAATGGAGGATTAAGTATGGATCATATGCTATCATTAAAAGAGAAGTTAAGTTTTGACAAGGTTGATTTGACAGCGCCTGATAAAGTTATTAAAGAAGTTGGAAATGAACTGAGCGAAATAACGCAGGGAATGGTCAAATGTGAAGTCAAAGAATATGATGGTCCAATTCGTTCTTTTACGCAAACCAAAGAAGTCGGTACAGCTGCATTGTTGACTGCTTTTCAAACTAAGACAGTAGAACAACATATAGATATTCAAAGTCGTTTGGGAGAAATGGGTAATACGCAAAAGAAATTTGAAGTATGCTTGGAAACGCCTGACAATAAAGACTACAAGTTTCGATTAATGTTTATTGCGTACGATGCAACTATTTATCCTGTAACAGTTGTTCTAGAAAGCGATATTGCAAATCAGTTGCCACAATACGGAAATGGCTATATTTATAGTTTTAAATCTCGCAAAGATTTTCAAATTTTTCTTGTGGATGTGATAAATTCGGATAAAGCAGTCACCATATTGCAACAATTAATCAATCTGGCTGGGAATGCGATGCATTTAGAAATGAATGAAGAGGCGGAGACGAACGCTGGCGTCTAAATGATATAGTGACGCAGCTACTTTGATGAGGCATTCAATTATGTCAAATTTTTCGTATTTGCTGGCTAAAAATGAATACTCCCTCTTCGCTAATTCTGCCATCGAGGCCGAGAAAGTGTTCTCCACCTCCCCGGCGATGTGCGCGGTGGGGTGCCGGAAGGCGTTGGAGCTGGCGGTGAAGTGGGTGTATGCGGCAGACAAGACCATCACGATGCCCTACAAGGACAACCTGCAATCCCTGTTGCACGAGCCGAGTTTCCGGTTCGTGGTGGACCGCAACGTGTGGAGCGTGCTGCCCAGCATCGTGAAGGCGGGCAATCTGGCGGTACATACGGGGCATAGTGTGTCGGCGGCGGATGCAGTGTTCAGCCTGCGGGGGCTGTTCGACTTCATCCAGTGGGTGGATTACTGCTACGGCACGGACTATGTGGAGCGCTCCTTTGATGAAACAGCCATCCCCGGCGAAAAAGTAGCACTGGACGAAAAGAAGATCCGGGAGCAGGAAAGCCTGCTGACCCAGAAAGATGCCGAACTGGAAGCCTTGCGCAAGCAGGTGGAGAGCCTTTCGGCGGCGTACACGGCCAGCAAACAGCAGAACCAGCAGAGCCGCAGTTTCACCGCCGCCGACCTTACCGAGACCGAGACGCGGCAGAAGATCATCGACATCGACCTCAAGGCCATGGGCTGGAAGTTCACCGGGCCGGACGCCGATGTGCGCACCGAGTACGAAGTGGACAACATGAACGGCGTGCTGGGGCAGAAGGGCTATGCGGACTATGTGCTGATGGGCAAGGACGGCTTGCCGCTGGCGGTCATTGAAGCCAAGCGCAGCACCAAAGACCCCAACATCGGGCGCAAGCAGGCTCAGCTTTATGCAGACTGTCTGGAGCAGAAGTTTGGCCGCCGTCCGATGCTGTTTACCACCAACGGCTACACCACCTATTTCTGGGATGAGCAGAGCGGCCCGCAGCGTGCCGTGAGCGGGGTGTTCTGCAAGGACGATTTACAGAAACTGATGAACCGCCGCACCGAGAAAAAGCCGCTGGACACCATCGAAATTGACGACAAAATCACCGACCGCTACTATCAGAAAAACGCCATCCGGGCTGTCTGCGCCCACATCGCGCAGGGCTTCCGGCGCAATCTGCTGGTCATGGCAACGGGCACAGGCAAGACCCGCACCGCGTCCAGCCTGACCGATGTGCTGAGCCGGGGCGGTCATGTGACCAACGTGCTCTTTCTGGCGGACCGCACCGCGCTGGTCAAGCAGGCAAAGGACGACTTCAAAAAGTATCTGCCCGACCAGTCGCTGTGCAATCTGTGCTCCTCCAAGGACGATAAGGCCGCGCGCATCGTGTTTTCCACCTATCCCACCATGCTCAACGCCATCGACAACGCCAAGACCAAGGACGGCGTGCCGCTGTTTTCGCCCGCCCACTTTGACCTTATCATCGTGGACGAGAGCCACCGCAGCATTTTCAAGAAATACCGCGCCATTTTTGATTATTTCGATGCCATTCTGGTGGGCTTGACCGCCACCCCGAAAACCGACGTGGACCGCAACACCTACGACTTTTTCGAGATGGAACACGGCATCCCCACCTACGCCTACGATTACGATACGGCGGTCTACACCGACCATGTGCTGGTGCCTTACTACAACTACGAGGTCAAGACGAAATTCACAGAAGAGGGCATCCACTACGACCAGCTTTCACCGGAGGATAAGGCCCGCTACGAGGACGATTTTGCCGAGGACGACACCCTGCCCACCTTTATCCCATCCGAAAAGCTGAATAAGTTCATCTTCAACGCCAACACCGTGGACACGGTGCTGCAAGACCTGATGGAACGCGGCATCCAGACGGCAGGCGGCGACCGCATCGGCAAAACCATCATCTTTGCCCAGAACAAGCGCCATGCGGAGTTTATCCGGGAACGTTTTGGCAAGCTCTACCCGCAGCTGGAGACCCAGTACCCGGGTTTCATCCAGCGGGTGGTCTGCGATGACGCCTATGCACAGTCCATCATTGACGATTTCAAACAGCCGGATAAGCCGCCTTTTATTGCGGTCTCGGTGGATATGATGGACACGGGCATCGATGTGCCGGAGTGTGCGAATCTGGTGTTCTTCAAAAAAGTGCGCAGCAAAACGAAGTTCTGGCAGATGATAGGCCGTGGCACGCGGCTCTGCCCGTCCCTTGCCTGCGTGGATGCCATCGACGGCGAATATACGGGCAAACGGCGGTTTCTGATTTTCGACTACTGCGGCAACTTTGAATTTTTCCGTCAGAAACCCAACGGCTACGAGAGCGCGGACACCAAAAGCCTGTCCGAGAGCATTTTCTGCAAGCAGGTGCGCATTGCTGCGGCCTTGCAGGATGGAGCCTATGGGGACGAAAACTACCAGAACTGGCGTAAAATTTTAACAGAAACCTGCCGTGCCGAAGTGGGAGCGCTGAACCCGGAGCTGGTATCCGTGCGGCTGCACCGACAGGCCGTGGAACACTATCAAAAGCCGGAAGCCTTTGTCAGCCTGACCGAAACGGACAAAGGCACCTTGATGAAAGAGGTGGCACCGCTCATCTCGCTGGACGACAAAGATGAAGCCGCCAAACGGTTCGATAACTTTGTGTATGGCTTGCTGCTTTGTGAACTGGAAGGTCTGCCGGGGCTGGGCCGCGCCCAGAAACAGCTGCGCAGCACAGCGGCATTGCTGGAAGGGAAGGCTACCATCCCGCAGGTGCAGGCAAAGCTGCCGCTCATTCGGGAGGTGCAGACGGACGAGTTTTTGACTTCGCATGATCTGCTCCGCTTTGAGGAAATGCGGCAGGAACTGCGGGAGCTCATCAAGTTTCTGGTGGACGGTGTAGAAGGGCAAAAGCCTGTCTACACGGCCCTTGCCGACCCGGTACTGGAACAGACCGAGGGCAAAACGCTGGATTCCGGCTACGATTTCGGCGAGTACCGGGAACGTGTGAACCGCTACATCATGGAGCACCGCAGCGATACGCTGGCCATCCACAAGCTGACCCAGAACATTCCGCTTTCCCGGGGTGACTATACCGAGCTGGAACATATCTTCACCTGTGAGCTGGGCAGCAAAGAGGACTATGCACGGGAGTTTCGGGATACACCCTTTGGTCTGCTGGTGCGTAAAGTGGCAAAGCTGGACCACGATGCTGCCATGCAGGCCTTTTCAAAATTTATCAATGACGAATCGCTGAATGCAAAGCAGATCGCGTTCGTGCAGAAGGTCATTCATTACATCGAGCAGAACGGTTATGTGGAAAGCAAAGCGGTGTTGATGAAACCACCCTTTGACCAGCCCATCCTGTTTACCCGCCTGTTTGATGGCAAAACAGGCAGTGAACTGATGGATACGATCAATTCGGTGAAAGAGAATGCCACCCATGTGACTGCATAAAGCGGTGGAATGTACTGATAAAATACGGTATAATACGCTTGAACTTTTCAAGAGATATCGGTATCAATATCAGTTCCGCAGCATAAACGTTGCACAGCTATATGGCGTTCAGAAATCTCGTGCATCCTCTATTATCAAGAATCTTATCAAGCATGGATTGGTGACGTCACCAGAATATGGCGTATACCAATTTGTGAAGAAGTAACACCGCTATCAACAGGTGATTTTTGAAAACCAAGCGGTGAAGCTGTTACGGCCCATGGAACGTCTTAATATAATTTGAATTATCATAATCGAAATTATATTAACCACTTGTGTGAAAATGCCCACTCCCCTGAGAACTCCTCAGACGAGTGGGCATTTTTCTTCCTATATATCAAATATACCTTTGTGGTCACTCAAATCGCCACCAAGTCATGGACCCAAAATCATCTTTTTTTGTTTTCTGGGGCGCTGCACACTTTTTGCACACCGGCGGGAAGTTCAAATTTTGTCAACCTGCCCAAAATACGCCCTGAAAAGTTTACTTGACGCGATTTTAAAATCAATATATAATTGGGTTAGAAACCAATTATAGAAAAGGATGATTTCCAATGGCGCGCAGATACGACAGCAAAGAAGCAAAACGGCGGATACTGACCGCCTGTGTCCGGCTTTTTCTGGAAAAAGGCTACACGAACACCAAGGTGGCAGAAATTTTAAAGGAAGCAGATGTTTCCGCCGGGTCGTTCCAGAATATTTTCCGCACCAAGGACGGTGTGCTGACCGAGCTGATCGGCATGATGTTCAGCAGGCAGTTCGGTGCGGTAAGGCCGCTGGCGGCAAACGCCCCCTCGCCGGTGTACCTCTACGCGGTGGAAACGGCTTTGCAGCTGGCGATGACCGAGCTGAGCGAGAATCTGCGGGATATCTATGTGGAAGCGTACACCTTCCCCGCCACGGCGGAGATCATCCACCGCAGCACCACGGCCGAGCTGCAGGCGGCGTTCAGCGCGTATCTGCCCGGGTGCGCCGAGTGTGATTTTTACGAGATGGAGCTGGGCACGGCTGGCATGATGCGCGGCTACATGGCACGGCAGTGCGACCCCTACTTTACGCTGGAGCGCAAAATACGGCGCTATCTGAGCATGAGCCTGAGTGCGCTGCAGGTCCCCGCGCAGGAGCGCGAGCAGGTCATCGCTTTTGTGGCGGAGATCGATATGCTTGCCCAGGCGCGGAAGGTGGTAGATGCCGTGCTTGCATCGCTGTCCGTGCAGTTTGATCTGAAAGGATAACAAGGCTTGATGATAAGGAGGGAACAACATGAAAAAATGGCTGATCGGGTGTTTGACGGTGCTGGCAATGGTGTGCCTGATACCGGGGATCGTGTTAAACGTTAAAGCGGCAGATTCTATCTATACGTACTGCTTCGTCTGTATGCAACAAAGAAACTATGAGATCCTCGGATATACAAAAGTTGATTCAACCAAGCATAGGATCCATATAAAATGCTCAGTCTGCGGCAGGAAGAACAGCATTGTTTATGGAGATCTTTCGGACCATACCGGCGGCACCGAAACGCCCACCTGCACCACAGGCAAAACCTGTGAAAAATGCGGCGCGGAATACGGCATTCTCGGTCACAAATGGAAAACTCCGGCGAACGCCTCCCTTGGCAACGGCACGCACCGCATCATTTGCTTGCGCTGCGGCTTAAATGGTACCGCAAGCTGTACCGGTGGCACAGCAACCTGCACCACCAAAGCGGTCTGTGAGGCGTGTGGTGGGAAATACGGCAAAAGAAACCTAAATAATCATGCTCTGGTGCATTATGATGCGCAAGCCCCCACCTGTACGAAACCCGGCTGGGACGCTTTCGACACCTGTCCCCGCTGCTACTATACCACTTTTCGAGCAATCCCCGCGCTAAAACATGATTTAGAGCACCACGAAGCAAAAGCCCCCACCTGCACGGAAAAGGGCTGGGATGCTTACGAAGCCTGCTCCCGTTTCGGCTGCGACTATACCACCCGCAAAGAGCTGCCCGCACTGAACCATGCTCTGGAGCAGCACGCAGCGCAAGCTCCCACCTGTACGGAAATCGGCTGGGATGCTTACGAAGCCTGCTCCCGTTGTGACTATACCACCTATGCGGAACTGTCCGCGCTGAATCATGATTATCAGGCTGTTACCGTAGAGCCTACCTGTGAAACAGACGGCTATACTGTTTTTACCTGCTCCCGCTGCAAAGACAGCTACACCGCAGACCCGACCGATAAGCTGGGACACCAGTTCGGTGCATGGTCCCCGAACGGAACCGGCTCTCAGAGCGCCGATTGTCTGCGGCAGGGCTGCGCGCACACCGGCAGCACGGATTGCCGGAAGTTTACTTTCCGCACTGCGGAAGGCGAAATGCTGACCTTCTGCCCCGTGTGCGGGCAGGCAGAAAACGCCGCGCAGCTGGAAAAGATCGACGCCGCAACGGCGTGGACTATCAGCGGCAGTCTTTCTGCGGAGGATGTGACCGCACGGACGAACGGGGAATACCTGAGTGTGGCATTTGAGACTGCCGGCAGCCTGACGCAGCCCACCGGCCTGGTAAGGCTTGCGCTGCCCGCCGGATTGCTGGAAGGCAAAACGCTTGTGCGCATTGCCCCGGACGGCACGCAGACGGAGCTGCCTTTTGAAGCAAAGAACGGCAAACTCATCTTTACGCTGGATTTTGCAAACAGCGAGCTTCCCGTAATGCTCTTCCGCCTGCTCCCCCAGACCGCCGCCCTCTGAGCGCTTTTACAGCGCACAAACGATAGACCGCAAAATGCCCGCCCACCTGTGGGAAACCACGGTGGGCGGGCATTCTTTTATGTTATGGTTATGTGCGTTTTGCCCTCAGCCGCACACGCTGCCATCCGGGGCAAAGAACTGCACGTGCTTTTGCCACTGGGTAGGGCTGATGGTGCGGCGGTAGCAGTCGGTCAGGGTTTTCACTGCAGTCTCCGGGGCAAGGGGCGCGCAGCCCGGGCAGTCCAGCACCAGAATGCGGAACCACGCGTCAAAAAGATGCTCGGTGTAGTGGGTGTCCCACGCGCCGCAGCGGGCGTAAAAGCCCAGCCGCCGCACTGCCATGGCTGCGTCCTCGGCCTTTTCCGGCATCTCAGCTTCAATTAAAATGGCCTCGGCGGTGTCCTCGTGGGCGGGCAGCTGCGCCAGCAGCTGCGCCCCAATGCCGTGGGCGCGGTAGGCGGGCACTACGGCAAAATAATCCAGCTGGCTCATCCGGCAGCCCTCGGGACGCACCATCAGCAGATAGGCGGCAAGGGTGTCCCCGTCAAACACGCCCCATGTGTGGGCAGTGCCATCCGCTTCGCTGTTCAGGATCATGCTCAGGGGCTTCAGCTCCCCGGCAGGAAAGTCCCGGCGCATCTCGTTCAGATACACATCGGTCAGCTCCGGGCCGGTGAGCAGCCGCCAGATAAACGCAGGCTCTCTCATACGATCCGGTTTCCTTTCTGGATGACAGCCTTGATGTTCAGCTCCTTGTCCGCAAGGATCACGTTGCCGTAGCGTCCGGCGGCAAGGCTGCCGTAGTCGTTGTCCACGCCAATGCTCTTGGCGGGGGTCTCGCTGGCGGCGCGGACGGCGCTTTCCAGCGGCACGTTCATCTCCAGCACGGCGCGCTTCATGCAGTCGTACAGACAGGTGTTGCTGCCCGCAATGGTGTCCGGGTGCTCGGTCAGGGTGGCGCGGGGTCCCTTGACCGTGATAGCCTGTCCGCCCAGACTGTACTGACCGTCCGGCAGGCCGCAGGACATGGCGCTGTCCGCGATCAGGCAGACGCGGTCGTCCCCGAAGGTGTTGAAGGTGAACCGCACCATGGCGGGGTGGATGTGTACATTGTCGGTGATCAGCTCGACCTCGGCACCATCCTCCAGCGCGGCGATGATGGGGCCAGGCTCACGGTGGGTGATGCCGGGCATGGCATTGTACAAGTGGGTCATGTGGGTGGCACCGGCTTCAAAGGCCTTGACGGCGGTGTCGTAGTCGGTGCAGGTGTGGGCGATGGAGATGCGCACCTCGTTATGGCACTCCTTGATAAAGTCCAGATTGCCCGGCTCTTCGGGTGCAACGTCCACCAGCTTGATCAGACCGCCCGCACGCTTCTGCAAACGGCGGAACATGGCGGCGTCTGCGCCCTGCACATACTCCGGGTTCTGTGCGCCCACCTTTTTGGGGCTGATGAAGGGGCCCTCCATGTTGATGCCCACAAGGTCGGCACCCTTGCCGTTTTTATGGGCGGCAGCGGCGTCCATTACCTTGTTCAGGATCTCCTCGGGGTAGGTCATGGTGGCGGGGCAGATGGCCAGCACGCCCTTGCTGGCCTCAAAATCCGCCAGCGTCTGGATGGCCTCCTCGGTGCCATCGCAGAAATCCTTGCCCATTGCCCCGTGGAAGTGGATATCCACAAGGCCCGGCAGGGCGTACAGCCCCTCGGCGTCCAGCACCTCTTCGCCCTCTTCCGGGGCGGCAAAGGGCACGATACGGCCATCGCGGATGATGATGGTGCCGCGCTCAAAAGTGTGGCGCGGGGTATAGACCAGTGCATTCTGAAGGATCATACAAAACACCTCGTTCTTTCCTTGAAGCCGTTTTCATAAGCATTGCACCCCGCTTACGAAAACAGCTTTTTGCTTTTCACCCAGTATAGCACGCCGGGTGTTTTTACAAAAGTCCTTTTGTGTGAACATTGTACCGCTGTGTACAAAAAGCGAGCCGCCGGGAGGGGGCGCTGTGCACCCCGCCCCCGGCGGCCCGGTTCATACTGCAAAATCAACCAGACTTTTGCAGTTCATTCTTTTCAGAAGTGCAGGATCACAGCATCTTCTTCAGCTCGTCGTACACGAACTGAACCTTGGTGCCAATGATGACCTGGCAAGCGTTCTTGCTGGGACGGATAACACCGGCAGCACCGGCAGCCTTGACAGCCTTCTCGTCGACCTTGGCGTTATCCTTCACCTCAAAACGCAGACGGGTTGCGCAGTAACCAACGTCCTTCACGTTCTCCTTGCCGCCGACAGCAGCCAGAACAGCAGAAGCGACTTCGGTGTAGTTGTTGTTGGCCAGAACGACCTTCTTCTCAGCTTCCTCGTCGTCATCCTCACGGCCGGGGGTCTTCAGGTCGAACTTGGTGATGGCGAAGTAGAACACGAAGTAGAACACCAGGAATGCTGCGATGCCCAGAGGAATGATCATCCAGGTCTTAGCAGCTGCGGGCAGGGATGCAGAGAAGATCAGGTCGGTAGCACCTGCGGAGAAGCAGAAGCCAGCACGGAAACCGGTGTAGTAGGTGATGATGGTGAAGATGCCGTACAGAGCGGAGTACACAACGTACAGCGGGAAGCACAGGAACATGAAGCCGAACTCGAAGGGCTCGGTAACGCCGCAGACGAATGCGCAGATTGCAGCGGACAGAACCAGACCAATAGCGGCCTTCTTGTTCTTAGCGGTCTTGACCATAGCCAGAGCAGCGCCCATGATACCGAACATCATGCAGGGGAAGAAGCCGGACATATACATACCAAGGCTCCAGTCCACATCAGCGGAAGTCTCGCCAGCCCAGAAGTGGCTCAGGTCGCCCAGACCGATGGTATCGAACCAGAACACGTTGTTCAGAGCGTGGTGCAGGCCGGTGGGGATGAGCAGACGGTTCAGGAAGGCGTAGATGCCGGCGCCGATGCCGTCCATGCCAGCGATGCCCTTGCCCAGAGCGACCAGTGCGTCGAAGATGACGGGCCAGACGAACAGCAGAACAACGGACACCAGAATGGAGATCAGACCGGTAGCGATCGCAACGAAGCGCTTGCCGGAGAAGAATGCCAGCCAGTCAGGCAGCTGGGTATTCTTGAACTTGTTGTAGCAGGCAGCACCCACAACAGCGGCCAGAATGCCGATGAAGGAGTTGCCGGCGACCTTCTGGAAGGCAATGTAGGTAGCAGTGCCCTCTTCCAGGGTGCGCACCATGCCGACCACGCCGGGGCTCAGCAGCTGCTGCATCATCAGGTAGCTGACCAGACCGGCCAGACCTGCGGTACCGTCGTTGTCAGCCAGGCCGACAGCGGCACCAATGGCAAACAGCCATGCCATGTTATCGATCAGAGCGCCGCCTGCCTTGACCAGCAGGAAGCCAACGGTGTAAGCTGCACCGGAGGTTGCAGCACCGGGAACGCCCATAACGCCCGGAGCAAGGGCATAACCAAGACCCATCAGGATGCCGCAGATCGGCAGCACAGCGACGGGAAGCATCAGAGCTTTGCCCAGTTTCTGGAGATACTTCATCATAAGACACATTCCTCCTTAAAGAATGTTTGTGTTTACAGACAGTCTCTGGTTGCAGGCTGTCCATAGTTCCGTAACAGAATAGTAACATATTTTTGCAAAAAAAGAAAGTGGTTTTTTCTTTTTTCTATTAAAATGCACCAAAAGTCCTTGTTTGATGGCACACCTGTCAGTATTTTTTGTTTTTTCTGCACGCGTCCTGATTTAAGTGCTGAAAAATCTTTTCTTTTTATGTCTATTTTGTCCAAATGCTTGCATCCCAGCGCAGAATCGGGTACTATACAGATAAGAGAACTTTTTTCCATCTGCCCCGCCGGGCGGCATGGATACAACGTAAAAGGAGAATGCCTTATGGAATGGACCGATATCCGCCTGACTGTGGCCAAGGCTGATGCCGAAAACGCCGAAGCCGTTGCTACCCTGATCGCCGAGGGCGGCATCTACATCGAGGATTACAGCGACATCGAGCAGCAGGTGGCCGAGATCGCCCACGTGGATCTGATCGAGCAGGAGCTGCTGGACAAGCCCCGGGATACCGTGATCATCCATCTGTATCTGGAGCCGGGCGCTTCTCAGGTGGAAACGCTGGCGCTTATCGCCGCCCGCATGGAAGCCGCCGGCATCCCCTACACCGTGGAGACCGAGGGCGTGGAGCAGGAGGACTGGCAGAACGGCTGGCGCAAATATTATCACCCCATGGAGATCGGCAGCCGTCTGGCTGTGGTGCCCTCGTGGCAGCAGTACGACACCGACCGGGTCAAGCTGATCCTTGACCCCGGCCTTGCCTTCGGCACCGGCGGCCACGAGACCACCAGCCTGTGCATGGAAGCGCTGGACGAGCGGGTGACCGGCGGCGAGCGGGTGCTGGATATCGGCACCGGCAGCGGCATCCTGGCCATTGCCGCCCTGAAACTGGGCGCTGCCAGCGCCGAGGGCGTGGACATCGACCCTGTGGCAGTGCGCACCGCCGGGGAGAACGCAGCCCTGAACGGCGTGCAGGATAAGCTCACCGTGCTGGTGGGCGACCTGTCCGACAAGGCCAGCGGCACTTATGACATCATCACCGCCAACATCGTGGCAAACGCCATCCTCAGCCTTGCACCCGCCGTGCCCGGCCTGATGGCCGAGGGTGCCACCTTTATTGCCAGCGGCATCATCGACAGCCGCAAGGACGAGGTGATCGCCGGGCTGGAAAAGGCTGGGCTTGCCATTGTGGAAGTGAAGGAAAAGCGCGGCTGGGAGTGCATCGTCTGCAAAAAGGCCTGATATCCATACATTATGAGAAGGAGCGCACAGTATGCCGCACCGCTACTTTACCACCGAGATCTCTGACGGCACCGCCACCCTGCGCGGGGCCGATGCCCACCATCTTGCCCGTGTGATGCGCGCAAGGCTGGGCGATACTGTCATTCTATGCGACGGCAACGCCGTGGAATACACCGCCACCATCACCGGCTTCGGGGATGACTGCGTGGAATTCTCGGTAGAGCCGGGCTACCCCAGCGCCGCCGAGCCTACCGTGGAGGTAACTTTGCTGGCGGGCTACCCCAAGCAGGATAAGCTGGAACAGATCATCAAGCACGGGGTGGAGCTGGGCGCTGCGCATATCGTGCCCTTTTTCAGCCGCTACTGCGTGGCCGCCCCCAAAAAAGAGGAGCAGAAGAACGAGCGCTACAACCGCATTGCGCTGGAAGCCGCCAAGCAGTGCGGCCGGGGCGTTCTGCCGGACGTAGCCCTGCCGCTGCCAAACTTCGGGGCGGTGTGCCGCAGCTTTGACCAGTACGATCTGGTGCTGTTCTGCTACGAGTGCGGCGGCGCGCCCCTGCGCCAGCTGCTGGCCGAAGCAAAGCCCGCCGACGGGAAGAAGCTGCGCCTTGCCATCGTTACCGGCGCAGAGGGCGGCTTTGCCGCCGAGGAAGCCGAAATGGCCGCAAAGGCCGGTGCCAGAACGGTGGGCCTTGGCCCCCGCATCCTGCGGTGCGAGACCGCCCCGCTGGCAGTCCTTGCGTCCATCATGACCCTGACCGGGGATCTGGAGTAACAAAAAAGCAGCTGCGTTGCAGCTGCTTTTTTGTTATTTTCAGGGTTTATGTCTCTGCTTCCCGCAGAGCTTTCTTCACGTTCAAAAGGTTCTGCGGGCTCACCGAGAAGCTGCGCAGGCCCAGCTGCAGATACTGCACCGTGTTGGCCGGGTTGCCCACCGCAAGGCCGCAGATGGTCACCGGCACATCCCGTTCTCTGGCGGCGTCCATCACCATGGTGATGAGCTTTTTCA
>ENA-ORNO01001015-ORNO01001015.1-human-gut-metagenome-genome-assembly--contig:-NODE-1015-length-14740-cov-7.422404_pt1 | contig 14740 bp, 10 predicted proteins | sample MGYA00242117_ERZ509026 | MGnify/ENA primary metagenome ERZ509026 (study PRJEB26280, sample SAMEA2338710) | human gut metagenome | biome: human gut; feature: human-associated habitat; material: faeces... | reverse complement strand
GTATATTTGCACGCAATAAATTTTAAACGCATAGCCCTATGTCATTTATTGCTGATAAGATTGTAATGGACGGATTGACTTACGATGACGTTCTGTTAATCCCTGCTTACTCTGAGGTACTTCCTAAAACAGTCGAACTCTCGACTAAGTTTTCACGTAACATTGAGTTGAAAATTCCGTTTGTAACAGCCGCTATGGACACTGTTACCGAAGCGAAAATGGCTATTGCCATTGCCCGTGAAGGCGGTATTGGCGTGATTCATAAGAATATGTCTATTGAGGAGCAAGCCCGTCAGGTTGCTATTGTAAAACGTGCCGAAAACGGTATGATTTACGATCCGGTAACAATCAAGAGAGGTTCTTCGGTAGCTGATGCATTGGGCTTGATGTCCGAGTATAAGATTGGCGGTATTCCGGTAGTGGACGATGAAGGACATTTAGTGGGAATCGTAACCAACCGTGACCTCCGTTTCGAGAAAGACCATAACAAGCGTATCGATGAGGTGATGACGAAAGACAACATCGTTACCACCAACCAGACAACCGATTTGGAAGCTGCTGCTCAAATCTTGCAGGAGCACAAAATCGAGAAGTTGCCGGTGGTCGATAAAGACAATAAACTGGTAGGTTTGATTACCTATAAAGACATCACCAAGGCTAAAGACAAACCTATGGCTTGCAAGGATAGCAAAGGCCGTCTTCGTGTGGGTGTGACAGCCGATACATTGGAGCGTATGCAGGCATTGGTCGATGCCGGAGCAGATGCTATTGTAATTGATACGGCGCACGGGCATTCCATGTATGTAATAGAAAAATTGAAAGAAGCTAAGAAGCGTTTTCCGAATATTGATATAGTAGTAGGCAACATCGCTACCGGAGAGGCTGCCAAGGCATTGGTTGAGGCCGGTGCGGACGGAGTAAAGGTCGGTATCGGTCCGGGCTCCATTTGTACCACTCGTGTCGTTGCAGGTGTAGGTGTTCCTCAGTTGTCTGCCGTGTACGATGTGGCAAAGGCACTGAAAGGCACAGGCATTCCTTTGATTGCCGATGGCGGTTTGCGTTATTCTGGTGATGTCGTGAAGGCTTTGGCTGCCGGCGGTTACTCTGTTATGATTGGTTCATTGGTTGCCGGAACAGAAGAATCTCCGGGTGAAACGATTATTTTCAACGGACGTAAATTCAAGTCTTATCGCGGCATGGGTTCTTTGGAAGCCATGGAGCATGGTTCTAAAGATCGTTACTTCCAGAGCGGAACGAGCGATGTGAAGAAGCTCGTGCCGGAAGGCATTGCAGCCCGTGTTCCTTATAAGGGAACTTTGTATGAAGTGATTTATCAGCTGACCGGCGGTTTGCGTGCAGGTATGGGATATTGCGGCGCTGCCAATATAGAGAAGCTGCATGATGCCAAATTCACCCGCATCACCAATGCCGGTGTGTTGGAAAGCCATCCGCATGATGTTGCGATAACGAGCGAGGCTCCGAATTATAGCCGTCCTGAATAAGGATATTCATCCATAAAGATATATGCCCGGAGAGTAAATTATACTTTTCGGGCATTATTTGTTTATGATATTGTATCTTTGTGAACTTGCTTGTTTATTGGTTTTGCCTATTTTAGACAGATGGTTATGATAAGGACTTGTTTGGTGATGATTTTTTCCGGAGTGAGCTGGCTTGCTTTTTCCCAGCAGGACCCGGTGTTGATGCGTGTCAATGGAAAGGATGTGCTGCGTTCTGAGTTTGAGTATTATTATAACAAGGATGCGGCATCGTTTGCTTCCGGGTATGTTGCACCGGAAAAGTATGCGGAGAAGTTTGTAGACTTCAAGTTGAAAGTATCTGCTGCCGAGACAGCCGGTTTGGATACGGCTCTTTCGTTTCGTGAGAAGGTTGAAAATTACCGCAATCGGTTGATAAAATCGTATCTGACAGATACGGCTGTCATTGAAAATGAAGCCCGCCGGTTGTATGATAAAATGAAAGCCGGTCATCATGCGGGACGCGTCCGTGTGAGTCATATTTTTAAGTATCTTCCTCAAAATGTATCCGGTTATGCATTGCGTAAAGCAGTTGCCGGCATGGACTCCATTTACGAATATCTCCGGAGGAATCAGACACCCGAGGCTTTTGATGCCTGCGTAAAACGTTTTTCTGATGAGAAACAGCCATTTTGGGTGAGTTGGCTGCAAATGCCGGTAGAGTTTGAGAATGTAGCTTTTGAGTTATCGGCAGGCGAAGTGTCCCAACCTTTTTTTACACCGCAAGGCATTCATATTGTGAAAGTTATTGAGCGAATGGTAATGCCGTCTTTTGACGATGTGAAGAATGGAATGGAGGTTTGTCGGGCTCATCGCCATGGGACTGATTGGGGAGTTGAAGCACAGGTGGAGAAGTTGAAGAAAGAATATGGGTATGCTCCCGACAAAACGGGTATGGACGAACTGATACGTACAGGACAAACAAAACGTACGCTGTTTACATTGGCCGGAAAGAGCTATACGGGAAATGACTTTGTCCGTTTTGCAGCAGCATATCCGGCTGGTGTACGCAGGCAGCTGGATGCTTTTGTAATGAAAACTGTACTTGATTATGAAAATGTATGTTTGGAGCGGAAATATCCGGAATTACGTTATCAGGTGGAGGAGTATAGGAACCGCTTGTTGCTGGATAAAATCACTGGACAGGAAATCCAGAAACGAATCGGGTCAGATGAGGCCGGTCTGCAAACTTATTTTGAAAAACATCGTTCCGACTATCAGTGGAGGGAACAGCGGTATAAAGGTATTGTTCTGCACGGAGTAAGCAAACGTATTGTCAAACAAGCCCGTAAATTTTTGAAGAGTCTGCCGGAAGAAGAATGGAAAGATGCGATTCGGTTGACTTTCAATGCCGGTGCACAGCCTCAGATACAGGCGGAGCAGGGAACATTCGCTTCCGGTGACAATGTATATGTCGATGATTTGGTGTTTAAGGGCAAGGATGCAGCGCCTATGGTGTCATTCCCTTTTACTGCCGTGCTGGGTAAGAAGGTGAAAGCGCCGGATGACTATCGGGAAGTAAAAGACAGGGTGGTTACTGATTATCGGAATTGTCTGGAGAAGCAGTGGATAACCCGTTTGCGCACCTCGGCTAAGGTTGAAATTAACCAAGAGGTTTTAAAAACCGTTAATAATCACTGATGCAACCGATTAAAGCCGTATCTTCGTACCTTAAAATGTAGTAAATATCAGCTGGTAATGCGAACAACCTGTTTGGGACTTTTAATCCTTCTTTTCTGTGGCTCGTGCAAGGAACAGCACGATCATGGAGGGCGAACACCGTTAGTGGAATTGGATGGTAACTTCCTTTACCATGAAGACCTGCAGGCGGTGCTTCCCGCAGGGTTGTCGAAAGATGACAGCCTGTTGTTTGCGGAGCATTACATCCGTAACTGGGCAGAAGATGTGCTGTTGTATGAGAAGGCGCAAAGTAATATTCCCAACAGCGGAGAGATTGACAAACTGGTGGAGAATTACCGGAAGGCGTTGATTATGCATGCATACCAGCAGGCGCTGATAAACCAAACTCTTTCTGAAGAAATTTCGGAAACGGAACTGGCTGATTATTATGAGAAGCATCAAGAGCTTTTTAAGGTGGAGAGTCCTTTGATAAAGGGATTGTTTATCAAAGTTCCCCTCACAGCCCCTCAACTGAGCAGTGTCCGCCGTTGGTACAGGACCGAAAACCGCGAGGCCGTAGAGCATCTGGAAAAATACAGTCTGCAGAATGCCGTGAAGTACGAGTATTTTTATGACAAGTGGGTTCCGATAACCGAAGTGATGGACTTGATGCCGCTGAAAGTGCCCGATGCCGGAGAATATCTGAATAAGAACCGCCACATGGAACTGAAAGATACGGCTTTTCATTATTTTCTGAATGTGAGCGATTATCGTGCTGTGGGAGAACAGGAACCGTATGAGTTTGCCCGTAGTCAGGTGAAGGATATGATGCTGAACATGAAGCAGGTGAATTTTATGAAGCAGGTGAAAGAAGATTTGTATCAGCGTGCGGAGAAAAAAGATAAAATTAAGTATTATTAGTATAAGATACCAAGAATGAAGATGTGTATGAACTTTAAGTTTGTAGTTTTATTTGCCTTGACGCTGTTAGCCGGTTCTACCGTTTATGGACAAGACAATGTGATTGACGAGGTCGTGTGGGTAGTGGGCGACGAGGCTATATTAAAGTCCGAAGTGGAAGAAGCTCGCATGAGCGCTTTGTACGAAGGACGTAAGTTCGACCGGGACCCCTATTGTGTGATACCGGAAGAGATAGCCGTACAAAAGCTGTTCTTGCATCAGGCGGCACTTGACAGTATTGAAGTTTCCGAATCCGAAGTCATCCAGCGTGTGGATTATATGACAAATATGTATATCAGCAATATCGGTTCACGTGAAAAGATGGAAGAATACTTCAATAAAACTTCCAGCCAGATTCGTGAAACATTGCGGGAAAATGCCCGTGAAGGGTTGAAAGTACAGAAGATGCAGCAGAAACTGGTTGGTGAAATCAAAGTTACGCCGGCCGAGGTGCGTCGTTATTTCAAAGATCTACCGCAAGATAGTATTCCCTATATACCGACGCAGGTGGAGGTGCAGATAATTACCCAGCAGCCGAAAGTACCTTTGGAAGAAATAGAAAACGTAAAGAAACGCTTGCGCGATTTTACTGACCGTATAACAAAGGGTGAGACCAGTTTCTCTACGTTGGCTCGTATGTATTCGGAAGACCGTGGTTCTGCCATTCGCGGTGGCGAAATCGAGTTTTCCGGACGTGGTATGCTGGATCCGGCATATGCCAATGTTGCTTTCAACTTGCAAGACCCCAATAAGGTCTCTAAAATAGTGGAGTCCGAATATGGTTTTCATATCATTCAGCTGATAGAGAAGCGTGGAGACCGTATTAAAACCCGTCATATATTGCTGAAACCGCATATCCCGGAAGAATCTTTGACAGCAGGTATGGCTCGTCTGGACTCTATAGCCGATGATATTCGTAACGGGAAGTTCTCTTTTGAGGAAGCGGCATCGGTGCTTTCACAAGACAAAGATACACGCAATAATCACGGTTTGCTGCCTAACCCCAATACCAATACCTCCAAATTCGAGATGCAGGAGCTGCCGCCTGAAATTGCAAAAGTGGTAGACAAGATGAAAGTAGGCGAGATTTCTGAAGCATTTACCATGATTCCGCAGAAAACCGGAAAAGAAGAATGTGTCATCGTGAAGTTGAAGAGCCGTACCAATGGACATAAGGCTACCGTTGCCGATGACTACCAGAACCTGAAAGAGATTGTTCTGGAGAAACGTCGGGATGAAATGCTGGACAAGTGGATTCGTGAAAAGCAGAAACACACTTACGTTCGCATCAACGAAAATTGGAGAAACTGTACATTCAAGTATCCGGGATGGATAAAAGACTGATATTTGGTTTGGTATGTTTGTTCGGCGTTTGTTTGTTGAGCGCGCAGGACAGGAAAAGTGAGCCTGACAAGAAAAAGAAACGTGTGGATTTGCTTTATGCCGATGAGGCGCAGGCGGATCAGCAGTTGCGCCCTGATGTGCAGGTGCTGATTGGCTCGGTCAGGATGAAGCACGATAGTATGTACATGTTTTGTGACAGTGCTCTGATTTACGAGAAAATTAACTCTGTGGAAGCATTCGGTAATGTTCGTATGGAGCAGGGAGACACTTTGTTCATATACGGTGATTACTTGTATTATGACGGTATGTCCCAGCTTGCCATGCTGCGTGAGAATGTCCGTATGATTAACCGCAATACGGAACTTACTACGGATAGCTTGAACTATGACCGTCTGTATAATTTAGGATATTACTTTGACGGCGGTACGCTGACCGATGAAGAAAATGTCCTGACTTCCGAATGGGGAGAATACAGCCCGGCAACCAAACTGGCAGTGTTCAACCATGAAGTGAAATTGGTAAATCCGAAGTTTGTCCTGACTTCCGATACGTTAAAGTACAGTACGGAGTCCAAAATCGCTACGATTCTGGGACCTTCCGATATAGTCAGTGATAAGAACCATATTTATTCGGAGCGTGGAGAATACAATACCGTATCCGAGCAAGCAGAGCTGTTGGACCGTTCCATTTTGACTAATGAAGGCAAGAAACTTACCGGAGACAGTCTTTTCTATGACCGCAAGCTGGGTTATGGTGAAGCTTTCGATAACGTACAGATGAATGATACGGTGAACAAGAATATGCTTACCGGCAATTACTGTTTTTATAATGAGCTAACCGGTAATGCCATTGCTACCCAACGTGCCGTTGCTATAGACTATTCTCAGGGTGACAGTCTTTTTATGCATGGTGATACACTGCGTTTGGTAACGTACCACATGAATACAGACTCTGCCTATCGTGAAATGCGTGTTTATCACAAGGTGCGTGCTTACCGCACAGATGTGCAGGCAGTGTGCGATTCTTTGGTTTATAATTCCAAGGATTCCTGTTTGACGATGTATACCGACCCTGTTTTGTGGCACGGTGCGCAGCAGTTGCTCGGTGAGGAGGTAAAGGTCTACATGAACGACAGCACCATCGACTGGGCGCACATCATTAATCAGGCGCTGGCTGTGGAACAGAAAGATTCTATCCATTATAACCAAGTGACAGGCAAGGAGATGAAAGCTTTTTTCCAGGACGGAGATATGCGCCGGGTAGATGTGAACGGTAATGTCCTGATTGTGTTCTATCCGGAAGAGAAAGACAGTACAATGATTGGCATGAACTATGCCGAAGGCAGTTTCCTGCGTATTTATCTCAAAGACCGTAAAATGGAAGAAGCTGCATTGATAGGCAAGTCCAACGGCATATTGTATCCTATGGACCAAATACCGGCCGACAAGATGAAACTTCCTTCATTTGTGTGGTTTGATTATATTCGTCCCTTGAACAAGGATGACATCTTTGAGTGGCGGGGTAAAAAAGCGGGTGAAACATTGCAGAAAAGTGACCGGAAACCTTTAACTTCGCCAAGAGATATGCATATAAAACGAACTAAAAAATAATGCTATGGGAATGTTTGCAATGCGTAAGCCGCGGGGATTTCATCATTCATACATTTATGTAGATGAACGGAAAGAGAAACTGGCCAAAATGGAGGAAGATGCCAAACGCGAGTTAGGCATGTTGCCGGAAAAGGAATTTTCGCCCGAAGATATCCGGGGGAAGTTCATTGAAGGCACTACCCATCTGAAACGTCGTAAGGAAAGCGGACGCAGACCGGTGCATCTGGGGGTGATACTGGTGGTTGTGGCATTGCTGATATATTTGTGGTATGCCATTACCAACGGTATTATCTAATTTTTTCTGTACCCTTTATTTCATACTTTATACTTTATACTTATCATGAGCGATATCATTCATTTGCTGCCCGATTCGGTTGCGAACCAGATTGCTGCCGGAGAGGTGATTCAGCGTCCGGCGTCTGTCATCAAGGAATTGGTAGAAAACGCGATTGATGCAGAAGCCACAGAAATACATGTTTTGGTAACGGATGCCGGAAAGACCTGCATCCAGGTTATTGACGATGGAAAAGGAATGTCCGAAACGGATGCGCGTCTGTCCTTTGAGCGTCATGCCACTTCCAAGATACGTGAGGCCTCTGATTTGTTTGCGTTACGTACAATGGGTTTTCGCGGTGAAGCGCTGGCGTCTGTTGCGGCGGTGGCGGAGGTAGAGTTGAAAACCCGTCCGGCCGGTGAAGAACTTGGTACGCGTCTGGTTATTGCCGGTTCCAAAGTAGAGAGCCAGGAGGCCGTTTCTTGTCCTAAGGGAAGTAACTTTTCAGTGAAGAACCTATTCTTCAATATTCCTGCCCGCCGTAAGTTTCTGAAAGCAAATTCAACGGAATTAAGCAATATTCTTGCCGAGTTTGAGCGCATAGCCTTGGTGCATCCGGATGTTGCTTTCTATCTGTATAGTAATGATGCGGAGTTGTTCAATTTGCCTGTCATGCCGTTGCGCCAGCGCATTCTCGCCATATTCGGTAAGAAGTTGAACCAGCAGTTGCTTTCGGTGGATGTAGACACGACGATGATAAAAGTTTCCGGTTTTGTGGCAAAGCCGGAAGCATCCCGTAAGAAAGGTGCGCACCAGTATTTTTTTGTGAACGGCCGTTATATGCGCCATCCATATTTTCATAAGGCAGTTATGGATGCCTATGAGCAACTGATTCCTGCCGGCGAACAGATATCCTATTTCATCTATTTCGAGGTAGACCCTGCGAATATAGATGTAAACATTCATCCTACAAAGACGGAAATCAAGTTTGAGAACGAGCAGGCTATTTGGCAGATACTTTCAGCGGCTGTGAAGGAATCGCTTGGAAAATTCAATGCTGTACCGTCCATAGACTTTGATACAGAGGGCATGCCTGACATTCCGGCATTTGAGCAGAGTCGTCCCATCGAACCGCCTAAGGTGCATTATAATGCGGACTTCAATCCTTTCAAGACTTCCTCTGCCTCTTCTTATAGCAGCGGAGGAAGTTATCCGCGCCAAAGTGTAGAGTGGGAGGGACTGTATTCCGGTTTGGAGAAAGCAAGTAGAATGAATGAGCCTGTCGAGGAAGAACCGCTTGCTTTCGAGGAGGCGGTTTCCGCTGTAACGGAAGCCGTTGAGCCCGCTTCCCAATCTTCTTCTTTGTACTCCGGTGATTCTTCTTCCATGGAGAAGGGGGCACAGCATTTGCAATTCAAAGGACGTTTTATCCTTACTTCCGTAAAATCCGGCCTGATGTTGATAGATCAGCACCGTGCGCATGTCCGTGTGCTGTTCGACCGGTACATGACTCAAATTCGCCAAAGGCAGGGAGTATCTCAGGGGGTGTTATTTCCGGAATTGATTCAATTGCCAGTTTCCGAAGCTGCGGTGTTGGAAAGTCTGTCGGACGATTTGGCGGCAGTCGGTTTCGACCTCAGTCCTTTAGGTGGCGGCAGTTACGCTATCAATGGTATTCCTTCCGGCATCGAGGGGTTGAATCCGGTGGAACTGGTGCGCAATATGGTACATACCGCCATGGAGAAAGGCAGTGACGTCAAGGAAGAAGTCCGGACAATCCTTGCGCTGACACTGGCGCGTGCAGCAGCTATCGTTTACGGACAGGTGCTGAGCAATGATGAGATGTCCAATTTGGTAGACAGCCTTTTTGCCTGTTCCACGCCCAACTATACGCCTGATGGCCGTACGGTGCTTTCCACTATCAGGGAAGAGGATATTGAAAAGTTGTTCCAGAAATGATGATTTGTACATTATTTATCCATAACAATTAAAAAAAATCTTTTTTTCAGAACCTTTTAGTCTTGTCGGCGTTAATTAATCAGTTTGAATGATAAAGAATTTAATTAACCAACTTAACTATTTTAAGGTATATGAAAAAGATTCTAATGTTGCTGGCTTTGGCCGGCGTATCTGCTGCCACTATGGCACAACAAAAACCTGTTGTTGTAGAGCAGGTTGACATTATTCAGGTACAGGATAAGTACCAGGTAATCACAAATCCATTCTGGAGCAACTGGTTTTTCTCTATCGGTGGCGGTGCATCGGTAATGTATGGAGATAACGACCAGCAGTTGGGTGATTTCGGAAAGCGCATTAGTCCCACGATGAATATTTCTGTGGGTAAATGGTTTACTCCGGGACTCGGATTACGTTTGCAGTATAGCGGCCTTCAGGCAAAAGGCTTTACCATGGACCCCTTTGCTGATTATGTAAAGGGTACTCAGCGTGCGAATGGCTCGTACAAGCAACGCTTTGATTACATGAATTTCCACGGTGATGTAATGTTCAACCTGAATGCCTTGTTTGGCGGATACAACGAAGACCGTGTATATGAAATCATTCCTTATTTGGGTGCCGGTCTCACTCATAACTATACGAAGCCTCACCGTCAGGCACTTGCTCTGAATGCCGGTATCATCAACCGCTTTCGCATTTCAAATGCAATAGACATTAATCTGGAACTTAGTGCAATGGGAGCCGAAGATAAATTTGACGGAACAGTTGCCGGTAAGGGGTATGATGGTGTGTTCAGTGCAACGCTTGGTTTGACTTACCACTTCCCGAAACGTGGTTTCAACCGTCCGACCCCACAATTGATTTCTGCTCTTGAACTGTCTGCCATGCAACAGCAGATAGCTGAAATGGCTGCTGCCAACCAACAGTTGGAGTCGGCCCTGACCGCTGCACAGAACAAACCGGTGGAAGTTACTGAAACTGAAGTTGTCGTTACCGATCCGAATATCGCACCACGTACCGTATTCTTCAAGATTGGTTCTGCCGAAGTATCTCCGCGTGAGGTGATGAACATTTCTTATCTGGCCAAACAGATGCAAGAGTTCCCGAACACTACCTATACCGTAAACGGCTATGCCGACTCTGCAACAGGTACTCCTGAATTCAACAAAGAGCTGAGCTTGAAACGTGCACAGGCTGTAGTGGATGTTTTGGTAAAGGATTACGGTATCCCTGCCAACCGCTTGAAAATTTCTGCCGATGGTGGTGTCGACAAGTTCGGACAACCGATTCTGAACCGTGTGGTATTAGTGAAATCTGCTAACTAACAGATAAATAGAAAAGAACAAGGGCTGTATCCGGTGGCGGATACAGCCCTTTCTTTTATGCCTTGCCGCGCGGAGATTATTCCGCGCTGAATTTCTTTACCTGCTCTGCGATAAGTTCCGCATCATCGAAATAGTTAATCTTCATGGCACGACGTACGTCGTCCAATGTCGCTGCGGCTGTTTCGCGTGCCGCTTCACAGCCTTTCTTCAGCATATCGTAGATAGCCGGAATATCTTTTTCGAATTCCTTGCGGCGGTTACGAATCGGCTCCAACGTTTCCTGCATGATATTGTTGAGGAAGCCTTTCACTTTCATATCGCCTAAACCACCACGTTGATAGTGGGCTTTCAGTTCTTCCAGAGAAGGATAGTCGGGCAGGTAACGTTCGAAGTGTTCGGGGCGGCAGAAAGCGTCCAAATAAGTAAATACGGTATTCCCCTCAATCTTGCCCGGGTCTTGTACGCGCAGATGATCGGGGTCGGTGTACATGCTCTTCACTTTCTTCTGAATCTCGTCGGCTGTATCGGAAAGGTAGATACAGTTGCCCAAAGACTTACTCATCTTGGCTTTTCCGTCTGTACCCGGCAGACGCAGACAGGCTGCATTGTCAGGCAGAAGGATTTCCGGTTCTACCAATGTGTCGCCGTAGATAAAGTTGAAGCGGCGTACGATTTCACGGGCTTGTTCAATCATCGGTTCCTGATCTTCGCCAACGGGAACGGTGGTGGCGCGGAACGCCGTAATGTCCGCAGCCTGGCTGATAGGGTAGGTGAAGAACCCCACCGGAATACTTGTTTCAAAGTTGCGCATCTGAATTTCCGTCTTTACCGTCGGGTTACGTTGCAGGCGCGATACGGTGACAAGGTCCATATAATAGAATGTCAGTTCGCACAATTCCGGAATCTGTGACTGGATAAAGATGGTACTCTTCGTAGGATCCAATCCGCAAGCCAGATAGTCGAGAGCTACTTCGATAACGTTCTGACGTACCTTTTCCGGGTTTTCCATGTTATCTGTCAATGCTTGTGCATCGGCTATGAACACGAACGTCTTGTCATACAGTCCGGAGTTCTGCAACTCCACTCTGCGTCTTAATGAGCCTACATAATGTCCGATATGCAGGCGTCCCGTGGGGCGGTCGCCCGTAAGGATGATTTTTTCTTTTGCCATATCTGTATCTTTTGTTTATTTCACTGAAAGTTTATAAGTTATCTGCAAAGATACCGATATTTTCTTCTCTGTCAAAGTGGATTCGGACTTTATCCTCTTTTCCTTAACAAGCGAAGAGATTCTTCGTCATTTTATTCTCTGTATTCTATGAGATAGAGGAGAAAATGTAAAAAACAGCACTAAATTTTGGCATGTGGTTAATTTGGATAACAGATTGGTTAGTTTGGATAACAGATTGATTAATTTGGATAACTGGATACTCAAATATAGATATTAATTTTGTAACATCAAAAAAACATGGGTAAAGTATATATAGCGAAAATGAATAGAAAAGTCCGGTTTGTTTTGAGTTGATTTCCAATTTTCATCTGTGTTACGTAGACAGGTGAAAAATCAGAAGATCAGCAAGGGAAAATTAATTTATTAAATATGTAATTAAGAAAATTATGAAACAAAAGAATGCAATTTATTTAGTGGTGGCTTTTGCGACTTTCGCCATATTCTCATGCTCCAAAGAAGAAATCATCGATTTGGATAACAATGCTCCGGGACAAAAAGCCGTTATTTCGATTAAAGTAGTAGGTGCGGGCAACAATTTGGCACAATCCAGAGCTGCGGGCGCTGCTGCCACTACCGATGCTGTAATTAACGATTATGTTGCATTTACTTTCCGTGAGGGTGGTGCTTTGGATAGTACCCCTTTTTATGTGCGTTTTGATCCTAATCAGCCCGGCGACGTCGAGGAGCCAAGACTTGGTTTTGGAACAACTGCTGCCAAAAAAGTGTATATAATAGCCAATGTCGGTCCTCTTGCCGACAGTCCCTTTGCCAATGTAAAAACAGAAGCAGAACTTCTGGCAGTTACCGGTGATTTAATGGAAAATAGCAATGTGACAACTCAGACGGAAGATAATCTTTGGATGTCCGGAGTGAATGATGTCTCTTTTTCTACTTTTCCGGACGGTTATATATATGGTGGCACTATTGTTTCGCTAAACTTTGTTGCGGCAAAGATAGAACTGGTTGTTCAAGATGAACGTGAGAACCGTACCGGTGGCGATATTGAGATTACAGATAAAAGTGTTGCATTGCTGTTTGCCGGTAAAAGTGGGAAATTCTTTGGTACCGATACGGAAAAAGCGGTTCAGACCGAGTTCTATTCAGGTGATGTTTCTTATAGTTCTTTTTCTGCCGGTTCCGCCACAGAATCTACTGTTTTGAAAGATGCGGTACTCACTCCTTTCACACTGAATCAAGGCCGTACGGTTTTCAATCATTTTTATACATTTGCCAATAACGGTACGAGTAAACCGACCATCCTTTCCATTCAGTCGGAAATAAGAACGATAGGCAGTAATGTTCCGACTCCTGTTTATTATCCGATTCAATTTACAAAAGCAGATGCCGGATACACTATCGAGGCAGGGAAACATTACACAGTAGAGATTTATTTGGGCGGTAATGTAGCGGGAGGTGGCGGTGCCGGTTCGCTCGATCCGGAAAAGCCGATAGTTCATAGTAATATGACCTATGTGATTACATCTGCCAAATGGTTTCCCGTAACCGTAAGTAAATCTTTTCATTAATTTCATTGTATAACACTCTTTATATTTCCAGTGTACCGGTTGCGATACTCACCGGTGTGACCGGTTGCAAAAGTAACTGCTATTTTCAGGTAATAAATTTATTTTTCGGATTAATTTGCTCAAATCGTAAATAAGTCGTTACTTTGCAGAAATTTTAGAGATAACTATGCAATCGCAGGAAAAGAGAAGTACATATAACCTACGTTCGAATGAATTTCATTCGCTGGCTGTCGGTTTCTCTTTTTCCGAAAACGATATTTTTAGTTCTTTGGTAATGCGTTAATCCTTATTCGGGGTAACGCATTTTTTTTGTGCCGGAATGTGAAGAATGAACTTAAATAGACAATAAGAGAATATGGAAAAGAATTTGAAGAAAGTGCTTGTCTTGGGCTCGGGTGCGCTCAAGATCGGTCAGGCCGGAGAGTTTGATTATTCCGGTTCGCAAGCTTTGAAGGCTTTGCGCGAAGAAGGTGTGGGTTCGGTATTGGTAAACCCGAATATTGCTACAATTCAGACATCAGAAGGTATTGCCGATAAAGTTTATTTCTTGCCGGTAACTCCTTATTTCGTAGAAGAAATCATCAAAAAAGAACAGCCGGACGGCATTCTGCTGGCTTTCGGCGGACAGACTGCGCTGAACTGCGGTACGGAACTTTACCTGAACGGTACTTTGCAGAAATACGGCGTGCGTGTGTTGGGTACTTCGGTAGAGGCTATCATGTACACGGAAGACCGCGACCTCTTTGTGAAGAAGTTGGATGAAATTCCTATGAAAACTCCGAAGAGCCACGCTGTGGAAAGCATGGAAGATGCCTTGAAAGCTGCCCGCGAAATCGGATATCCGGTAATGGTACGCTCGGCTTATGCTTTGGGTGGTTTGGGCAGCGGTATCTGTCCGGACGAGGAAGCGTTTGTCAAACTGGCTGAAAGTTCTTTCACGTTCTCCAAGCAAATCCTGGTGGAAGAATCCCTGAAAGGTTGGAAAGAAATCGAATTCGAGGTAATCCGCGACGCCAACGACCACTGCTTCACCGTAGCAAGTATGGAAAACTTCGACCCTCTGGGCATCCATACCGGTGAGTCTATCGTGGTTGCTCCTACCTGCTCGCTTACCGACGAACAGGTGAAGATGTTGCAGGAACTTTCTACCAAGTGTATCCGTCACCTCGGCATCGTGGGTGAATGTAACATTCAGTATGCGTTCAACGCCGAAACCAACGACTATCGCGTAATCGAGGTGAACGCCCGCTTGTCTCGTTCTTCTGCATTGGCATCCAAAGCTACCGGTTATCCGCTTGCTTTTGTTGCCGCCAAGATTGCATTGGGTTATACGCTCGACCAAATCGGTGAAATGGG
>ENA-ORNO01001014-ORNO01001014.1-human-gut-metagenome-genome-assembly--contig:-NODE-1014-length-14743-cov-3.020629_pt1 | contig 14743 bp, 11 predicted proteins | sample MGYA00242117_ERZ509026 | MGnify/ENA primary metagenome ERZ509026 (study PRJEB26280, sample SAMEA2338710) | human gut metagenome | biome: human gut; feature: human-associated habitat; material: faeces... | reverse complement strand
CGCCAAAACCAGCACGCGCAAGCCGCGCCCGGCGCAGTCCGAAAGCGTTTTGCGAATCGGCGCAAGATGCGCATCATCCAGTACAAACGTCGGCGCGCCTAAAATCAGCGTCGTACCATCCGCAAAAGATACGGCGGACTTTTTCCGTTCGGAGGAAAATGGAAGGACAGCCACGGGCTTTTCGCCCTGCACATCGGGGATTTCCGCGCGGAGGGCATCCAGCGTGCCGGAACGCTCGTCCATGCTGGACAGGAAGCGCCCCAATTGTGTCCGCATGGCGCCCTCGTCACCAGAAAGGGGCAGCAGTGAATCCACCGTCATCTTGCCCGTTGTAATCGTGCCGGTTTTGTCCAGACACAGCACATCCGCGCGGGAGAGCGTCTCAATGCCATACAGCTCCTGCACAAGAGTGTTTCGCTTGCCGAGCTTGATTACGCCAACCGCCAAGGCGACCGAAATCAGCAGAATCAGCCCTTCGGGAATCATGCCGATCATGGCGGCGACGGACGTCGGGACTGCCGTTGTCAGCGGAAGGTGCTGGAGGAAGAACTGCTTGCAGAACAAAAGCAGCCCAATCGGAATCAGCGCCGCGCTGACGATGCGAATCAGGCGGTTGACCTCCGTCATCAGCACCGATTTCGGGCGGCGAATCTCCTTCGCGGAACGCGTCAGGCGGGCGGCATAGCTTTCGTCGCCCACATAAACCAGCTGCGCGGTGAAGGTTCCTTCTAAAATATAGCTGCCGGACAGAAGAAAATCGCCCGGCTGCTTGCGCATGGGCGTGCTTTCCCCCGTCAGCAGGGATTCGTTCGCCGCACCCTGCCCGCTGGTGACGACGGCATCCGCCATCACTTGGTCGCCCGCGCGGAGAATCACCAGATCGCCCTTGACGAGCGCATCCGGCGCGCAGGTCTTTTCCTGCCCATTGCGCAGGACGTGCGCAGTCGGGGCGTTCAGCAGGGACAACTTGCGAATGGTCTTGCGCGCGCGAAGCTCCTGCACCGTGCCAATCAGCGTGTTCGACACCACGACACCCAGAAACAGCATGTTCCGCCAGCTGCCCACCAGCGCCAGACAAACCGCCAGCGCCACATTCAGCCCGTTGAAGGGCGTGAAGAGATTTTCCGCCAGAATCTGCGCGGTGGATTTGTCGGGGCGGTGGTGGGAGATGTTCGGCTTGCGGGAAGCCGCCTCCTCGTCCGTCAAGCCGCTTGGCGCGGTCGGGGTGAAATCCGCCGGAAGCTCCGTGTTGACCTGCAAGATATCCGCCATAATTTGTTATGCTCCTAATACATCCGCCGCCGCGCGCAGGGACGGCAGCACTTCAACGCCCGGCACCTGCCGCAGCACCGCGTCGCACTGGTGCCCGCCGGAAATCAGCAGACAGCGGCAGCCGATGGCGCGGGCAACCTCGGCGTCGTGGCTCGTGTCGCCCAGAAACACCGTGTTCGCCGGGTCGTAGCCCTTGCGCGAAAGGTAATCCTTCGCCAGCTGCACCTTCGACACGGCGTAGACGTCGCCCAGCCCCAGAATGTCGTCGAACATACCGTTCAGCTCCGGAAACTTGACGACCTGCGCGCGCAGCTGATCCACCTGACTGGCGGAGATAATCGCCTGATGGAAGCCTGCGTCGTGGAAGCGATGAACCGCCTCCGCCGCCGTCTGGTGCAGCTGCGCCAGATGGAAGTTCGCGACGTAGCCTTCGTTCCATTCTTTCGCCACAAGCGGGAAATCCTCGTCCGTCACGCCAATGTCGGTGTAGTAATCCTTGACCGGAAAGCGGAAAATCCGCCGATATTCCTCTTCGCTTGTCAGGCGATAGCCGTGGCGCGCGAAAACTTCATTGTTGATTTTGACCACCAACGGTACGTCGCTGAGCAGCGTGCCGTTCCAGTCCCACAGAATCGTCATTGCTTCTTAACCTCCGAAAATTTAGGGTAACGCTGATTATACCACACTTTCAGAGGAAGGACAAGCGCTTTTTTGCAAATTACTTGCTGTAATAGCTCTTGAAGGTTTCGCCGTTGTCCATGTGGATGACGCGCGGTTCATCCGCCTTCGCCTGCTTGTAGTTCTTGCGGCGCGTAATCACCAGCGCTACCAGACCGACAACCAGCAGCAGCATCCCCAGATTCACCACCAGCCCCAAGAGACCGCCTAAGACACTAAACCCAAACTGCACAGCAGCGACAATCGCCTCAAACACCATGCTGATGAAAGAACCAATCACATGGAAAACCGAATCGATGAAAGCCATCATATCTGTATCCTCCTGCGCCGATGAGGGGCGCGTCCTGTCGTTCTGACAAGAATAAGGATAGCACAAGCGGAATGGAAAATCCATCGAAGGATGATTAGAAATTCATGAGGAAATTCTCATTTTTGCGGAAATCCCCCGATTGCGTTTCCGTGTTCATTCTGCTATACTCGATAGCAGAAATACGCAAAGGGGGATTCTTTCGCATGAATATTACGGTTTATCTGGGGGCAAACGAGGGCAACGATCCGTCTTTTCGGCAGGCGGTGGAGGAACTCGGACGCTGGATTGGCGAAAGCGGCAACGCGCTGGTGTATGGCGGGTCGAAATCCGGTCTGATGGGCGCGCTGGCGGCCAGTGCGCTGGCGGCTGGCGCGGAGGTGACGGGCGTGGAGCCGGAGTTTTTCATCAGCGAGAGCTTTCAAATGGAGGGGCTGACGGAGCTGATTGTGACGAAGGACATTCCGGAGCGCCGGACGAAGATGATAGAACTGGGGGATGCGTTCATTGCGTTTCCGGGCGGCACGGGGACGCTGGAAGAGGTGTCGGAAGTGATGTCGAAGCTGGCGCTGAAGCAGATAGATGCCCCGTGTGTGCTGTATAATTTGAATGGGTATTATGAGGGATTGAAGGCGCTGCTGAGGCATATGGTGGAGATGGGGCTTTCGACGGAAGAAAAACAGGAAAAAGTGTATTTTGCGGAGAATTTGGGGGATATTAAGGCGATTTTAGGGGCGGAAAAATAATATAAAAAAGCGGGATTGCGCATTTTTCACGCAACCCCGCTTTTTGTCCCTATGCAATTCTCAGAAGCGCCGTGCGCACCTTATTCCCCCATGCCTTGGTCGCGCGCCTGCGCGGTGTACAGCTCGTAGTATGCGCCGCGCTTGGCCATCAATTCGTCATGAGAGCCAGCTTCCATGATGCCCTGATTGCCAATGTACAGGATGCGGTCGCAGTTCTTGATGGTGGACAGGCGGTGCGCAATGATGAACGACGTGCGTCCCTTCAGCAGCGCCTGAATGCCGTCCTGCAGCAGCTTCTCCGTCTTGGTGTCGATGGAGGAGGTTGCCTCGTCCAGTATCAGGATGCGCGGGTCGCTCAGCAGCGTGCGCGCGAAAGCAATCAGCTGCTTCTGCCCCTGCGAAAGGCTGCCGCCGCGCTCGTTCACGGTCGTTTTGTAGCCCTGCGGCATTTCGCGGATGAAGTCGTCCGCGCGGACAACCGCAGCCGCCTGACGTACATCGTCGTCTGTCGCGTCCAGACGGCCGTAGCGAATGTTATCCAGAATCGTGCCGGAGAAGATGAAGGAATCCTGCAGCATGATGCCCATCTGCGAGCGCAGGGAGTGCAGCGTCACGTCGGTAATGTCGTGCTTCACGCCGGATTCATCCGTCAGCGTGATGGAACCGCTGCGCAGGTCGTAGAAGCGGCAGAGCAGGTTGACGATGGTGGACTTGCCCGCGCCGGTCGGGCCGACAAGCGCAATGCTTTCGCCCGCCTTGACGTGCAGGTCAACATCCTTGAGGACGGTCTGCCCTTCCTCGTAGCCGAAGGTGATGTTGTTGTAATCAACTGCGCCGGTAATGGGCGGAAGCGTCTCGGCATTCGGCTTGTCGTCAATTACGACCGGTTCATCCATCGTCTCGAAGATGCGCTCCAGGTACGCCATGTTGTTCACGAAGCTGTTGTAGATGTTCGCCAGATTCGTAATCGGCTGCCAGAAACGGCTGACGTACTGCCCCATGGCGAGAATTACGCCGAAGGAGACTACCGCGCCGCCCAGCCAGTACACACCCGCGTAGTACATGAGGGTGAAAACAATCTGGGTGATGATTTCCGAAGAGAGCCAGACGCTGTTGGAGATGTAAATCGCCTTCAGCCACGCCGAGCGGCACGCCGTCCCCAGCCGCTGCATGATGGAGCAGTTGACATCCTGCCGCGCGAACAGTTCGCTCACGCGCACGCCGTCAATGGATTCCGCCAGATACGCGTTGTAGTTGCTGTTTTTGTTCGACTGATTCTGCCACGCGCGGCGCTGACGAGGCTTCAGGATGATGATAATCGCCACGAAAATCGGCAGCCCCGCCACAACAATCGTCGCCAGCGTCGGCTCGGTCGTGTACATGTAGACGACGATGAAGATGATGTTGATGATTTCCAGAATCTAGTTGATGATGCCGTTGGAAAGAATATCCGACACGCTGTTGACGTAATTGATGACGCGCACGAGGATTTTGCCCGCCGGACGACTGTCGTAGTAGGCGAAAGGCAGCTGCTGCAGGTGCGCGAAGAGGTCTTTGCGGATATCGTAGATGATCTGCTGACTGACGAACGCCATGATGCGGGAGCGGATGACCGTGAAGACGATGCCGACGATGATGATGCCCATGAACGCCAGCGCCATCTTCAGCAGCAGGTCAACGTTCTTCTGCGGTACAGCGACGTCCATGACGGTCTGGGTGATTTTCGGCACGGCGAGGCTCGTTACCGATGCCAAGGCGGAGAGAAACAGCGCCAGCAGCATCTTCCACTTGTGCTTGCCGATGTAAACGCCCACGCGCTTCAAGTGCCGGAAGTCAAACGGGGTTTCCAAGCGCTCGTCTACGTCAAATTTGTTGCGCGCCATGTTACATCACCTCCTGCGGAGCGGTGTCGGGCGTGATGCCGTTTTGCAGGCAGTACGTTTCGTAGTAGTAGCCGCGCTGACGCAGCAGCTCCTGATGCGTGCCGCGCTCGGTCACAACGCCGTCCTTCAAAATCAGGATGAGGTCAGCATCCTTGACGGAGGAAATGCGCTGGGCAATGATCAGCTTCGTGCAGTCGTAGGGGAGCTGACGCAGCTGCGCCTGAATGTACTTCTCCGTCTCCATATCGACAGCGGAAGTGGTGTCGTCCATGACGAGGATGCCGGGCTTGACTGCCAGCGCGCGCGCCAAGGCAATGCGCTGCTTCTGTCCGCCGGAAAGCCCCACGCCGCGTTCGCCGATAATCGTGTCGTAGCCCTCGGACAAGCCCTTGATGAAGTCGTCCGCAGCCGCGCGGCGGGCGAAGTCGTGCACTTCATCCTCCGTCAGCGTCTGGTCGCCGAAAGCAATGTTGCCTTCCACCGTGTCGGAAAAGAGGAAAACATCCTGCGTCGCCGTGCCGATGCCGTCGCGGAGCTGCTGCAGCTTCCACTTGCGCACATTGCAGCCGTCAACGGAAATGCTGCCGCTGGTCACGTCGTAGCAGCGGGCGAGCAGCTGAATCAGCGTCGTTTTGCCGGAACCGGTCGGCCCCATGATGGCGACGGTCTGCCCCGGCTTGGCGGAGAACGTTACGTCGGACAGCACCGGCTGCGAGCCGTAAGCGAAGGACACATGGTCAAAGGAAATCGCACCCTCGATGTGGTCGTGATTCACCGCGCAGGAGCTGTCCACAATCTCCGGGCGGGAGACTTCAATCTCCATGACCTTGTTCGAGCAGGTGATGAAGCGCTGCCAGTCGTTGAGCAGGTTGCCCAGCTGCCGCATGGGGACGCTCAGCGTCCACGCCAGCTGGGTGAAAATCGTCAGTTCGCCTGCCGTCATGCCGTCGGTAATCATCAGGTAGCCGCCGAAAAAGACGGTCAGCAGCGTCATGGCGTTTGCCAGAATCTCGATGAAGGGGTAGAAGGACAGCCAGCGCTTGTTGATATCCAGATTCGCATCGCGGAAGGCGCGGGAACGCTCGTCGAAGCGGTTCTCCTCGTATTCCTCACGCGCAAACGCCTTCACCACGCGGTTTGCCGCAATGTTCTCCTGCGCCTTCGCGTTCATGTCGCTCATCTTGTCGCGCATGTCCACGAACATCCGCCGCGCGCCCTTGGAGTACACTTTCGTGATAATCATCAGCAGCGGCGTGACGCAGACCATTGCCAGCGCGAGCTTCCAGTTCACCGAGAACAGGTAAATCGACGACGACACGAACATGACGATGCTGTCTACCGCCACATAGTCTATGTATGCCAGAAAATGACGGCACCAGTCTGTGTCGGCGGACAGGCGCGTCATCAGGTCGCCCGTGCGGTGAATGTCGAAAAAGCGCATGTCCTGATACTGCAGACGCGTGAACAGCCGCATGCGCAGGTTCATCAGCGTGTTCTGGGAGGAATGCTCCAGCAGGACAACCATCAGGTAGCGCAGACCTTCGCGCGTAACCTTGACAATCAGCATCGTCAGCAGCAAGCCGACGAGCGGTTCGGGGTTCTGCGCGACAATGACGTCATCCATCAGGCGCATCGTCAGGTAGGGGTTGATGAGCAGCATCAGCGACGTGACGGCACTGATGATGAGGCCAAGAATGTGCCACTTGTGGTAGCGCTTGTCCATTACGCCCCACAGCCATTTGATATTCTCCATCGGTTACTCCTTATACAGGGTCGATTCGATTTCCTTTGTCACAAAGTCAGCAATGCGGATTTTCCATTCCTCGTCCGGGTGGACTTCGCCGTGAGAGCGGGCAACGCTGCGGTCAAAGCCGCTTCCGTAGAAGCTGTCGATGCAGTGCACGCCCGTTTTCTGCGCGACTTTCTGGATGACACTGCGCTTGAGCAGCCCGTGAGATTCGTCCATCCATGCCTGAGGGGTGTATGTTTGCAGCGGCGTGGCGAGGAAAATCGCCGCGTTTGGGCAGACGGTCTGCAATGTCCGCACCGCCCAGAGCAGCGCAGATGCCATCGACGTGCGGGTCAGGGCGGCGTAGGGGAGTTCACAGACAGCCGCAAAGTCATCCGCCGGGGCATTTTCCGGTTGATTGCCGTCATTGGTGGAGATGGCGATGTAAATCACGTCCGGCGTGGTCAGTGTGCCTGTGCCGATACCGATTTCCGCCGGAATTGCATACTCGACGCCATCCACCGTCCAGCGGATGATGCTGCCCTTCGGCGTAAGCGCCTGCAAAACGCGCCGCACCTGATTGGACAGCACGTTGTCCGCCGTGTTCGTGTTCGGCGGCTCGATGAGTGTTACAGGCGTGATGTTCCTATCGCCTTCGTGCCAGTCGGAGCAGGTTGCGTACCCGAAGGCGGCATTCAGCACCTCCTGCGCGTTCAGCCGATGCGCCACCATCGTGCCGATACCGCTGACTTGGTCGCTGGTGATGCTGTCGCCCATGCAGCAGAAGCAGCGGATGTTCATGGGGTTGTCCTCCCTTGTAGAAAGACGTGTCGTTCAGTCGTAAGTTCATTAGAAACGGTTTGATGATAGCACGGTTTTTTCCTTGTTTCAAGGGGGCTTTTGGAAAGATTTCGACAATATTTCTTGCCCATCAGTTAAGTAACAAAAAACCGGGAAATTCAAGGACAAAAGGCACAATGCGGCGATAAAAACCAGTGACAGGAGTGGCGAAACCGAAGGTGTCCAGCAGACGACCGCGGACTTCGTCCGTTTTCATTGCCTTCTGGAAGCATGGAAAAGACCAGTTCAACCATGCCCATCAGCATAGAATCAGAAAAAACCACCCAACGAAACCATTTTCGTTCTGGTAAGAAATCAGACATTCTTGACAAAACACAATTTTTGTGTATAATTAAATTATTGCATCATCCATTCCATAGACCCCCAAGACGCTAAGGGAGGAAATCAAACATGAAACACTGGGTCGCACAAGCGCTTTTTCTGCTGATGGCAGTCTGCTTGTTTCTGCCCTGCTTCGCCGCAGCGGAAGAAGCCGCGCAGAACGCCGTCACCATCGACTTTGAGGATGGCAACGCCGCCGCGTTCAGCCAGTCTGGCTCCTGCACCGTCGGCGTGACGGAATCGCAGGCGCACAGCGGTAAGCAGAGCCTGCGAGTTTCTGGACGCGGCAGCAATAACTGGGATGCTGTTGACCTCTCCGCTGCGTCGCTTGGCATTGAAGCCGGCGCGAAAGTCCACCTGTCCGCCTGCGTCTACGTCGAAAGCTCGGAAGACGGCACTATGGCGATTGGCAAGGCGGGCGGCGATTACGCCTACTACGCGCAGGTGAACGTCAAGGGCAAGGAATGGACGGAAATCTCCTGCGATTTCGAGGCGGACGCGGGCATCAATATCCGCTTCCTCACGGCGTCGGATAACTATCTGGGCAAAAACTACTGTCTTGATGACGTTACGCTGACCATCACCGCGCCCGAAAAGATGGATTACTCCGACGCGCCGCAGATTCACTACACGTCGGACTTTACCAGCGGCACGGACGGCTGGTATGCGCGTTCTGCGGGCGGCGCCGCCATCGAGACGACCGCTGACGGGCTGTACATTACCGGGCGTACCGCGACGTGGAACTCTCCCGGCCGCGACTTCGACCTTGTGCCGGGGCGCGCCTACAACCTGTCCGTGCAGGTGAAGCAGGACGAGATGGATTCGTGCAGCTTCATCCTGTCCGTCGCCCATACCCGCGACGGCGAGGAATCCTATGAGAACATTGTCACCGGCACGGCGAAGAAAGGCGAATGGGCAATGCTGTCCGGCGCGTACATTCCCGGTCGGTATGACAAGTATGTGCTGTACATTGAGGGTGCGGGCAAGGAAACGTCCTTCACCATCCGCAATTTCACCTGCGACGAGAAGATTGACTCCTTCGACACCACTTCGCTGCCTGTCCTCAAGACGCTCTATGCGGATAAGTTCGATTTCGGCACGGCGGTTGTTGCCAGTGAAGTGGCGGACAGCAAACGCATGGCGTTCTACGGCAGCCAGTTCACCATCATGACCGCGGGCAACGAGATGAAGCCGGATTCGCTGCTGGACATGGCGGAATGCCGCAAGCTCAGCCGCACGGACGACACGGCCGTCGCTGTGAAGTTCGACAACTGCATTCCGTTCCTCGATTGGTGCCGCGACAATGGCGTGAAGGTGCATGGGCATGTGCTGGTGTGGCACTCTCAGACGCCCGAAGCCTTCTTCCATGAGGGCTACGCGACCCACAAGCCGCTGTGCAGCCGCGAAACCATGCTCGCCCGCATGGAAAGCTACATCCAGCAGGTGCTGACGTGGACGAACGAGAATTATCCGGGGCTGATTGTCTCGTGGGACGTTGTGAACGAAGCCGTGGCGGACGGCAGCGACCAGCTGCGCGAATCCAACTGGACAAAGACGGTTGGTCAGGATTTCGTGAACCGCGCGTTTGAGTACGCCCGAAAGTACGCCGCGGACGGCGTGAAGCTGTACTACAATGATTACAACACCCCCCTTGACCCCAAGCTGCACGGCATCTGCGTCCTGCTGGACAGCCTGATTGCGGATGGCACGATTGACGGCTACGGCTTCCAGGCACACTACTCCGTCGGCAGTCCGACGATTGACCGCGTGGATTGGGCGTTCCAGCAGATTGCCAAGCGTGATTTGCTCCTGCGTGTGTCCGAACTTGACGTGGGCATTGACGATACGAGCGAGGAAAATCTGCAGAAGCAGGCGAAGTATTACGGCAACCTGATGAAGATTTTCCTGCGTTACGCCGACCGCATCGAAGCGGTGCAGGTATGGGGCACGGTGGACGACCTGAGCTGGCGCGCGGACAAGTACCCGCTCCTGTTCGACAAGGATGCCCAGCCGAAGCCCGCGTTTGACACGCTGGTGGAACTGGCACAGTAAATCCATCATAAAGGCAGCACCGCACAATCCATTTGCCAGCCGACCACCTCATTTGTGCGGTGTTACCCTAACTTTAAGGAGGCGACGAAGATGAAGAAGAAGAGTTTTGCCATATTGCTGGCTGCGGCGCTGCTGCTGTACCTGCTGCCGGGAATGGCGCTGGAAGCGAAGGCGGAAACCGTCCGCAACATATGTTTTTTCTGTAAGAAACAGGCAGATCTTGAGATTACAGGATTCGAGCGATACAACGACGATCAGCATTATGTAATTTACAAATGTCCACTCTGCGGTAAAAGCAAACATGCCATATTTCTTGGCAATCCAATCATCTATCACTCTGGCGGCACCGAAACGCCGACCTGCACCACGGGCAAAACCTGCGCCCAGTGCGGCGCTCAATACGGCAAACTCGGTCACGACTGGGGCGCATGGCAATCCAGGGGCAACAACAGTGCGCATTTCCGCACCTGCCAGCGCGACGGCTGCGATGCGGTCGACACCGCAAGCTGCTCCGGCGACAGCAGCGCGACCTGCATCACCCTGGGAACATGCACTACCTGCGGCGGGCAGTACTACAGCGCACATACCTTCCCTGCGAATCAGGGCTGGGATTCGGATGCCGAAAACCACTGGGTTAGCTGCACCGTCTGCCACGAAGCGAAAACTAAGGTGGGCGCACATTTCTTCGTTCAGGGCAACGATAGCTCGTGCCTTAAGTCCGCAGCCACCTGCGTTTCTCCGCCCGTGTACTACACGAACTGCGCTTACTGCTACCGCAAGGGAACGGATACTTATGTACACCCATGGTATGGACCTGACCCGAACAACCACGACCTGGTGCACCACGACGCCAAGGCGCCCACCTGCACCGAAATTGGCTGGGATGAATACGATACCTGCTCCCGCTGCGATTACACCACCAAGGTGGAAATCCCTGCCCCCGGGCACGATTATACCGAAAAGGTCGTCAAGCCTACCTGCGAAAAGGGCGGCTACACGCTGCACACCTGCAAAAACTGCAATGACAGCTATAAGGATCACCAGACGAAGACGCTGCTGCACTGGTATGGCGAATGGACGAGTAACGGCGACGGCACGCACAGCGCGACCTGCAAGCGCAAGGATTGCAAGCACGTCAGCAAGACCGAATGCGCCATCGTCGAATTCAAGCAGGATGAAGCGACGCGCACGCTCTGCCCCGTATGCGGCAATGTGAGCGATAGCACACATCTGGCGCTGGTTGAAGAAGTGACGGCGGAGGGCGAGCATCTGCCCTATGGCGAGCTGGTGCTGCGCATGGGTGAAACTGCGAACGGCAATACGCTGCTGAGCGTCTGCTTTGAAGTTTCCGGCAAGCTCACCCGTCCGAAGGGCGAGGTAAAGATCACGCTGCCCGCCGAGCTGCTGAACGGCGTTACCTTGGCGCTGCTGAATGCCGACGATACGGAAATTGATCTGCCCTACATCGTGGAAGGTGAAAACGCAGTGTTCACGCTGGACTTCACCGATGCAGAAATTCCCACCGCGCTGATTCGCCTGATACCGACAGCGGAATAATCTTATTTCCATTTCATAGCGTTTTTAAAAATTTGAGGAGGAGAAAAACATGAAAAAATGGTTGGTTACATGTCTCCTGGCGATTGCGCTGCTCTTTGTAGCAACCACGGCGATGGCTGCGCATATCAGGTTGAACGGCGACTATTGCGAAGGGAATACCTTTGAAATACGCAAAAGAGAAAAAGATTACCATACGCTGTACTGTTACCGCTGCTATGATGAGTTTACAGAGAATCATTGGAGCATAGATACACCCCAGTACAAAGCCACTTGCACGAAAGTTGCGGTATGTACTTCTTGTCTTATGTCCTACGGTGAATACGGGCCGCACGACTGGGGCGCATGGCAATCCAGGGGTAACAACAGTGAGCATATCCGCCACTGCCAGCGTGACGGCTGCGATGCGGTCGACACCGCAAGCTGCTCCGGCGACAGCAGCGCGACCTGCATCACCCTGGGAACATGCACTACCTGCGGCGGGCAGTACTACAGCGCACATACCTTCCCTGCGAATCAGGGCTGGGATTCGGATGCCGAAAACCACTGGGTTAGCTGCACCGTCTGCCACGAAGCGAAAACTAAGGTGGGCGCACATTTCTTCGTTCAGGGCAACGATAGCTCGTGCCTTAAGTCCGCAGCCACCTGCGTTTCTCCGCCCGTGTACTACACGAACTGCGCTTACTGCTACCGCAAGGGAACGGATACTTATGTACACCCATGGTATGGACCTGACCCGAACAACCACGACCTGGTGCACCACGACGCCAAGGCGCCCACCTGCACCGAAATTGGCTGGGATGAATACGATACCTGCTCCCGCTGCGATTACACCACCAAGGTGGAAATCCCTGCCCCCGGGCACGATTATACCGAAAAGGTCGTCAAGCCTACCTGCGAAAAGGGCGGCTACACGCTGCACACCTGCAAAAACTGCAATGACAGCTATAAGGATCACCAGACGAAGACGCTGCTGCACTGGTATGGCGAATGGACGAGTAACGGCGACGGCACGCACAGCGCGACCTGCAAGCGCAAGGATTGCAAGCACGTCAGCAAGACCGAATGCGCCATCGTCGAATTCAAGCAGGATGAAGCGACGCGCACGCTCTGCCCCGTATGCGGCAATGTGAGCGATAGCACACATCTGGCGCTGGTTGAAGAAGTGACGGCGGAGGGCGAGCATCTGCCCTATGGCGAGCTGGTGCTGCGCATGGGTGAAACTGCGAACGGCAATACGCTGCTGAGCGTCTGCTTTGAAGTTTCCGGCAAGCTCACCCGTCCGAAGGGCGAGGTAAAGATCACGCTGCCCGCCGAGCTGCTGAACGGCGTTACCTTGGCGCTGCTGAATGCCGACGATACGGAAATTGATCTGCCCTACATCGTGGAAGGTGAAAACGCAGTGTTCACGCTGGACTTCACCGATGCAGAAATTCCCACCGCGCTGATTCGCCTGATACCGACAGCAGAATAATCCCATTGCATAGCGTTTTTAAGGCCGTTGCAGAATATGAATCTGCAACGGCCGCTATGGTGCGCCCGGCAGTAGGAAGTGTTACCCGAAGGCAAGGGTGTCCATCGAGAGGCGGAGTCTGAAGGAAGCCGGATGCCAGCGGGCAAACTCCCGAACCGACGAACAGAAATCACATAGTAGATCGTAGAGGAACGGACGAGTGTGCCGAGCAACACAAAGTCCAAGGCTGCCCGAATCCCGTGCGGTAAATGTGGCGGTTATGTGGAAGAAAAAAAGGCGGCTGCCAGGTTTATCCCCCTGACAGTCGCGCCATTGCTTACTTCTTTTCTACTTTGCTGCTGCCGCGGATGGTCGCATCCGGCTTGGCGGCCTGCTTCATGAACGCCGACGGGCTGATGCCGACGATGTTCTTGAACTGCTTGGAGAAGTGGTACGGGTCTTGCATCCCGACTTCGATGCCCGCCTGACGAACCGTGTGCCCTTCCTCGCGCAGCAGCTCCTTCGCGCGTTCCATCTTGCAGTGCAGCACATACGACAGCGGCGGCATACCCACTTCGCTCACGAAGCGCTTGCGGAACGTTTCCATCGGCATACGGGAAATTGCTGCCATCTCCGCCAGAGAGAAGTTGTCCTTGTACTGATTGGCGCGCAGGGTGTCCACGACCTTCGCAATCTCGTGCGAAAGCATCGCGTCCATGGCGACAGGCTGACCCCAGTGGCTTGCCAGCATCCCGTACATCAGGTGCTGCAGCTGATATGTCGCGTCGCTGGTGTCCGTGTGGCGGACGATGACCTGCACAATCTGCTTCGCCAAGTACATCTGGCTCGGCAGCGCCCCCTGCTTCAGCGGCATATGCAGCAGCGCGCCCATCTTGCGTACGACCATCGGCGCAAGCGGGCCTTCCAGCGCAATCCACACGCAGCGGACGCTCTCGTCAATCTGCAGGGCAGCGTCGCGGTTGCCGGCGGGCAGGAAGCACGTTTCCTGCTGTTTCAGCGTCAGCTCATGCCCCTGCCAAACCAGCGTCGCTTCGCCTGCCTCCACCGCGAACCAAATCCACTGGTCATGCGGCTTAATGGGGCGTCTCCCTGCCTCAAACATCGCTGTGCCTGCCGCGTGAATCCACGCACCGCTGGAGCGGGTCAAGCTGCCCGGCTTGTGGTATCCTTCCACCACCATAGTATCCGCCGCAGCCTCTACGTCTGCGAACAGGTAAGACTCCATGCCCTTCATCCTCCTTCAACCAAATGGCACAATTGTCATTATGGCTATTATAATGCCCAAATCGGTTGATTGTCAAGAGGATTACACGATTTTCCCGAAATTTTTCTGAAGGATAGCTGTGCGTGCCCGAGTATAGATGAATGCCATTCGATATAGGTTAGCTTCAGCAAACTTTTTGCCCGAAAAACAGCAAATGTACAATCCTGCCCTTGACAAGCGCGGGATGAGCGGACTATAATAAATCCGAATACGCGGCAATGATGCCGCCGGACGGAGGAATTTTCTCCATGATGCTGTCTGTGCTGTTTCCGTTTACGTTCCCGGCGTTTTTCGCCGGGCAAATTGACGTACCGTGAAGCAGCAGCCGCAGCGATTGAGGAAAACATCAGGCGCGGAAGCTCTTTTGCGGGCTTCCGTGCTTTTTTTCGTCCATTTGAGACAATAATGATTTTGAGCCAATAATGATTGACGCAGGAGGTTGAACACCATGATTATCGTCTTGAAGCAGGGCACGACCCAGCAGGAAATCGACACCGTCACCAATGCCGTGGTTGCGCGCGGCGTATCCGTCAGCCCGATTGTAGGCACGGAGATGACCATCCTTGGTCTGACTGGCGACACGAGCCGCATTGACCCCGACC
>ENA-ORNO01000996-ORNO01000996.1-human-gut-metagenome-genome-assembly--contig:-NODE-996-length-14955-cov-6.930671_pt1 | contig 14955 bp, 18 predicted proteins | sample MGYA00242117_ERZ509026 | MGnify/ENA primary metagenome ERZ509026 (study PRJEB26280, sample SAMEA2338710) | human gut metagenome | biome: human gut; feature: human-associated habitat; material: faeces... | reverse complement strand
GCAATATACATTGCTGTTTAACAATCAATTACGTGACTTTTCAGGTCACACCCAACTGCGGTTAAGGTTTAACATGATGGTATAACTGGCTTCGTATGCGTCCGATATGTCCGTCATAAATGCCGGATTTATCGGGTTGCATCGGTGACTTTTACGTGGGTCATCAAAGTTAATCATGTAGAATTTAGGCTGTACCTTATACCCGTCTAAATGGTTGATTAGGTGATTGTAAGCTATCTCTGAAAGGTCAGGAAATTTGTAGTCATAAATATAAACAGCGAAGCCTTTTTCGATTTGCTGTTTGATGTAGTTATTGACTATCGCATACGACTTTCCTGAACCGGGCGTACCCAATACCATGCTTGCCCTGAACGGGTTTACAACGTTTATCCAGCCATCGTTCCACTTCTTTTTATAGTAGAACCGTGTCGGCAGATTGATGGAATACTCGTTTTCTATCAGGCGTGTTTCCTGTGCGAAACTTTCATTTTCCAAATTAAACACATCATCCATTAGGTTGTTTTTCAACAGGCGGGAAATCCATACTCCGGCAGCAAGTAGCGAAAGATACCCGGCGGTCATGGTAAAGATATACAATGCTGTGTTTGCCGCCAGTGCCAACGGCAGAACCAACAGCCACCAGTTCAGGAAAAACAGGATAAAACCGATTGTCAGGAATACATAAATCTTGTTCCATGTGATTTTTTCCTCTTTCACTCCCTTTGTACCCAAACAGGAAAGCGCAAGGAATACCACCGAAAAAAGTTTGGTGTACAGGATATTGGAGAACAGCCCGGCGGTACGCTGGAAGTTCAGCAGGATTTTATCGACTACCCCGATATTGATACCCCACTGCCGGAACGACTGGTAACAAAACCAGTAGATGTTTATCACTACAAATAAAATACTGATTGCCCGCATAAAGTCCATGACCTTTGCAAGTCCTCTTAAATCATCTTCATTCTGCATAATTGAAATTTTATAGTTATTAAATACGTCTTTGTTTCTTCTTCTTTTTCTTCTTGGGTGGTGGAACTTGGCTGTTGTCGGGTGGCGTATCGTTCCCACCGGATAACAGGCTGAACAGTCCTGCAATGGTTTTGCCTGTATTTTCAAGGTGTCCGGTCGGGTTAAATTCCAGTGCGTCTTCCTGCATTTCCTGTTTGCTGTTTCCCGACAAAGTATGGGAGCCGGAAAACAGGTCATTGAACACATTGGCGGAAAAGTCCTTTCCCAACCGTGAACCGTTCAGGACGGTACGGTTTTCGTGGTCGATGAATGTTACACCGTATATCCTGCCTGTATCGTTCTGCCGGAAAAGTACATCTATGCCTTTCGCTTTCAATTCCGTAATAAGCTGTTCCCGGCTACGGGCGGATTGCATCACTGCGCCGACTGTCCGGCGAGTACGCTCTTTCAGGTTCTTGTCCTGAATGTCCTTTGCCGATTTCTTGATACGCCGCTGAATGGCTTCGTAACCTACCGACTTACCCAAAGAAGAAGATTTGAACGGGTTTCCCTGTTTCTCCCCTTTGTCATTGGTCGCTGAATAGACAATACCGTTATAGGGTTTGCCGTTCGCTTCCCCTTTCACTTCCTCCGCCTGTACATTATATATAGATAGCAACGCTTTGTATTCCGTAAAACTCTGAAAACGGTAACTGCTGGCAAGGGCTTTCACCGTATTGGATAACTGGTGCTTTACGTCCCCTGCCCGGTAGTCCACCTTTTTAAGTTCGGGGCGTTCGGCTGCCTGTTTCTTCTCTGCCGGATGCAGCCCGTACTTCTGTTCCAGTTCACGGGTGATTTGTTTGCTGCGGATATGCTCGAACTTGTCGTTTATCTTTTTGCCCGTATCGTCCACCCGGATGGAAACGATATGTATATGATGCCTTGCAATATCTTCGTGCTTGTACACCATATACGGCTGGTTGCCATACCCCAACTTATCCATATACTCTTTGGCTATATCTGCAAGCTGGCTGTCTGAAAGCACATCATCCGGGTGTGGGTTCAGGGAGATATGGATAATCGGTTTTTCCGTTTTCAGGTCTGCGGGCAGGTGCATATCGAAACATTCCATACAACGCCGGATGCTGAAATTCCCGTCCTCGCTCTCAAACATACGGTTGCTTAAAAGTACCTTTCCTTGCTCTTCATCCACCTTGTTTTGGTTGTAGGAAAGCGCACCGAACAGGGAGCTTCCTACGCTTATCTTTGCAACCATCTTGTTTCAAATTCACGGGTCAGTTCAATAATTTGGCGGTTCAGGTCGGCAAGTTCTATCGTTGCCTTTTCCAGTTTATAGAGAAATGCGAGTGCTTTCTTCTCTGAAAAATTGGTATGGAGAGCCTTTACCACCTGATTGTAATTCACGGCAATTCCCCTGTACTGGGAATATAAAGCGGTCAGCCGGGTATAATATTCGACTGCCGCCTTGTCGATTTTAATCACTTTGAACGGTTCGCCGAAGATGCGGGCGGTGATAAAATGCGCTTTGGTGCGCATACCGGACTGGTCGAACAATGCCAAAAAGCGGGCGTGGTCTATCGCATTGAAGCTGATAGAGTACCTGAACACTGCCGGGTCTGCTTTGGGCTTGCGTCCTGCACCACCCGGACGGGGCGCATTTTCATTTTTCTGTTTCATGCTACATTTTTTTAAAGGGTTACGACTTCGGAGTGACCCTATCCCGGCTTCGTCCGGGCAAGGCGTTCAAAGCTGCTGAAAGAATTTCAAGCAGCTTAAAACACACCTTGCTATTTGCCAGTGCAAATAAAAATCCATCTACCGATGGATTGGAGTTAGCGGATATTGGAACGCTCCCGGCGGCGGGGGCTTAGTTAGCCTGACCGATACCTTTCGGTTGCAAAGTAACGGGTATTAAAAATGCTGTGAAATAGCAGGTTATAGGACAAATGAGGACAAACGGGGACATTTGAGGACACATCTCGAAACGGGTTGTTTTTCTATGTTTATTTGTCCCGAATTTAAGAAAGAAAGCAATATGGACGGATGGAAATATGTAACAGAAAGCGGACGGAAAGAAAGCGGTTTTGAAAACTTGAAAACAAGATTTCAAGATTGTAATCTTTCAAGAAAGCAGGAAAGCAAAACGGATGGAATGATTGAAAGCAAACAGTCTTTCAATCGGGAAAGAAAACTGTCCGTCTTTGTGGAAAGATTGAAAGGAACAAGAATAAGAAGAAAGAAATCATTCCTGCTTTCGGGCTTCCTGTATGGAACGAAAGAAAATACTCTGTCTGTCAATCTGAACGGATGGAAAACAATAAAGATGTATCACAATAATTCAAAATGACAATGAAGAAAGAAACCTTGTATGTGGCTTTCTCCACCCAAAAGGGCGGGGTCGGCAAAACAACGTTCACCGTCTTGGTGGCAAGTTACCTGTATTACCTAAAAGGGTATAACGTGGCAGTCGTGGATTGCGACTACCCGCAGCACAGTATCAGTGCCATGCGCAAACGGGATGCCGAACAGATGAACGGGGATGATTACTACAAACAGCTTGCCTTTCATCAGTTCAAGACACTGGGAAAGAAAGCGTACCCGGTGCTTTGCAGTTCACCGGACGAAGCGATAAAAACGGCGGATGAATATCTTGCGTCTGCCGGGATGGACTATGATGTGGTCTTTTTCGACCTGCCCGGAACGGTGAACAGCGAGGGTGTTATCAACTCCCTTTCAGGGGTGGATTATATTTTCACCCCATAGCCGCCGACCGGGTGGTATTGGAAAGCAGCCTTTCCTTTGCGGTGGCTATCCATAAACTGCTGGTTAAGAATGAAGCGTGCCGACTGAAAGGGCTGCACCTGTTTTGGAACATGGTAGATGGACGGGAGAAAACAGACCTCTACACCCTGTATGAGCAGACCATCAGAGAACTGGAACTACCCCTTATGAAAGTATTTATCCCGGACACCAAAAGGTTTAAAAAGGAACTGGACGCACAGCGTAAAACCGTGTTCCGTTCCACGCTGTTCCCGGCGGACAAACGGCTGGTAAAGGGCAGCAACATGGAAGAACTGATAACCGAAATCGCATACCTTATAAAACTGTAACGATATGGCAAAGCAAAGTGGCGGGAAACCGCAAATTGACGAAGATTTTATGAAAGAGATTATTTCACAGGGCTTGCCCGTGAAGAAACAGGAAACGCCAACATCGGCGGCGGTGGAAACCGAAAGGGAAACACCCGATAAGCCGGACAAACAGGAAACGGCAAAGGAAGAAAAGGCAGCGAAAGAACCTGCCCGCCGGAAAAAGAACGCTCCGGGCGATTACCGGAAAACCTATTTCATGCGGGTGGACTTGACCGACCGACAACCGTTATATGTCAGCCGTGCCACACACGAAAAGCTGATGAAGATAGTAACCGTTATCGGCGGACGCAAGGCGACCGTGAGCAGCTATGTAGAAAATATCCTGCTCCGGCATTTCGACCAGTTTCAGGACGAGATAAACGAACTGTACGAAAGCAAATTTGAAAAGCCGTTCTGATATGCTAAAATGGTTTATTATCGGGACGCTCCTGTATTACGCCATCCTCTTATGGCGATACCGGGACAGCTTGGGAACATGGTTTACAAACGGAAAAAGAGAGCCGGAACAGCCGGGAAGCAAACCGACCGTGAAAACCGGAAACAGGGATTCCCTTGTAGGGGCAAGCCGTTACCGGATGGGACAAATGAGGACAAACGGGGACATCTTAGGACACCTTTCAAAAGGGGTTGATAATGCTTCTATATTTGTCCCGTAAAGCGATGGAGCAGAGGAAGAAAGACCTGCCCCGCAAGCGATTGAAACCGAATTTGAAATGGAATTTGAAGCGGAAGATGCGGAAGAACTGGACGTTTTACAAGATGAAATCGAAGCGGAAGAAATCGCCTGTTACATGGGTGAGGGTGAACCGGAAATGGCACAGGGCATCACGCTGGGGGAACTGGGTCAAATGGTACAGGTCATTGAGGTTAAACAAGCATCCGAAGCGGAAGAACGACAAGCGGTACAGACCATCTGCCGAACGGAAACAAACCTGTTTCATTCACTGGTGGAGCAGATTAACGGGGGCAGGTCACGGGTAGCGGAACTTTTACAAAAGCATGAGATACCCGTACCCGCCATCATCCCGGCTGCCGGAAGTAATGAAATGGCAGATTTTGACATGAACGATTTTCTTTAATGGTAAACTTTAAATAATAAGATGATGAAACAAAGAGAGTACGGTTAAGACAAAGCTTTCTAAACACTGGGGAACACTCCCCGCAACCACAAAAATTCAATTATTAATCACTCCGCCGGGCGGACTATCCACCCGTCCGGCAATTTAAAAACAATGTATTTATAATGAAAAAGAAAGTTCTCTTTTCGGCAGCCGTTCTTTTGGCTGCATCCTCCGCTTTTGCACAAGGTAACGGCATGGCGGGTATTACAGAAGCTACCAATATGGTAACAAGTTATTTCGACCCGGCGACAAAATTAATTTACGCCATCGGTGCGGTGGTGGGCTTGATTGGCGGCGTGAAAGTCTATGGCAAGTTTTCTTCGGGTGACCCTGATACAAGCAAAACGGCGGCTTCATGGTTCGGTGCTTGTATCTTCCTAATAGTCGCTGCCACTATCCTACGTTCATTCTTCCTCTAAAGAAACGGACTATGGCAGACTATCCGATTAACAGGGGGATAGGCAAGCCAGTTGAGTTTAAAGGGTTGAAAAGTCAATATCTTTTCATTTTTGCGGGCGGGCTGTTAGCCCTGTTCGTGCTTTTCATCATCATGTACATGGTGGGTATCAACCAGTGGGTGTGCATCATATTCGGCGTTACTTCGGCGACGCTGCTTGTATGGCTCACATTCCGGTTAAATGAAAAGTACGGGACACACGGGTTAATGAAATTGTCCGCACGCAAAAGCCACCCTTTCCATATCATCAACCGCAAAGCCATATCCCGATTATTCCATTTAAAACAAGCATCGAAATGAGAAATATATTAAAAGCTACTACGCTGGAAAACAAGTTTCCACTGTTCACGGTGGAAAACGGCTGCATCGTTTCCAAAAATGCCGACATAACGGTGGCGTTCCGGGTGGAACTGCCCGAACTGTTCACCGTCACGGCAGCCGAATACGAAGCGATACATTCCGCTTGGAACAAAGCGGTAAAGGTGCTGCCCGATTACAGCATCGTACACAAACAGGACTGGTTCATCAAAGAGAACTATGCGCCTGACATCCAAAAGGATGATTTGAGTTTCCTTTCCCGTTCCTTTGAACGGCATTTCAATGAAAGACCTTTCTTAAATCATACCTGCTACCTGTTCCTGACGAAAACCACAAAGGAACGCAGCCGGATGCAGAGTAATTTTTCCACCCTTTGCCGGGGTTTCCTTGTCCCCAAAGAGATAAAGGATAAGGAAACGGTTACAAAATTCCTCGAAGCGGTGGGGCAGTTTGAAAGCATTATGAACGATAGCGGTTTCATTACCCTTACCCGCCTGAACTCGGACGAAATCACCGGAACAAGGGAAACGGCGGGTATTGTGGAGAAATACTTTTCACTCTCACAGACCGATACCACCACACTGAAAGATATTTCACTGGGTGCTGACGAAATGAAGATTGGCGATGATATTCTTTGTTTGCATACCCTTTCGGATGCGGAAGATATGCCGGGCAAGGTGGGAACAGATACCCGCTATGAAAAGTTATCCACCGACCGGAGCGATTGCAGGTTATCTTTTGCTTCTCCGGTAGGCGTGTTGCTCTCCTGTAACCATATCTATAACCAGTACATCTTCATTGACGACCATACGGAGAACCTGAAACAGTTTGAAAAGATGGCTCGCAATATGCACTCGCTTTCCAAATACAGCCGTGCCAATCAGATAAACAAGGCTTGGATAGAGGAATATTTGAACGAAGCACATTCACAGGGGCTTATCTCCGTGCGATGCCATTGCAATATCATGGCATGGAGTGACGACCGGGACGAACTAAAGCATATCAAAAACGATGTAGGCAGCCAGCTCGCACTTATGGAGTGCAAGCCACGCCATAACACCACCGACACGCCGACCCTGTTTTGGGCGGGCATACCCGGCAATCAGGGGGACTTCCCGGCGGAAGAAAGTTTCTACACTTTTATCGAACAGGCTCTTTGCCTGTTCACTGAAGAAACGAACTACAAAAGTTCGCTTTCCCCTTTTGGTATCAAGATGGTGGATAGGGTCACTGGAAAGCCGTTGCACATTGATATTTCAGACCTACCCATGAAAAAAGGTATCATTACCAATCGCAACAAGTTTATACTTGGGCCGAGTGGTAGCGGCAAGTCATTCTTTACCAACCACATGGTGCGCCAGTATTACGAACAAGGGGCGCACGTCCTGTTGGTCGATACAGGAAACAGTTACTTGGGGCTGTGTGAAATGATTAACCGCAAAACACACGGGGAAGATGGAATATATTTCACTTATACCACCGAAAACCCGATAGCGTTCAATCCTTTCTATGTGGAAGATGGGGTATTTGATATTGAGAAAAAGGAGAGTATCAAAACGCTTATCCTGACCCTGTGGAAAAGGGACGATGAAGCACCCACACGGGCGGAAGAAGTGGCTTTGTCAAACGCTGTAAGTTCCTATATCGAACTGATTACTAAGGACAGTTCGGTTACTCCCTGCTTCAATACGTTCTACGAGTATGTGAAAACCGATTACCGGGAACACCTGCAAGAAAAGAACGTCCGGGAAAAGGATTTTGATATAGACAATTTCCTGAATGTATTAGAACCTTACTACAAAGGGGGCGAATACGACTACCTGCTGAACTCCGACAAGGAGCTTGATTTGTTACATAAACGCTTCATTGTCTTTGAGTTGGATAATATCAAAGACCACAAAATCCTGTTCCCGATTACTACGATTATCATCATGGAAGTGTTCATTAACAAGATGCGTAAACTAAAGGGTATCAGAAAATTAATATTGATAGAAGAAGCGTGGAAAGCGATTGCATCGGCGAACATGGCGGATTATATTAAGTACCTCTATAAAACCGTCAGAAAGTATTTCGGTGAAGCGATTGTAGTCACACAGGAAGTGGAAGATATTATTTCCTCACCCATTGTAAAAGAGAGTATTATAAACAATTCGGATTGTAAGATACTGCTCGACCAAAGAAAGTATCTGAACAAGTTCGACAGCATACAGAACCTTTTAGGGCTGACCGATAAAGAGCGTTCACAGGTGCTTTCCATCAACCTTGCCAATCATCCCAACCGGAAATACAAGGAAGTTTGGATAGGCTTAGGCGGTACACAGTCCGCCGTATATGCCACAGAAGTGAGTTTGGAAGAATATTTTACATATACGACCGAAGAAACGGAAAAGATGGAACTTTTCGCCTTGTCTGAAAAGCTGGGCGGCAATCTCGAACTGGCTATCAAACGGCTTGCCGAATGCAAGCGTAATCCCGAAAAATAATCAATTAACAATTTAATAATCAATCAGTATGAAACATTTAAAATTCCTGTTTCCGGTGCTGTTATGCACCTTGTTACTGGGGTTTTCTTCCTGTAAGGAAACGAACGCCGACCGTCTTAGGGCGATGCGTGGCGACTGGGAAAGCGTGAAAAACCGTCCGGCGTTCTCTCTCTTTGAGGAAAACGGGCATTATAGGGTAACGACCCGCAAAATAACTTACCGGGGGACTATCCAAACGGAAACCTATCAGATTTCAGAACAGGACGGAAACCTGTTCATCGAAACGGGGCTTTCCGTCCTTTTGACCTACGACAAGGAGAACGACCGGATTCTGCTTTCACCCGGCGGAGAATACAAACGGAGTAACCAACCAATAAAGAAGTAAGCGTATGAGAACAAAGATTATAATGCTGCTCGTAGTATGCAGCCTGTTTACCGGAAAGGTAAACGCACAGTGGGTCGTGAGTGACCCCGGCAACTTGGCGCAAGGGATTATCAATGCGTCAAAGAACATCGTGCAGACATCATCCACCGCACAGAATATGGTAAAGAATTTTCAGGAAACGGTGAAGATTTACCAACAGGGTAAGGAATACTACGACAGGCTTAAATCAGTACATAACCTTGTCAAAGATGCCCGCAAGGTGCAAAAGTCCATCCTGCTTATCGGGGAAATTTCCGACATCTATGTGAACAGTTTTCAGAAGATGCTTTCGGATGAAAACTATACGCCGGACGAACTTTCCGCCATTGCCTACGGATATACCCAACTGTTGCAGGAAAGTTCCGATGTGCTGGAAGAAATGAAAAGCGTGGTGAACATCAACGGGCTTTCCATGTCGGACAAGGAACGGATGGACGTTATCGACCGGACGTATAACGCCATCAAAAACTACCGGGACTTGGTAAGTTATTATACCCGCAAAAATATTTCTGTCTCCTACCTGCGGGCGAAAAAGAAAAAGGACACTGACCGGGTAATGGCTTTATATGGTTCGGCGGATGAACGTTACTGGTAACTTCTAAAAATAAGTAGTATGTTATTAGCAATCGAATTTGATAACCTGCATCAGATTTTACGAAGTCTGTACACGGACATGATGCCTTTATGCGGGAACATGGCGGGGGTAGCCAAAGGAATAGCGGGACTGGGGGCTTTGTTCTATGTGGCTGCCAAAGTATGGCAGTCGCTCGCCAGTGCCGAACCGATAGACGTTTACCCGCTTCTGCGTCCCTTTGTGATTGGCTTTTGTATTATGTTCTTCCCCACATTCGTACTGGGTACGATTAACAGTGTCATGTCACCTGTGGTAAGGGGCTGTAACAACATGCTCGAAACGCAGACTTTCGATATGAACGCTTACCGGGCGCAAAAGGACAAGCTGGAATATGAAGCGATGGTACGCAACCCGGAAACGGCTTACCTTGTTTCGGATGAAGCGTTTGACAAGCAGATAGATGAACTGGGATGGTCTGCCAAAGATATTGCCACGATGGGCGGTATGTACATGGATAGGGCAGCCCACAATATCAAGCAATCCGTCCGGGAGTGGTTCAGGGAACTTTTGGAACTGCTCTTTCAATCGGCAGCCCTTGTGATAGACACTATCCGAACCTTTTTCCTTATTGTACTGGCGATATTGGGTCCGATAGCCTTTGCCATCAGCGTGTATGATGGCTTTCAGGCGACACTGACCCAATGGATAACAAGGTACATTTCCGTTTACCTATGGCTGCCTGTTTCAGACCTGTTCAGTTCCATTCTTGCCCGAATACAGGTGCTTATGCTCCAAAAGGATATTCAGGAGCTATCAGACCCCAATTTCATACCGGACGGAAGTAACAGTGTGTACATCATTTTTATGATAATCGGTATCATCGGTTACTTCACCATCCCCACCGTATCGAACTGGATTATTCAGGCAGGTGGAATGGGTAACATGAGCCGGAACATCAACAATGCAGCTAACAAAACAGGTAGCGGAGTGGGTGCGGTAGCCGGAGCAGCCACCGGGAACGCTGGCGGCAGGGTCGGCGGTAAACTAATCAAAAGTAACCAATAAATAAAAATCAAGATGGAATTTAAAAGTTTAAAGAATATTGAAACCAGTTTCAAACAGATACGTCTTTTCGGAATTGTGTTTGTCGTCATGTGTACCCTGATAACGGGTTATGCTGTTTGGAACTCCTACACGTTTGCCGAAGCTCAACGGCAGAAGATTTATGTGCTGGACGGTGGCAAGTCGTTGATGCTTGCGCTTTCGCAAGACCTCTCGCAAAACCGTCCGGTCGAAGCAAGGGAACACGTGAAGCGTTTCCACGAACTGTTTTTCACGTTGTCCCCGGATAAGAACGCTATCGAAAGCAATATCAAACGGTCACTGTTCCTCGCTGACAAGAGCGCATTCAACTATTACCGTGACCTCTCGGAAAAAGGGTATTACAACCGTATCATATCGGGCAATATCAGCCAAACGATACAGATAGACAGCGTTTCATGCAATTTCGATGTGTACCCGTATGCGGTAGCTACCTATGCCCGGCAAATGATTATCCGTGAAAGCAGCATGACGGAAAGAAGCCTTGTCACCCGTTGCCGGTTATTAAACGCCGTAAGAAGTGATAATAACCCGCACGGCTTTATCATGGAAAACTTCGAGATAACGGAAAACAAGGATTTAAACACCATAAAGCGGTAAGCCATGATACGGAAAATTCTCTCTCCGGTGAATCAGGCGATTACCCATGTACGGGACTGGGCGGATGAAAAACTCCGCCACCTGTGCGGACGCATGACACCGGAAATAAGGCTGGCGGTAATCCTGCTTATGCTCCTGTTCTTCGGCGGGCTATCCATCTACTTTACGGTATCATCCATTTACCGGATAGGAAAAGAGGATGGCGAAATCCTGCGGATAGAACACATCAGGCAGTTGCAGCTACAAGGTAAAGACAGTACGAACATTTTTAATCAGTCAGACAATGGAAGAAAAAGAAGTGAAGAATGAAGTTCCCGCACCGGAAACGGACAGGAAGAAAGAACCTGAAAAACAGGAAAAAGAAAAAAAGGAACTTACCCCGCAGCAGATACAGCCGCGAAAGAAGATGCTGGTTTATCCGATTATGGGACTGGTTTTCTTGGGGTCTATGTACCTGATTTTTGCACCGTCCGATAAGGATGAAGCAAAAGTGGAAAACGTGGGCGGATTTAATGCTGATATTCCGCAACCCAAAGGGGACGGGATAATCAGCGATAAAAAGACAGCCTACGAACAGGAGCAGATGGAGAACAAGCAGGCGGACAAGATGCGCTCCTTACAGGATTTTGCCTTTTCGCTGGGAGAGGAAAACGGGAACGGGGAAGATTTAACCCTGATAGATGATGCTCCGGCGGAAAAGCCGAAAACCAATGTAATAGATTTCGGGGCGGGTGCGCCGAACAATAGCCGTTCCTCCATCCAATCATCGGCGGCAGCTTACCGGGACATGAACCGTCAGTTAGGCAGTTTCTACGAAACGCCGAAAGAGGACAAGGAAAAAGAGGAACTGAAACGTCAGGTGGAAGAACTCACTGCCCGGCTCGATGCGAAAAAAAACGGGGCGGGCAGCATGGACGAGCAGGTGGCTCTTATGGAAAAGTCCTATGAACTGGCGGCAAAATACATGAACGGCGGGCAGCCGGGACAGGTAGCACAAGTAACACCCACAGCAGCTATTCAGGAAAAAGGAAGTGCCACACCCGTAAAAGCTATATCGGACAGGACGGTTTCAGGATTGCAGCAGCCCATGAGCAATGCCGAATTTATCGCCGAATACAGCAAACCACGCAATTATGGGTTTAATACGGCAGTCGGCAGTGGTTATTCGATGGGAAAGAACACTATCCGGGCATGTATTCATAACGACCAAACACTTATGGACGGGCAGACCGTCAAACTGCGGCTGTTAGAACCGTTGCAAGCGGGGAACGTGATTGTCCCGAAAAACAGCCTTGTATCGGGAAGTGCCAAAGTGCAGGGGGAACGGCTCGACATACTGGTGTCCTCGCTCGAATATGCGGGTAACATCATTCCTGTGGAACTTGCCGTTTACGACAGTGACGGGCAAAAGGGGCTTTCCGTTCCCTCGTCACTGGAACAGGAAGCGGCAAAGGAAGCGATGGCGAATATCGGCGCCGGGCTGGGTACGAGCATTTCCTTTGCGCAAAGTGCCGGGCAGCAGGTCGCAATGGATATTACAAGGGGCTTGATGCAAGGCGGTTCGCAATACCTTGCCAAGAAGTTCAGAACGGTAAAGGTACACCTGAAAGCGAACTATCAGGTGATGCTTTACGCCAAACAGCAATAATCTATTTATCAATTATCAACCATAAAAATTTCAATCCAAATGAAAAAGTTAATGATTTTATTCGCTCTTATCATGGGCATGGTTTCCGTGAAAGCACAAAGTAACGATTTGTATCAGGGCATTACTAAAAAGCTCCCTTACCGCCAAATGGTGACACCTTACGGCGTACAGGTGACGTTTGCCAAAACAGTACATATTATTTTCCCGTCTGCCGTTAAGTATGTGGACTTAGGCAGTAACTATATTATTGCCGGAAAAGCGGACGGGGCGGAAAATGTTGTCAGGGTTAAGGCTACGACAGAGGGCTTTCCCGGTGAAACCAATTTTTCCGTTATCTGTGAGGATGGCAGCTTTTATTCCTTTAATGCAAAGTATGCACATGAACCGGAAATGCTGAACATCGAAATGAAAGATTTCTTGGAGAATGAGGACACAACGGATTTTAGCCATACCCGGATGAACATCTATTTTCGTGAATTGGGTAACGAAAGCCCGCTCTTGGTAAAGCTGATTATGCAGTCCATCTACAAGAACAATGACCGGGAAATAAAGCATTTGGGATGCAAGCGGTTCGGGGTGCAGTTCTTGGTAAAGGGCATTTATTCGCATAACGGGCTTTTTTACTTCCACACACAGGTAAGGAACAGTTCAAACGTGCCGTTTGATACCGATTTTATCCGATTCAAGATTGTGGATAAGAAAGTAGCCAAAAGAACGGCTATTCAGGAAACCGTCATTGACCCGGTGCGGAGCTATAACGAGATACTGGTTATCGATGGCAAAAGTACCGTCCGCACCGTGTACACCGTTCCACAATTCACTATACCCGATGATAAGGTCTTGGTTATTGAACTGATGGAAAAAAACGGGGGCAGACACCAAACTATCCGGGTGGAGAACTCGGATGTCGTGGCAGCCAAAGTGATTAACGAACTTAAAATCAAATGAACATGAAAAGGATATGCTGTATTATATCCCTTTTTGTGCTGTGCCTGACTTTCAACCGGGCACACGCACAAAGATGTCTACCGGGAATGAAAGGCTTGCAGGTTACGGGCGGCATGGCGGACGGCGTTCACTGGAACAGTAAAAGCGATTTCGCTTATTACTTCGGGGCTGCCATGAGTACCTATACCAAAAACGGGAACAGGTGGATTATTGGCGGGGAATACCTCGAAAAGCATTACCCCTATAAGGATTTACAGATACCCGTAAGCCAGTTTACAGGTGAGAGTGGTTACTACCTGAACTTTCTTTCAGACCGGAAGAAAACCTTTTTCCTTTCGCTGGGTTTGTCTGCCCTTGCCGGGTACGAAACAAGTAATTGGGGTGACAAGCTGCTACCTGATGGTTCGACCCTGACCGATAAGGACGGTTTTGTCTATGGCGGTGCGCTGACGCTGGAACTGGAGAGTTATATTACTGACCGGGTGGTATTCCTGATTAACGCACGGGAAAGATGCCTGTTCGGTTCTTCCGTTGGCAAGTTCCATACACAGTTCGGGGTCGGACTAAAGATAATCATGTGATAAACTAACCTATTATATACAATGTATATGAGAAATGTAATTTATAAGATGCTGATAGGGTGCTACATGGTGGCTGCCCTGTTGTTAGTGAGTGCCTGTAATGACAATGTGGATATACAGCAGTCTTACCCGTTCACTGTCGAAACGATGCCTGTACCGAAGAAATTAAAGGTAGGTGAAACGGCGGAAATACGCTGCCAGCTTCACCGGGATGGGCGGTTTGAGGAAACAAAGTATTTCATCCGCTATTTTCAGCCGGACAGGGCGGGAACGCTGAAAATGTCCGATGGAACGGTTTTACTGCCGAATGACCTGTACCCGCTTCCGGGTGAAACATTCCGGCTTTACTATACCTCTGCATCGACCGACCAGCAGACGGTAGATGTGTATTTTCAGGATAGCTTCGGACAGGTGCAACAACTTACGTTTTCATTTATTTAATAATGATAGTAGTAAGAGAAAATAACATGTTTGGTGTTATTAAAATTATTTCAGACTAAAATAAACATCAAAATAAAAAGGAGGTTGTGTCAAAATGCTGACACAGCCTTTTTTTATGCGCAAAGCCCAGACTTT
>ENA-ORNO01000976-ORNO01000976.1-human-gut-metagenome-genome-assembly--contig:-NODE-976-length-15202-cov-4.247574_pt1 | contig 15202 bp, 16 predicted proteins | sample MGYA00242117_ERZ509026 | MGnify/ENA primary metagenome ERZ509026 (study PRJEB26280, sample SAMEA2338710) | human gut metagenome | biome: human gut; feature: human-associated habitat; material: faeces... | reverse complement strand
TTTAACAACAACCTTATGCTTCATGTTAAAAATCTTGGAAACATTCTTATATATTCAAGCTTAAAAGAATATCAAAAAACACTGCCTCCTAATTTTTTAAGGTGCCACAAATCATTCACGGTTAACATGAATCACATTACAAGCTATGAGCCCTATAAATTCATAACCGCATCGGGCAGTGAAATTCCGATACCGCCGAAAAAATACAATTCTGTAATAAGCATATACAAAAACTATCTCAAAAATCTTTAGGAGCAACATATTGAAAACGGTAAATCTTCTTCAATTCTTCCCATGGGCTTTCATCATGCATTTAGTGAGGGCGCTCATAGTTTTTAACATTTCAAATACCATATTGAAAAATAAATACAACACTGCCGTAACGCTTGCAAGCATTGTTGGCTTCGGAATGATATATTCCGGTGTGTCACTGCTCTTTATAGACAGAAAAAACGAGCTTATTTTTATGTTTGGCTATTATTTGATGATGTTTTGCATACTGCTGGCGGTTACAAGAGGAACAATTTTTTCAAAACTTTTTGCAGCCGTTTTCAGCCTTATAGCATATCTTTCTTCATCTCTTATGTATTCGGTTGTTTTCAATCTTTTATTCGGCATTGATTTGGGAAGCGGTTTTGAGTTCGAAATTCCGCTTTCGATATATATTACTCAAATAGTTTTTGTTTTTTCTTTTTCTTTTATTTTCGTTGTGTTGATAAGAATAATTCAGTCAAAGAAAGAAAATGCCTTTTCAATAAAATCAAAATACACACTTTTTTTAGTTTTTCCCATCACCCATATTTTCGGAGCAATGCAAGCCTGCAGTGCATTTATAACAATTCAGGAGCAAAACGGCTCCACAACCACCTTGCTTAACAATGAAAATATTGATATTTTCGTGCTCTTGTTTTCCGTGATTTGCCTTGTTGCAGATTTTACCTTGGTGCTTTTCATTGACAGATTTGAAGCTGTGGAAAAATATAATATCGAAGTTCAAGAAGAAATAATGAAAAACACGCTCAACTACAATCAAATGCAAATGCTGAAAAAAGAAAAAAGCGAATTCAAAAAAATCAAGCATGATTACATAAATATCATCACAACCGCAAAAGGATTTATAGAAATCAGCAAACCGGAAAAGGCATACGAATTTTTAAACAACACCGGCGACAATTTGCTTGGCCTTGCAGGGTTTTTCATTTGCTCTAACGAAACCTTAAACACAATTCTTTACATAAAAAGTCGAGAAGCAGAAAACGAAGGCGCAAAATTAAACATCCAAATCAAAGACGAATACGCAATCATGATAAATGATTACGACCTTTGCAGATTGGTAAGCAATATCATAGACAATTCTATCAACGCAACCCGGAATGTCAAGCATAAAAGCCCTATTTCAATCAGCATTGAAATAAACGAAAAAAATCTGAAAATATGCAGCGAAAATAAATTTGACAATAAAACAAATCATCATAAAAACGGAGATCATGGAAACGGAATCGGCATCATAAAAGAAATTGCGGCAAAATATAACGGCACATATTCATATGAGCATAACGATGAAATCTGGAATACTCAAACCGTGCTTAACAATATGCCGCTTTCCGAAAAGGTTCATTGATTCTAAATCAAGCGAAAAATGCCGGATAAACAATTAGATTTAATCATAAAAATAATTTCAACAATCAAACCAAGCCATTTTGCAAGCAACAAAATAATTGTTAAAATTTTTCAATTGTAAAAGCGGATATGCTTCACAAACTATTCTTGCAAGGGCGATTTAATACTTTGCGCATAACACGCAAAATGTTATTTTGCCGTTGCAAAAATATTATAAGCGAGGTGTATCACAATGGCAAAGAACACAGTTCCCGAAGCAAAAGAAGCTCTTAACAGATTTAAGATGGAAGCCGCTTCAGAGGTTGGTGTTTTTTTGCATTAAAATTTTTCAAAACGCCCTATTTAAGCCACTTTCGGGACTCGAAAATTTTGTATAGTGGGCGGTCAAACACATTAAAAACATAAAATTAACGAAAAAAGGTCTACATACCCATTAGAAAAAGCGTTGAAGAAAGCATAATCTTCAACGCTTTTATAATTAAAAAAGTAAATGGAGAATTGACAGATATGATTAGAAAGTTGCAGAAAACAGATATAAATCAGGTTTCTCATATATGGCTAAATACCAATCTTAAAGCACATTTTTTTATTCCTGAACAATACTGGATAAGTAATTATGAATTTGTGAAAGAAATGTTGCCTCAATCGGAAGTCTATGTGTATGAAAATAACAACAAAATTCAAGGCTTTATAGGTTTAAAAGATGATTATATTGAAGGTATTTTTGTCGCTGATGAAATGCAGTCTCAAGGCATAGGTAAAAAATTGCTGGATTATATCAAGAATAAAAAAGCCAGATTACAATTAAATGTATATCAAAAAAAATGTCAGGGCAATATTGTTTTACCAAAGAGAAAGATTCATTATTCAAAGTGAGCAGTTGGACGAATTGACCGGCGAAAAAGAATATGTAATGAACTGGGAATCAAATTTTGAAAGGTAATAATGTGTAATGCGTGTTATATCTTTCGTCAGATATGCTTGAAAAGGCGAAAAAAGTAAATTGGAATAAGCAAAACAGAAATCAATATTTTGTATTCTTTTGCATCAACGGCTATACGGAAAAAATGCAAAACCTCGCAAAACAAAATTCAAATATCGTTTTGTATTGAAATAAATATAAATCTTGTAAACAGCACTGATGCTTAATTGAGCATTGGTGCTGTTTCTTTTCACATTGAAAGAAAAAAGCCTTTACCTTTCGGCAAAGACTTTGTTTGTATGAGAGTCAATATTTTTTGGTGTTATTTACTTTTCTTTTTTGCCTTGATAACGCCTTTTATTGTTTCGATGCCGTGAATGGTACCCACAAGCGGATGATAAAGCATGATTCTTGGCCCGGAATAGCGCATAACCTCTTTTATTTTTGAACGCATATCGGGTTTGTAGCAATGGCAGGGACATTGCGAGCAGAAGTTTTTATCGTTTCCCCAGCGGCAATGATCAAGCCTGAAAAGCGCATAATCAGTAAGTTCTTGGCAGTCCTTGCAAAGAGTACCTTTTTTTGATTTATGCACACCGTGGCAATAAATTTTTACCATTTCGGGTAACATTTCTTTTTCTCGTGTGATTCTGTCTTTTTTCATGATAATCTGCCTCTGTAAACGGTGTAAGATTCGTCAGCGATTTTTGCCGTTGACTTTCTGTGAGAAACCAAAACAATGCTTTTGCCGTGTTTTGCTTCATTTATAGATTTTAAGATGTTGCCCTCGTTTAAACTGTCCAAATTGCTTGTGGGTTCGTCAAGCATAATCATAGGAGAGTTGCAAAGGAACGCTCTTGCAAGACCTATACGCTGTTTTTCACCATCCGAAAGCAAATCACCGAGTTCGCCTACATTTGTGTCGTATCCCTTAGACAAAGTCATTATAAAATCGTGAATTGAGGCTTTTTTTGCGGCAATTTCAACTTTTTCTCTTGTTGCGTCGTAATCTGCAATTTTAATGTTATTTTCAATCGTATCGTTAAACAATTGAGTTTCTTGGCTTACAAGGCTCTGATTGTTACGAAGTGATGATGTTTTAATATTTTTAATGTTTTCACCCGACATACCAATTTCGCCGCTGTTTACATCCCAAAAACGCATCATAAGTTTAAGCGCAGTCGATTTGCCCGAACCGCTCGGTCCGTTTATAGCAATGATTTTGTTTTTTGGAATTTCAATATTGAAATTTTCAAGAATTTGCTCTTTGTCATATGCAAAGCCTACATTTTTACATTCCATACCGTCAAATTCAACTTCTTTGCCGCTGATGTTTTCTTCAACAACAGGGCTTTCATCAAGAATTGACAGCACTCTTTCACCGCTTGCAAGGGTGTGAGTCAAATTGCCTGCAAGGTTTGAAAGTGCGGCAACCGGACCGAATGAACTCATCATTGCAACGGTTGAAACAATAAGTCCGTCAAATCCGATTGTGCCCTTTTGGTAAAGGCAAATTGCAACTAAAAGCATTGTGATTGAAAAGAAGATAATCGAAATATCCGTAATTGAAACATTATGCCCCTCAATTTTCTTTAACTTCTTTTGAAGTGAATTAAGTTCATCGGTCTTTTCGTTCATTTCATTAAGGCGGGTATCGGTTGAATTGTACCTGATTGATTCCAAAAGTCCCCTCATACTGTCAAGCACATAGCCGGAAAGTGCACCTGAATTTTCACGGTAGGTCATACCGATATTTTTGTTAAATTTGGATGATACAAGTGGAATAATAATGCCGACTGTAATGTAAGCCGCAAGTGCAACAAGCATAAGCCAAATACTATACCTGCCAATAAATATCATCATAACAAGGCTTGTTAAAAACGCAATACAAATCGGAGAAATCGTGTGAGCGTAAAAAACTTCTAAAAGCTCAATATCACTTGTTATGAGCGATATCAGGTTGCCTTTATCTTTACCTTCAAGCTTTGCCGGAGTTAGCCTACGAAGTGATTTGAATACTTTATCACGAATAAGTGCAAGCAATTTGAATGCAATATAGTGGTTGCACGCTTGCTCGCCATAGTGTAAAAAGCCACGCAAAACCGCAAAAATAATAATGCAAATACATCCCGTTTTTATTGCAAGTCCACCGTTTATACCTGCAGCTGTAAGCAGCGTCATACTGCCGAAAACCGTGATTTGAATAGCACACAAAAATCCCGTAACGCCGAGTATAACTGCAAGTACCATGAAGAAAGCGAGCGGCTTAACAAGTTTTATCAACCGCATCATAATTTTGAAACCTGATTGTTTTCTTTTCATTACGCTTCCTCCTTTGCATATTTTTCAAGTTCTGCTTGAGTGGAATACATCAGCTTGTATTTTTTATTAAGAGACATAAGTTCAGAATGAGTACCGCTTTCCTCAATTTTGCCTTTATCAAGCAGAAGAATTTTGTCACTGCCTACCACATTTTCAAGCCTGTGGGAGATAAGAATAACGGTTTTGATTTTAGCCATATTATGAATAACGGTCATAATGTCGTTTTCGCTTTCGGCATCTATGTTTGAAGTTACTTCGTCAAAAACATATATAGGTGTGTTGTGAAGCAAGGCTCTTGCAATGGCAAGCCTTTGCCTTTGTCCGCCCGAAAAATTGCTGCCTTGTTGATTAAGTTTAGTATCAAGTCCGTCTTGCTCACTTAAAAACGACCAAAGGTTTACCATTTTCAATGCTTCAATCATCTTTTCGTCACCGGCACTTTTGTCGGCTATGAGCATATTTTCCCTAACCGTTCCTGCAAAAATGTAGGAATTAAAGTTTACGGCAGTGATGTTGTTCATAAGTGTTTTTTCATCAATATCTTTTATTTCAACACCGCCGATTGTTATACTGCCGATGTAGCCTTTAGTTGTTCCGCAAAGCAGGGAAGCAAGCGTGCTTTTGCCGCAACCAGATTCGCCTACTATGCTTATAAGCTCGTGCTTTTTAAAGGTTGCCGAAATATCGTTAAGTACGGTTTTTTCGCCGTCATAAGAAAAGGAAAGGTCTTTAATTTCGATATCCCCGTCAAGATTTTCAGGAATCTCTGCTCCGCGTTCGTCCTCTTTTGTATCAAGCAACTTAAAGAGTTTGTCGCTTGCCGCCATACCGTTCATAGCCACATGGAAAAATGAACCGAGAAGCCTGAGCGGTAAAAAGAAATCAGCCGCAAGCATAATGATTAAAAATGCCTGAGGTAAAGTGATTGTGCCGTTTTTTACCTGAATGATTGCAATTACTACACCTACTGCACTTCCTGCATATGCAACAATATCCATAACACTTACAGAATTGAGTTGCATTGTAAGAACTTTCATAGTAATTCTTCTGAATTCTTCGGCTTTTTCATTCATTTCAACATTCTTGCGTTCATCTGCCTGATAAACTTTGAGTGTTGTTAAGCCTTGGATATTTTCAAGGAAAGTATCGCCGAGATTTGTGTATACTCCCCAATATTTGCTGAGAAGTCTTTTTGCGATTTTTTGAACTGCAACAATAGAAAGCGGAATAAGGGGTACACAAATAAGAAGCACCACCGACGCTTTCCAGCTTACGAACACAAGCACGGCAAAAAGCGTTATCGGTGCAAGCATAGCAAAGAAAAACTGCGGCAGATATTTGCCGAAATAAAGTTCAAGCTGGTCTACACCCTCAACAAAAACCTGAAGCACCTCTGATGTTGATACCTTTTCGCTGTAAGACGCTCCCATTCGTGTAAGCTTTTTATACATTTTTTGTCTAAGCACTTTTTTTACTTCGCTTGAAGCGAAAAACGCAGTCTGAGAACTTTCGTATCCGCAAAGATAGCGCACAAGCATAACCGCCGCAATTGCGCCCAAATAAGGCAAAAGTCCTTTAAAATCAAACGCTTTACCGTCGAGAATTTGCGCAAGTAGATTTGAAAGAATGAAAATCATAACGATGTTTGCAACCGTTTTCAACCACTGCGCAAGAACTGTTAGGGCAATGTACTTCTTTGAAGAAGGTACTTGCTCTATAAGTCTTGTTTTAATCATTTCTTTTCTCCCTAAATTAAGTTATTTATCCAAAAATTCATTTGTGAGGTGGTAATCGCCTTGCCGTGATATTTTACCGTTTTCCATAATCAGCACTCTGTCTGCAAGAGCACCTGCACATCGTTTATCGTGCGTTACGGTAACAATTGCCGTGCCGAGGTTCTTGTTTAATTTATTTACGGTTTCAACCGTTTTACAAAGGTTTTTGTAATCCTGACCCACTGTCGGCTCATCAAGAAACAGTACGGTCGGCTCGCTTGCACAGACGGCAGCAATGGAGGCACGCCGTTTTTGCCCTTCGGAAAGTGATTGCGGATGCCTCTGCTCAAGTCCCGAAAGTCCAAAGGCATTTATCATTTCCCTTGCCACTTCCTCGCTTTTTGCCTTAAAAGAAATCTCGCTTAAAAGCGTTGGCATAAAAAGCTGATAGACTGGATTTTGGTAAACATATCCCACCTTTGAAAACCATTTGCTGTTTACTTTTTTGCTTTTTGTTATTTTTTGGCTCAACGCACCGTCATTCGGTTTATTCAGCCTTGCAAGCATGCGCATAAGGGTGGTTTTTCCGCATCCGTTTTCACCGAGCAAAACTATTCGTTCGCCTGCACGGATTTCTATATCAAGTCCATCTATAATATTTCTGTCACCTGCGGCAAAAAAGAGTTTTTCGCCTTTTATAAGCACTTCGCCGGGCAAAGAGCCGTCGGCATGAGGAATTGTTTTTATTCCGCTGTTCAAGTCGTTTATGTCCGTACTTGTAAAAAGCTGCTTGTTTTCGATTCGCACAACTTTATCTATGTAGTTTTTCACAACATCAAGCCTATGCTCAACTATTAAAACGGCATATCCGCTGTTTGCCAAATTACGAAGTGCTTTCAGCAAAATGTGTGCTGTATGAGTGTCCAAATTTGCAAGCGGTTCGTCAAGAATAATGATTTTTTGCTCCATCGCAAGGGTAGAAGCGGTTATCAGGCGTTGCTTTTGACCACCGGAAAGTGTTTTTGTTTTTGCGGTTTTTTCTATTTGCATAAGCGTTGTGAATCGTTCAATGCGTCTGTCGATTTCTTCGGACGCAATATTAAGATTTTCGCAGCCGAAAGCGATTTCTTCGTTTACTAAATCATAAATAATTTGTTCGTCCGCATTTTGAAGCACAGTGCCGATTAGCTTTGAACGCTCGCTGATTTTTAGCTTTGTAACATCCTTGCCGTCTATTTCCACACTGCCCGAAAATTCGCCCGAATTAACGAAAGGAATAACACCGTTTATTATCGAAAGAAGGGTGCTTTTTCCCTCGCCGGAAACGCCCGACAAAAGCACTGTTTCGCCGTATTCCACGGTGAGATTTATATTTTCAAGCACATTTTCTTTAGCACCGTCATATTTAAAAGAAACTTCTTTCAGTCTTATCGCTATGCCCATATCATAACACCTCCGCATGCGCAAAGCACTATAACACAGGCAAGAAATACGAAATCCCTTGCTTTTGTTTTTATTACTTTATATACCGAGCTTGTACTGTCATCAAGTGTAAACGCCCTTGTTTCAAGCGAAAGGGAAAGAGTATCCGATATTCCGATGATTCGCATAACGAGTGGAATAATAAACGCACGGTAAATGCAACTCGGTCGGTACCAATTCATATTTGCACCTCTGACCTTCATCGCCTCCCAGATCTGCTTTATTTCACCCACTAAAACCGGAATAAATTTAAGTGTTACAAGCATGCCGAGCGTTATAACTCTCGGGCATTTCAGCTTTGCAAGACAGCGTGTTAGATCGCAGGGTGATGTGCTTACCATCGGCACGGCACACAATCCCAAGAGAATCATTCTTAAAAGTGTTTGCCAAAATGCGTCCAAACTTCTGTTTGTCAAAAATGACAGACCGCCTATAATAAGTCCGCAAATCGCCATTGCAACGGTCATTTTCCATGTGCTTTTAAAAAGACCGAATGCCGAGTAAAGCACAAAAATTGCCGTGGCAAAAGCAAAAGCCAAAAGATTTTTAGAAAAAAGCATTCCGAATATCAGCACAATTACGGAAACTGAAAATGAAATCAGCGGATAAAAAGGCTTTTTAACCTCAAATGTTTCAAGCATTGTCATCTTCTCCGTACGGTTTTAATTTGCCTGCCTTTTGAAGTTCTGCGGCGATTTTCATTCCGATTGCCGCACCCAAAAACGCCAATATAATTGTGCCGATTGATGTTAAAACAGAAATTTTCGGATTTGCTGTAAGCTGAGTGTAGCTTTGCCCATTGAGCCAAAGGCTGAACAGAACCGAAATCGGAAGTGAAAACGGCATATATATTCCCGTTGTAACGAAAACGGAAGCTTTCTTTTGATAGCCTCTGAAAATCAAAAGCATAATCAATTCCGCTATGATTGCGGAAACAAAATTGTTAAAAAACATAACCGTGGAAAAGAAAATTAGCGGTGCGCCCGAAAAAAGTCCGATAATTGTGAGAGCACCCGGCTTCCTTACTTTCATAAGTCCGATTGCTACGAAAATCGAATAAATAGGTGCGGCTGCCATGTTACGCAGTCCGAAAACGGTGGTGTGCATAACAAGCGGCATCGTTATTCCGCCGCACAATGTCATCGCTGCAGATAAGACAGCCAAAAACACAAAATCCTTAACTTGAAATTTCTTAAATATTTTTTTCATACTTCGCCCCAATCAGTCATGTTTATTTTTCTTGATAACAGCGGTAATTACAAGCACAAACGCAACCGCACCCACTGCGCCGCAGGCAATGGCGATCGGAGCTTTCTTATTCTTAACCGTTTCCTCTTTAGGCTCGGTAACGGTTGGTGCTGTTGTAGTTGTTGTTGTCGTTGTGGTGGTAGTGGCTTTTTTGGTGGTTGTTTCTTTTTTTACATCTCCGATTCTTTTTGCACTGTCATAATCTATTTTAATTCTTGCAGAAGGTGATAAAGGCATAGCCGAAGCGGCAAATTTTACGCCGACAAATTCATTGTCGCTCTTAATCGGAAATTCAAAAACCGCTTCATATTTAGTGCCGTCAATTTCAACATTATTCTTTTGCTCAACTTCTACTGTGTCGCCCTTAACAGAACCGTCCTTGTAATACCAAAATTGCATATCGCTTGTTGTTTCGGCAGGAGCTATTGTAAGCGTTTTTTCATCACCGTCAACTGTAAGAAGTGCGGTGTGAACAATATAGCTGTCACCCATAGATGTTCTTTCTTTTTCTGCGTGCCACATTTCAATCGGCACTTCGTAAACGCCGTCCTTGCTTGGACCCATTGCAAACGCACAGAATGAAGTGCAGGTAAGTGCAAGTGCAAAAACTATTGCTGTCAATGAAATCGATAATTTTTTTAACATATTTGTCCTCCGTATCTTGTTAGTCATTGCTAACTTGATATTAAAATTTTTAGTTAGCGTAAGCTAACCGCAGTTATTCTATCAAATGACAAATAAAAAGTCAACATTTAAAAATATAATATATGTAAAATTTGGCGCATTGCGCCGCCTGCGCTTGATAGACAGTTTGAATAATAAGTAAATTTTCAAAACGCCCTATTTAAGCCATTTTCGAGACTCGAAAATTTTGCATAGTGGTCGTTCAAGCATATTCAAGACATAAAAGTAACGAAAAAAGGTCTACATACCTATAAAAAAAGCGTTGAAGAAAACAAATCTTCAACGCTTTTATAATTATTGCCAAAACAAATTACACTTCGTTTTCTTTTACTCCGAACTTTGCCTTGAAATCTTCGTAGCTTTTAACCCAATTAAACTTCACCAAATCAGACACAGCTTTGAAATGAAGCCGACCGCATTTGATTTTATTAACTTCGACTTGAGTTAAAGCATCGTGGTCCTTGTTGATTTTGGTTTCAACAATAAAATAAATGCCGAGTTCAGGCTTTTCAACACCGTCTTTGCGACAGATTATTGCCCAGTCTGGAGAATAATTGCCAGGGTATCAATTACAAAACCGCCCTTTTTAAGTTTTGTAAACATCAAAATATTTTCGTTGCTTTCAAGCTTATCGGCAAACTCCTTGCATTCACGAATTTGCCCATCAATACTTTCTTCACGCTGGTTATCACTTGAATATCGTGCATAAATTACACCGTTCATTCTATCACCTTGTTTTATATTAGTCCATTCGAATAATCACTTGTTCAAATAAGCACTGATGGGATTATCGGCTTCTCCATTTTGATCTAATAAATTGCGTAATTGCGATGATATTTGTGATTTATAAGTCTCAAGCTGAGGCACAAAACTATAAATATCTGTCATATCAAGCGTTATTGTTCTAAATCCACTAATATCAAATGGAATATTATCACTTGTTCTACATAAATGAATTGTAGGCAAACCTTTCATATGACGTACTGCCAATTCATAAAAAACATTTGGATTGTGAAAAGACAAATCCGCAATAACCATTTTTGATTTTGTTATATAATCAAGTATTTGATTAGTAATCAATCCTGGTTTATCAATTTGATCAGCTCTTACAACACTTAATCCGAATTCTTCTAATACCGGAGACACAACACATTCTAAAAGCATATCTGAATGCTTTCTTTCCTCGCTGCCTTCCATTCCAATAGGTGTTATGTAAAAGCAAATTTTATCAAACGATACATCATTGTTAATAGGAGTATGCACATTCAATTCCACATCTGAATAAGATGTTTTATCATCCACTAATATTTGCGCATCGTTATTTTGTTGAATTTCTTCAATTAAATGTTCTATGCTTATTAATCTTTGAGCCCCTGATAATATTTGAATCAAGCCAATATACTTTGCGTTAACAATAAATGTTTCTACGCATTGCTTTGCTTCATAATCGTTTAATCCGAAGTCTATAACAGAATCTTCCATCACCTTGTTTGTTGGTAATTTCATGCTTTTGAAAGTTTCATACAAATGATTAAAATACTGATTGTTTTGTATCGCTAATTTAAACTTTGCATTAGTTGATTCAACTTGATTACTATCTGGATTTGAAGCTATCCCCCCAATTGTGGTTAATTCAATATATTCAGCTTGATAACCACCTGTGGTGATTCCATACTTTGAAGAAGATGTAATCAATGTACGACTTGGCCCACTATCAGGAGATTTATGCAAGTGGTCAAAAAGAGTTAATTTTCGAACTTTTTTTCCAGAAGCACATTCCCAGATACCTGTTGCTAGTTGTATTGTATCTTCAAATGTCATAGAAGGAATACTTTTAACACTTCTTTTCGATTTTTTAGTATCTTTTTTATTAACCGCTGTATTTTCGGTTAAATCTTTATTTTTAGCCATAATTCGCTCCTTGCCCATAAAATAAACATCTTATAAAATCAGATATAGGCATTCTCTGTTTGAGAATGCCTATATTTTATTTACCCTTTTGGCGGAAATGGGTCATTTCCGTAACTATTTTTATCACGGATTTGACCATTAGGACGATGAATAACAACTTCTGATTTCTTATTTATAGCAATATCTCTTGCTATGCTTATCGCATCTTTTTGAGTGTTCGTTCTAACTGTCGCTCTTGAATTTCCGGCACCTTTAACTTGCCATCCTCCGTCGGGATGGGGCGTTACATGTTGATTCTTGTTCATATGCAATCTCCTTTTTATTTTAATATTGTAATTCTGCCACAATGCGGACACTTACTTGGATTTGTAACTGGAATAATTTTCTTACCACAGCGACAAATATAATAAGTATATTTAATCTTCATGACCAAATACCTCCTTAAAATATTTAATATCGCTAAAATAAATGTGCATTAACCAATCCGAGTACGAATTTCATATTGCAAAATTGAATCAACAATGATATAATGGCTTCGTAATGTAGCATTGCAATTCAAACTTGCTTTTGTTACTCTGCACACACCGAGTTGCCGCTCGGTGTTTTCTATTTTAAGCGCTATTAGCAAATCAATTAAAAAATTTTTCCGGATTACATCCGAATGCACCTTCGAGAATAATTTTGGAAACATTTACTTTGGCTCTTTGCGTTTTCTTTTCACTTATCCTATGAAGCGTACTTTTTCCACTATTTTCTTTTTGTGCAACCCATATTTGATCTCGCCTATATCCTCCTTCAATTAAAAGTGGTTGATGAGATGTACAAATTAACTGAGCGTGTCTGGGGTTGGTTTTCTCATCATTAAACAATTGAATAATTTCTTTTGCCAATGAAAGATGCAGTCCGTTTTCTATTTCATCAATAAATATAGTACTTCCGTTTTCCAAGGCATTAAAAATATATGGCAAAGATGTAAAAAGTTTTACGGTGCCTAAAGATTCCGTAGTGAAAAAATCTCTCTCAACAGGTTCAGTTTCAACACCATTTGAAAAAGTTTTATGTGTAGTTGTAATTCCTATAGTCGTTTGAGTAGAAATAATTTCTCGATTTTCAAAATCATCATTATTGATTTTTTTTCTTGACAACTCTTTTTCCTCAAACGATACATCTAAATTTTGGATAGTTGGATCTGCTTTTTTTAGTATATTTACATACTTCTCTATACGTTCTTTTGAAAACGCAACTTTAACATCTGGTGGATTAGTTTTAGCTGCAGCCATATTTACAACCTGAACACTTTTAATTGCCATGATGAGTTTTAAAGCTAATTTATTATTTAACATCGCTGCAACTGGTAAACATAGAGAATCTTTTTTTACAACCTGTTTAGTATCATTAAAACTCTTAAATTCCGATTTTAAAATAATGTCTTGATAATTTGATGAAGTGCGCAGTATTAAAGTTTCTGTTCTTCGATATTTTTTTGTCAATTTTTCATATATTACATTTCCGTTTTCGATTGTAAAATCATATTTATAAGTCACCTTATTTATCACAAACTCAATTGAAAAAGATGTTGGTAATTTAGAGTACGCTATATCAAATGCAAAGGCATCAGGTCGAATATTTAAACCTCTAATATTAGGTAATTGCAAAATATCTTTGTTTCCCATTGCAGAAATCGGAGACCAATCAATTATTCTTTGTATTTCACTCATAATTCTGCAAAAATAGGACTTACCTGAACCATTTGCACCATAAATAAACGAAACTTTATTGTAACAATTATCTCCCTCAACAAAGGTATTATCAAGATATTCTTTTTTTGACGTATCTATTTGAGTTGTAAAAGTAATTCCGTCTGCAAAAGCAGCATAGTTCTTTGCTGAAATTGATTTCAAGATTATAGTACTCATGGCATTTCCCTCTTTCTTCCATATTATATCATAATTTTCACAATTAGTCAAGAGTTAATTGTAATATTTCTTTTATTTCTGCGAATTTTTGACAATAACACTAAATTTCGTAATTTTTTATGATTTGTTCACATTAACTCGCTGAAAAACTTAAAGCAAAAAACAAATACAATGGTCACAGAAAATGAGTAGCGTTGCAAATAAAGCTTTATAACCATCAATATAATCTTTATTGTGGTCTTTTAATATGGCAACATCCTGTGTTGTGTGTTATAACTCTTCGCAACAGAGGTGTCAAGTCAAAAAGCAGCCCTGAATAGGACTGCTTAAAAATTGGAATTATTGTATTGTTTGGCAAATACTAAGCTGTTATTTATAGCACTCTACCATTTTTTTAATCAAGACGGCTTTAATTATGCCTACTCAATATACTCATGCTTAGTCGGAGTGTAATTTTTTGACTTGTATTTTTCGTACTTATCTGTCTTATCTTTGGATTCTATATCGCCATTCGCATATTCAACAGGCTCGATACAAATTGCGTCAAGCAATATTTTTTCCAAATGTTCATATTCCGAATGTTTACCAAGGCTTGCAAGAACAAAAGAATCACGCACATAGCCAGCACTTTCAGCCATAAGATTTTGGTCAAAATAATAGCCATAGCGTTCCACAAAGAATGTCATCATCATTACAGTAGTTCTTGTGTTGCCCTCTCTAAACGGATGAACTTGCCAAAGTTTTGGAAACAGCCTTGCAATTTGCTTTGCAAAATCTTCTCGTGTAAGACTTGCCCAATCAATCTTTTTGATTTCGGCAAAGACTTTATCAAGGTCAGCACCAATTTCGGTAACATTTGAATACCAAACACTTCGACCTGCCAGCAACTCTTCACGCTTTTGAATATTTATTTTTCTATACTGTCCTGCCTACTCGTGAACATCGCCAAATAAAAACTTGTGAATAAAACAAAAGCCGCCGGATGAAAAATCACTAAAGCCATTTTCATACAGCAGCATCATGTTTGCACGAGATAATTCAGCCTCTGCCAAATCAAGCTCTTTTTCATTTGTTATGCCAAGCAGGTTTTGAGGACTGTACTGTTAGGAATCAAGTACAAATCGTTCATAAACTCACCTATGATATTTTCTTATGTTTTGCTATAAGAGCAGCTTTCATATCTGCACCTGTAATTTCGCCTTTTGCCCATTTTGCAGAGAACTCCTTTGCAAAGGCTGATACAGGCACGCCTTCAATGCTATTCAACGCATCTGCAACTTTGATTGCAGTCATTCTTTTTGTTTCAATCGAGGACATTGTATCACTCCTTTACATATTTATTTTATCATATAGTATGGATAATTACAATAAATTTATTTTGA
>ENA-ORNO01000970-ORNO01000970.1-human-gut-metagenome-genome-assembly--contig:-NODE-970-length-15259-cov-3.314391_pt1 | contig 15259 bp, 11 predicted proteins | sample MGYA00242117_ERZ509026 | MGnify/ENA primary metagenome ERZ509026 (study PRJEB26280, sample SAMEA2338710) | human gut metagenome | biome: human gut; feature: human-associated habitat; material: faeces... | reverse complement strand
GGACGCGAAGCTCCTGCCGTTCCGCTCGAATGTGCCGTACTTGTCGGACTTCTGCCTGACGCCCGTGGACGCGACGTTCCCGGCGCGCGCGAAGAAGGAAGGCGGCGGCATCCTCGTTGCGGGCATGAACTACGGGCAAGGGTCGAGCCGCGAACACGCCGCGCTTGTCCCGCTGTATCTGGGCATCCGCGCTGTCGTCGCGAAGTCGTTCGCCCGTATTCATCAGGCGAACCTTATCAACAATGGCATTCTGCCGCTGACGTTCCAGAATGAGGCGGATTACGACCGCATCGCGCAAGGCGACACGCTGAGCCTGCCGAACGTCCGCGAGGCGGTGGAAGGCGGCAGCGACACGTTTGTGCTGCATAATGACACGAAGGACGAGGATTACATTGTGCTGATGCCGCTGACCGCGCGCCAGCAGGGCTGCATCCTCTATGGCGGACTGCTGAATTATACAAGAGAGAGCGCAAAGGCGGAATAAGATAGTTTGTCCCCCGGAAGTATGGGCTTCCGGGGGATTTTGCGTTATTATTTCAGGGGGAATAGAGAGGCTTGCGAAAATCTGCTGCTTTTGCTACAATCAAGGAGGAAGGAGGCTGCCCTGATGAAAAATATCAAGTACACCGTCGCGCATCCTATCTTTGTGTTCATGAAGAAGCATTTTTGCCCGCACTGCAAGGCAGCACTCACAGTGGAAACGGCGCATCATTTGGTGAACTCCCGTTCCAAAGAAGCGAAGAACTACGATTTTTCCACGGAAGACGGCAAGATGATTGGCACAGTTGACTTCCGCAATCCGTATTTTGCCTGCCCGAACTGCCATGCAGAGTTTTCGGTGGAAGAATTGTGGAAAATGGAGAAGGGAAAAAGGGCAAGCAGATAACGCAGGTGAATTGAAAGAATTGTATGAAGCACCAAAACAGCCGGGGACTGCCTTGCCAGCAATCCCCGGCTGTCGTACCCCCTATGAATTTTTACTTGACTTCCAGCAGGTTCTTGCATTCCGCGAACGCGCGGCGGCCAATGATTTCAATCGTCGCGGGCAGGGTTACGCTCTTGAGCTTCGTGTTGCCCTCGAACGCCTGCGCGCCGATTTCCACCACCGGCAGACCCGCCACCGTGTTCGGAACGGTCAGCGTCGATGCCGTGCCGTTGTACTTGACGACCACAATGCCCGTCGAGTCGTCACGAACCGCGAACACGAAGTCGCCTGTCATGGTGAATGCCTTGTTGACAGATTCCAACTCCGTATTGCCGGACAGCGCCTTAATCGTGATGGTGTAGTCGCCCGGCTGCAGCAGCTTCAGACCCGGCACCGTGTAGTTCAGCGCCGCCGTTTCGCCCAGCAGCGCAGCCGTGCCATCGGACGTGGTCAGCAGCAGCTGATACTTCGTTGCGCCGCCAGCAGCCGTCCACGTCACCGTCAGGTCGTCGCCCTGCTTCGCGGCAGGAACGGTCACGGTCAGCGGATCGTCGGTCACATACAGCGTCAGGGACTGCGCCGGGGAAAGTTCGCCAGCGGTCGTTCCGTAGTAGGGCCTGAACTGAATCGCACGGACACCGTTGCCGCTGCCCAGCGAAGCGAAGGCGCGCTCGATAACCGTCACATCGCCAGTCGTCGGGTAGCTGGTATTTGCCTTGCCGTCCACATACAGGACGACCTTCGTCGCGTTCTTGGTGTTGACCGTGAACGTCACCGGCACATTCAGCTTCACGCGGCTGGGATTCATGGTGAAGTTGACGACTTCCGGCTTGTTGACCACGGTCGTCGTCAGTGTAATCGTGTACGCCTTAAACTTTTCGCCCGCGGTCGTGCCGTTGTAAGGCTGGAACTGAATCGTACGGACGCCGCCATTATTCCCCAGCGACAAGAACGACATCGTGAACTCGTACTTCGACATGCTGGTCGTTACGTCCTCAAAGCGGCGGTTCACCTGCCCGTCGACATACATCAGCAGCTTCGTCGCGTTGTCCAGATAAACAGTGAATTTAATCTGCTCGCCCAGCACCGCGGTCGTCTTGTCAATCTTGACATTCGCAATCACGGGGGCAGCAGACGAACCGCTCATCAGGGAAATGGTGGTTGCGGTGGTCTTGTCGCCGCCGACTGCGCCGTTGTAAGCTTGGAACGCAATGGTACGCTTGCCCCCGTTGTTCCCCAGCGAAGAGAACGCCATGGTAAAGGTGTATTCCGTCATATCAGGGGTGATGTTCTCGAAGCGGCGGTTGACACTGCCGTCAATGTACATCAGCACCTTCGTGGCGTTCTTGATGCGCAGGGTGAAGGTGATATTTTCGCCCAGCGTCGCGTTCGGATTGCTGATTTTCAGCAGCTCAACCCGCGGCTTGTTCGCCACGCTGATGGTAATCGTCTTGGTGTCGGACATAGCGCCGGGCGTGTTGCCATTGTAGGGCTGGAACGCCACCGTGCGCACGCCGCCGTTTGAGCCGAGCGTCGAGAAGGACATCTGGAACGTCGTTGCGCCGTCCTTCACGTCGTAGATGTAGCGGTTCAGCTTGCCATCAATGTAGACACGCATCTTCGTTGCGTTCTTGGTGTTGATGGTGAAGGTAATGGTTTCGTTCAAATCAACCGTGGATTTGTCCAAACTCCAGCTGGTCACGGTCGGCTTGTTCGGGCTTTCATTTGCGACAGTCACAACACGTTCGGAGGTCTTTTCACCCGCCGTCGTGCCGTTATAAGCTTGGAACGCAATGGCGCGCTTGCCCCCATTGCTTCCCAGCGACGAGAAGGACATGGTGAAGGTGTATTCCGTCATGTCGGGGGTGATGTCCTCGAAGCGACGGTTGACGCTGCCGTCGATGTACATCAGCACCTTCGTGGCGTTCTTGATGCTCAGGGTGAAGGTGATGTTTTCGCCCAGACCCACGGTCGTCTTGTCGATATCCTTCACCGTCACCTGCGGCTTGACAGACGGCTTCGTCAGCGTAATCGTTTGTTCAGCGGACTTTTCGCCGGGCGTATTGCCGTTGTAGGCTTGGAACGCGATGGTGCGCTTGCCCCCGTTGCTCCCCATCGAGGAGAAGGACATGGTAAGCGTCGACGTGTCAGTGGGTACGTCGTAGATGTAGCGGTTGACGCTGCCGTCAATGTACATCAAAATCTTGGTGGCGTTCTTCGTGTGGATGGTGAAGGTGATATTCTCGCCCAGCTCCGCCGTCGCCTTGTCCATTTCGAACGTCGGTTTGCCCGGAATAATCACATCCGCGCGGTCGATGTTTTCGAGGTCATCCGGCACGTCCGTAGGCGCGGGGGTCGACGCGGGCTCTTCGGTCGGCTCAACAGCGGGCTCTTCGGTCGGCACGACAACAGGTTCTTCGGTCGGCACGACAACGGGCTCTTCCGTCGGCTCAACTACAGGCTCTTCCGGCGGCACGGGCGTGGGTGCAGGGGTCGGCACGGGTTCTTCCGTCGCAGCCGCAAGCACCAGCAGGGCACAGGGCATTTCCACGCCGCTCGCGAAAACACCGGTGTGACGCTGATTCTCAATGCCCTCTTCCGGCACAGGATGCACTGCATCCGCCGCCAGATAGCCATATGCAACGCCAGCCGTCTGGTCATACACGCAGACGGAGATCCGTTCATTCAGCTGCCCCTTCTGCGGACGATGCGTCACATACACTACGCCAGTTACCTGACCAACCAGCTCATCGCCCGTCGGATTCAGGTACAGCTGTGCGCTGCTGAACGTCGCGGCAAAGCCGGAGTCAAAGAACTCGTTATCCAGCACGGAGCGGCTGTAATCTACGGCTGCTTCGTCCACGATTTCGGGCGTTTCCGTTGCTTCGGGAGCATCCGTCGCTTCGGGGATTTCCGTTGTTTCGGGAACATCCGTTGCTTCAGGAACATCCGTCGCTTCGGGGATTTCCGTCGCTTCGGGCGATTCCGTTGCTTCGGGAACATCCGTCGCTTTGGGGATTTCCGTTGCTTCAGGAACATCCGTCGCTTCGGGGATTTCCGTTGCTTCAGGAACATCCGTCGCTTCCGGTGCTTCCGTCGGCACGACCTCAACCGTTTCCGCCGGCGGAGTTTCCGGCTCTTCTGCAGCCGCCGTCAGCACTGTTCCCATACTGCCCGTTACCATGAATACAGCCAGCAGGAAAGACAATGCCTTTCGCATCCACTTTTTGTCCTTCATCGTCCTCACTCCTTGTTCCGTGCAATCTTCCGGCACGACGTATGGTTGTGCCAATGGCAAGCGATTGCTGTTTTCCATCTTTCTTTTCGCGGCGAGCCGCAGTGCTCCCGGTGGATATAGCAATCTCTTTCCCAATTCCAGCTATATTGTAACAAATTACAAGTCGGCTGTCAATACTTACCGCGCAGAAAGCCGCATTTTATACGAAAATCAAGGCACTTTCTCTGCATCTGTCTCGCGGAACTGATTTTTCCATTGCCGAATTGCCGTGGTCGGCAAATCAATTTGCGTCTCCCATGCGGAACAGATGCGCTCCTCCAGCACATCCAAATTCCCGCCGCGGGGCAGGACGGGCAGATTCGTGTCCTTCGCGATTTCACTTGCGCGGTTGTCTACCGCCAGAATCAGGCTTCGGCAGCCCATGTTCATTGCGTGGATGCCGCCGTGCAGCCTCGTGCCAACGTAGTCAATCCCGCCTGACGCCAAAAGCGCTGTGTAATCTCGCAGATTCGGCTGAATCAGGTGCAAATTCTGCGTCACACGCGCATCCATTTGGCGCAGGCAGGCGTAGTCCTCAACTGCTTGCAGCCACACATACACCTCGCGATAGTGCTTTTGCAGCATGGTCAGCATCTGCTCATCCTGATCCGGGCTGCTGCGGTAGTCCGTCAGCGTTGTCACGACGCGCTCCGCCTTGTGCGTCGGAATCTGCGCGCATTTGTCGTCTGTCAGCCCCCACATTGTCGGACACGCCGTATTCAGCACGTTCGTGATGCCCAGCTTCAGCAGGCGCTGGCGCGTGTATTCGTCGCGCACCGCGTGCAGGTACTGCCCATCCAGCAGCGTTTTTAGAATCCGCTTCGTGTATCCTGTCGGCTCGTCCTGGTATTGATACCATCCCGCGCCCAGCAAAATGACATGCGTGCGCTGAAATTTCTCACGAATCAGGCGGAAATTCAGCAGCTCCCGCTTGTGCAAATCGCCGCAGCGCATCATCACCGCGTCCCGCAGGCGGATATTCCACATCCTTTGGCGGCGCATGTCCGAGGAAAGCAGATTCGTCCCGCAGACAAATGCGTAATCCGCACTGCCGACGTGCTTCATCGACACTTTCGACAGCCTGTCCCGAACCGGCACGGCGACGGACAGCTGCACAGGAAAGCAGTCGTGCAGCACATGCTCGCAGGCGTTGCGGATGATGAAATCTCCCTGATTCGCTGTTGAGATGGTAGGGTCGAAACGCACAATTTTGCGGCAGTGCTGCATTTCCTGATCGATCATGCCTTCTTCCTCCATTTGCGCAAGAAACTCCGCCCTTTTTCAAGCATCCAGCGATATTCTGCCGTCCGCCCCAGCGCCAGCGTGTACAGGAGCGCCGTCACCGCCGCGCAGGTGATGCCCTTGAGGATAATCCACATCAGCGTATGTCCCATCCGCGCGCACAGCAGCAGCGACAGCGCCATCACCGCGCCGTTGAGCAGCAGCAAGCCTCCTTGCGCCTTGAAATACGCGGCAGCGCTGCGTCCGAAGGTGCGATGGAACAGCACTTTCGGCTCATACCAGAAGATGGTGCATAGCCGCGCCAGCCCTGTTGCGCCGATGATGCCCGCCACGCCGAAGAAGTGCCCCAGCAGGATGGACAGCAGGATGTTGACCAGCGCCGTCATAAACATAACATACTTCATTTGCCGAAAAAGCCCCAGCGTTTCGCGGTACATCCACACGGGCGCGACGATGGTGCTCAGGTAGAACGTGAACAGCACCGCTGCTACCGTCCCTGTGTCCATCAGGTATTCTTCGCCCACCCAGATGGGGATGAAGTCCTGTACAATCGCGCCGTATGCGGCGACGCAGAAGCCCGTAATCGCCCCGAAGAGGACAATCAGGTTGCGGAACATGGCGTATGACTTTTCCGAATTCTTCTCGGCATTCAGATTTCCCAAGCTGGCGGAAATGCCGGTAATCACGATGGAGACGAATGTCGTCACATACGTCGTCAGCGACGCGTAGTTGGAGTAGTAGCCGACGAACACTGTGCCCAGCATGACGGAAATCAGAATGTTGTCCGTGTTGTTGATGAGTATTGTCGCCAGCTTGTAGAGAAACATGGAGCGGATGTTGTCGTTCAGCTCCTGCTTGCGGTGCATCAGCGCACATTTCTGCTTTTTTCGCAGGAAGGGGTACATCTTGTCCGCTAAATGGCTCAGCACCGCGTTCTGCAGGAGGGTGCAGGCGATCTGAATCAGCAGATAGCCAAGATAGCTGCCCCAAATCAGCAGGCACGCGATCTGCGCCGCATACTGCACCACCAGCGCCGCGGCGGAAACCATGTTCTGCAAATATGCCTTCTGGTCAGCCTGAATCAGCGTCGTTTTGTAGATGACCAGATAGGATGCCACGGAGTTCGCCAAGTACAGCACATAGTAGACGATCAGCTGTGCCATCGGCAGCTCACTGCTGATAATGAGCGGCAGGAAGGGGATTACCGCCGCGCCCAGCAGCGCTACCGCCAGCGCAATCAGGCGGTAAATGCGACGATAATAGCCCAGCAGGTGCTGGATTTCGCCCGTGTCGCCCCGGTGCAGCGGGGCGTACAAGCTGTACACCAGCACGTTGCCCACACCCAGTTCCGCCAGTGACAGCATGGCCAGAATGTTGCTGTACAGCCCGTTGACACCCGTATAATCCGCGCCCAGCCGGCGCACAAACACCGTTCGCACGGCAAAAGCCAACAGCAGCGTAACCACCTGCCGTACTGCGCCTACACCGATGTTGCGCGCTGTGTTTTCGCTCCTTGATGCTGTGTTCATGATTCCTCTCCGCCTGTTTCGCCTGTCTGCTCCTGCGCCGCGTCCTCCGGCTGCGTGTTAAACGTCAGGCGCAGTTTTTCCGGCGGCACAGTGCATCGCCACCTGCGCTTCTTCTGGCTGCGCGCATTTGCCGGCAGATCAGGCGTGTCCTCCGCGTCCGGCTGCCACTTGCCCAGCAGCCCCAAAAACAGTATGTTCAGGAAAACGCCCTCCGTGTTGATGCACAGGAAATACAGCAGGAAAACGCCCAGCACATACAGCAGCCGCGCCTTGGCAAATTTGGTGCGGATACCGCGGTACGGCAGCCACCGCCCAACTGCCGGGAGAATCAGGCCTGTATCCATGACGAAGGCGGCAAAGCCATTGGAAATGTTCTGCACCCTGTGTTCCAGCAGGATTTCCGCCTTCCGTTCCGAGAAAACGCCCTGTCCCGCAATGGGGGATTCCAGCCCGATTTCAAAGCCGCTGAAGGTGTCGTTCCACCGCGTGTAGAACGAACCGCCGGAATTTCGCCCGACAATCTTGTTTTCCACCACGCCCGTGACGGACTCGATGACAAACAGCAGTACCAGCCCAACGAACGCCGCCATCTTGATGCTGCGCGCCATTTTCCCGCCCTTTTTGCGGAATGCCACCGTCAGCAGCACAACGCCCAGACAAATAAAGCCTGTTGTGGACAGCGTGCTGAGGATGGTGACGATCAGCAGCGCAATTGCCCAGCAGTATTTCTTCTTGCTCATGCCCATGCGCGTTTCGTCGCTCATCAGGAACAGCAGCGCGAAGTTCAGGAAAATCTGGTGGCTGCCCGGCTCGTTGAACATGCCCGCGTTGCGGTGGAAAACCGGGATGTTCAGCCAGCCTAAGGTAAAATAAGGCGTCAGATAAAATCCGTTGACGCTGGAAACTTCGTAGTGCAGCAGCGGCAGCAAATCGCCGATGACGAAGGAAATCAGGCTGATGGCCGCCTCTGCCAGCATGACTTTGGTATACAGCCGCATATACGTCCGATACCCGATGCAGCTTTGCAGCACCAGCACATAGCCGATGTTGCACAGCCAAATGACAATATCGTTGATGTGGATGCCGTTCTGCGGGTTGACGAAGCTCGTCAGCAGCAGCGCCGCCGTCAGCAGCAGCGTCAGGCGTACATTCTGGACGCTGATTTTCGGATGATGCGCCCGCGTCAGCAGCAGAATCGACGCAATCAGCATGGCTGCCATCAGCGGCATTCGCAGCACCTGAAAATACAGCGAACCCATGCCCAGCACGCCAATCAGCACGCAGAGTGCATCCACATGGTTCTTTGTGATTCGGATTTTCATCGTGCAATCTCCGTATAAATCTGATGCAGTATCTCCAGATTCTTCTGCGCATCATGCGTTTTTCCAGCGTGTTCTCGCCCGGCGCGCGCCATCTGCGCTGCTTTTTCCGGATGCGCGAACATCTCGCAGATATCATGCGCCAGCAAATGCAGGTCGTCTGCCGGATAAATCAGCCCTTCCACGCCGTGCGTCATCAGACAGCGCACGCCGCCGACATCCGACGCAATGCACGGTACGCCAAGCAGCATCGCCTCGCCCAGCGAATTGGGGGAGTTTTCAATGCTCGACGGCAGCACAAACACCTGACTTTTTAGATACCGCTCCTTCATTTGCTGTGCATTCAGGCTTCCGGTAAAAACAACATGGTCGTAGAGGTCGTTTTCGCGCAGCAGACGATGGATGTACCGTTCATAAGCATTGCGCGCAGGCGGCGGAATGCGTCCATAGTCCTTGCGTCCCACATAGAGCTTGACATCGGGATAGCGCTTGCGGACAATCGCCAGCGCCTGCAATAGCAGATGCAGCCCCTTGAGCGGCACATGCGCCTGACTGCAGAAGAGACTGTGCGGCTCGCAGCTGTCCAGCGACCATTCGCCGGTGTAGAACTCGTCCCGCAGCGTTTCGTTGTTGAAATGGTAGGCCGCCTGCGGGGCAAGCTCCGCCATGCAGGCAGCATCCCAGTCGGTGCGCCCGATAACGTGCTGCACCCTGCGCAGGGCTTCCTGTTCATACTGCCCGACGCGGCGGTAGATTGCTTCCTGCCGGACGATATTGCCCTTCACCAAGTCCTTCAGCGTGTGCCCGTGGCAGACGTGTTCCGGCAGATAAGCGCGATAATGCTCCGCGTATATGGACAGAAGCCCCTGAATGGAAATTACAATCCGCTCGCGCATCCCCAGGTGTTCCGCCGCGTCAACCATGGCCAGCGTGTGCTGATTTTCCGTGCCCCAGAGGTGAATGACATCCGGCTGCTCTTTGCGCAGAATATCCTCCAGCTGCCGGGTGTAGGCTTCGCCGCACCGCTGCGTAGGGCGTGTGGGGTTGACAAGCCCGTAATAGCGGTAGCCGTCCACTTCGCCCGTCAGCGCTTTCGGCGCGTCAAACACATACGTCAGCGCCACATCCGGCAGCTGCGTCAGCCGCCGCGACAGCCCGACCAGCCAGCCCACGATATACACCGGGGGAAGCGATTCTTTTTCCGCAATGGCAGGGAGGATAATATTCCCCATCCACATGACCTTCACGCTTCAGCCCCTCCTTTCACTTTGCGCTGTGCGGCATGGTTATTCCACCGCGCCCCGCGTCAGAAAATCCCGCAGCTTTTCCCGCTCCTGCGCCTGCGATTGGCAGTAGCGCGCAATGTTGCGCACATAGCGGTCATGCACGGCTTCATCCAGCAGCCTTTCCGGCGCAAAATCCGCCATGCGGGATACCGTTTTGCCCAATTCGTTTGCTTCCACCATTTGCAGTGTTCCGCAGCGGCTGCCCACAATCGGCACGCCCCGGAAGAGAATATCGAATACAACGCCGCTGCTGTGCAGGGAGTAATTCTCCGAATAGTTTAGGATGCAGTAACGGCATTGGCGAATCGCCTCGTCATACGCCGCTTCGGACAGGTATTCCAGCCGCAGCTCGATGTTCTTCGCCCCCGCGCAGACTGCCCGCAGCTCCGCCTCCAGCGGCGCTTCCTGCACCCGACCCGCAATCAGCACCCGATACGGCGTGTTCCGCAGCTGCTTTGCCGCCTCAACAACGCCCTTGTCCGACGTAATCAGCCCGACCATGCCGAAATCATAGCGCTTCTGCGCATACGGCACAGGCGGCTGCATCGTTCCTGTGCTGATGTAATCGGATACGACGCACATCGGCCGCCCATACGCCGCGCCAATGGCTGCATTGGGGCAGATAACGCCGCTGATTTTCCGCCTGCACAGCGCATACAGCCCCCGTTTCAGCACCGAATTGACGCCGTCGGCGCTGTACTGGATGGCGTAGACCCGCGTTTCTTTCTTCTTGAACAGTGCAAGCCCCAGATACGCTGTTGCGACGGCACTGCACTGGAGGACAATCACGTCATCCTGCGCTTCCCGCAGCAGCGCGCGCACGTTCTGGAACACGGCGCGTTTGTTGCGCACCGCCGAACTGCCCACGATGTAATCATGCGGCAGACGAATCAGCTTGTCCCCGAAGCGGTCGCCGTACACCGGCCCGCCCGCAATGCGCACATCCATTTCCGCGCCGAACAGGTCAAGATAATTCTGCGCGACGGTGAAATAATGCCCAGCGGCAATGCCGTTCGTGCTGGTGCTCCGTACATCTGCCACAATCAGCCGCATGATGGTTCGTTCCTTTCGCCGCTTTTCTGCATCGCCTTGCTGTAAATCGCCATCAGCTGACGATAATTTGCTTCCGCCGTGAAATTCTCCTGATACGTTTTCAGCGCGCCTTCGCTGACGGATTCCGCGTGCTGAAGCCGGTTGAGCGTCTGTGCCAGCTGTTCCGCCGAGTCTGCCGGAAACTTGAAGCCCGTCACGCCGTCCGAAATCAGGGAACCCGCGTTGCCTAAATCCGAGCAAATCACCGGCGTGGCGGCGCTGAAGGCTTCCACAATTGTCATTGGGAAGCCTTCGTACCACTGTGTTGGCAGAATCAGCGCCTTGGACTGCCCCATCAGCGCCCGTGCCGCCGAATTTGGCACAAAGCCGCGCAGCTCCACCTGCTTCAGCTTTTCCCGCGTCAGATATTCGCGGCACCATGCTTCCTCCGGCCCTGTGCCGCAGATGATTAGCTTCATGCCCCCGCCTGAACGCTCGTAGCGCGCCCACGCTTCCAGCAGCAGCCGAATGCCCTTGAGCGCATCCAGACGACCGATGTACACCACCTGATTTTCGCGCGCCGCATATGGCACAATCGTCTCCGGCGGTTCCACAAAGTTCGGCTTTACGGACACGTTTTCCGGCGGAATCTGCTTAAGCGCCAGCAGCTTCTGCCGGTTGAAGTCCGTCAGGGTGATGTAATGTAGGCGGCTGTACGTTTTGAGGGCGCGGTGCAAACGTGTGCTGAGCACGCAGAGCACCGTCTGCAGGCGGCTGCCGCGGTAGCAGCGGTGCTTCACCGCGCAGTGCAGTCCCTTTTTCACGCAGTCCTCGCAGATATGGCCGTCGCGGTAGAAAAGCGCGTTCGGGCAGAGCAGACGGAAGTTGTGCACCGTCTGCACCACGGGAACGCCCTCACGCAATGCCGCGTAATACACTGCCGGGCCAATCAGCGGCAGCGTGTTGTGCACATGCACCAGCGAAATCCGGTTTTCGCGGATGCTCCGCCGAACCTCACGGTATGTACGGATGCTGAAAAACATCCCCAGCGCACTGCGGATTTTCTCCAGCGCTCCCATGCGCGAAATCTCCTCGTTCCGCCGCACATACAGCGCCGCAGCGTGACCGTGCGTTTCCAGCAAGTGTTTCTCGTTCGCCACAACGACATCCTCGCCGCCGGGAACCTGATAATAGTCGTGTACCAGCAGTACAGCGGGCTGTTTTGTCGCTTGCTGCATTTACTTTCTCCTGATGGTCGCGTTCCAGATGAATTTCAGATTCGTGCTCCAGTAGCGCTGGAATAGCCGCTTCGGGTCTTGCATCAGGCGATAGAGCCATTCCAGGCTGTGCTTCTGCATCCATAACGGGGCGCGCCTCACGTTGCCCGAAAAGAAATCAAAGCCCGCGCCGACGCCAATCATCAGCCCATGCACACGCCCTTGGTGCGCCGCCATCCAGCGCTCCTGCTTCGGCGCTCCCAGCCCGACCCACACAAAATCCGGCTGCGCCTGATTGATGCGCGCCACGGCAAGCGCATCTTCCTCCGGTGTCAGTTCGCGGAAGGGCGGCACGTCTGTGCCCGCAATTATCAGCCCCGGATACTCCTGCTGCAGGCGCACAATCATTTTCTCCTGCACTTCCTGCGTGCTGCCGTAGAAATAATGCCGCCAGCCGTGTGCCGTGGACTGCCGAAAGACCTCCATCATCAGGTCAGGCCCGGTTGTCCGCTGAATCTGCGGATACCCGCGCCGCCGCGCCTCCTGCGCCAGCGGATTGCCATCCGGAATCGCCATCAAACCGCCGTTCTGCACGGCACGGTAGTCCGCATCCTCGTAACTGACGACGGTTGTATGTACATTCGATACGCAGATGTAATCTCCCTGCAATTGATGAATATTCTGCGCCAAATATTTCAGCAGCCAATTCATGTTGATGACTGCAATATTGACCCCTAAAATCGGACAGACCGGAATTTCACGCTTGTCCACTTTGCGGCAGTATTGCGCTGCTCCTTCGTGCGCCGTGGCAAACACCCCTTTCCCCACTTCCCCAGCAAGAAACCTTGATACTATTTCCAGATTCATCTGCGCCATCTGCTTGCGCCTTTTCCCTTCTGGCGTCCGCTCATTCCACTTAGCGTAGCGCTGCTACGCTGCGTTCCATTCACGTTAGCCAGAATGAAAAATTCGCCGCGCATCTTGGCGCATTCTTATCTGGAAATAGTATGAATCATAAATTACCATTTTCATTATAACGCAAACATCAGTAATTTGCAAGCATTTCCATTTCAGACGATGAAGAAATTTCCTTTTTTTCTGCGGATGAATTGCCGCCCTCCATTCGTTCTTTCATTAGCATACCAATGCGAAAGGAGTATTCTTTATGAAGAACTGTATTTCCCGTTTCTGCCTGCTTGCCTTGCTTCTCCTGATGACCATCGCCCCTGTCCGCGCGGAAATTATCGGGCAGACGACGGAGAACGAGTACATCCACCGCCTGATTGCGGACAATGGGCAGGAACTCTGCTTCGTGTCCGGCGAGAAAGACCCGTACCTTTCCTATGCGGATGTCAACTTCGACGGCATCAACGATGTGGTGATACTGACACAGCGCGGCGCGAGCAATTTCGTCTACCAGTTTTTCATTTTTGATGGCGAACAGTATGTTCTCTGTCCGCTGACGTTCACGAATTACGACCTTGATGCAGAACACAAAATTGTAAGGAGTTCTGTGAACGGCGGCTTGGCGGGCGGCATTCACAGAGAAACGCTGTACCGTTTTGATGGGACGAAGGCGGTGCTGCTGCGCTGGGCGGTTGGCGAAGAGAAGGAGGACTGGACGTTCGACGCGGATGGTTATACCGTCCGGCACTACAATGATGTGCTGACCCTGCAGGTCTGGGAACATGACCCGGATATGGACGGCATCCTGATTTTTGAGCAGGATGTATCTACTGAAGATGAAAATGCGCTGAGGGAAGCGTTTCAAGCGGAAAATGACGCGCTCTGGTCGGGCATCCGCTAAGGCACTACCGCACAATTCGGCGGCGCGTCTGGCGATGTCTTTTCCGCCATCTGCGGCATGCAAATTCCTCGATTTACCGCCAGTAAATCTTCGAAATTTGCATTTGTATCTGACGAAAAAATCCATTCGCCAGCCGACCACCTCATTTGTGCGGTGTTACCTTAAAAAAGTTAGTCACATCGAACGAAACCGCTTGACAATCCGCCGCGCTGGTGCTATCATTCAGATACCCCGATGGGGTATATTGCATTCATCGAAAGGATGAGGGCTGATGATAAAAACGACGCTGAAAATTGACGGCATGATGTGCGGCATGTGCGAGAGCCATGTCAATGACGCAATCCGCAAGGCTTTCCCGGCGGTCAAGAAGGTGACTTCCTCCCATGGCAAGGGTGAAACGGTGGTCATTTCCGAAGATCCGCTGGACGAAGCGCAGGTGAAAGCTGCGATTGCCGCGACGGGCTATGATTTCAAGGGCATGTCAAGCGAGCCGTATCAGAAGAAGCGTTTCCTTTTCTTCTGATGGTTTCATTCGCATGCTTTCATTCGCACAACAAAAAGCAGGGCTGTCTCCGGTGTGGAGGTAGTCCTGCTTTTTGTGTTAGTTGATTTTTGTCGTGCAGGGGGCTTCACCTCTGCGGAGGCGACAAGGGGGCATGAAAACAGATGAAGTCAGCGGTCGCCCCTTGCCCCCCTTCGCTATTTCCCCCATTTGATATGCTTCATGTGCTTCATCACCAGCGTGGCGCTCACGCCGGTCAGCGCGCCGAAGAGAATGCCGCTGAGCATCAGGACAGCCATGTAGTACGCCAATTGCGACGTGTGGAGGATAATCATTGCCATCACGATTTGCCCGACGTTGTGCATTACGCCGCCGACAATGCTGACCGTGACCGGGTGCATCCACTTCATGCGCGAAAGAAGGCACATGCTTGCCAGCGACAGCACGCCGCCGGCCAGTGCGTACGGCAGCGCCGCTACGCCGCCAAAAAACAGCGAGGACAGCACCACTTTCAGCAGCATCAGCACCCACGCCGTCGGCAGGGACAGCATGTAGACCGCGAAAATCAGCACGCCGTTGCTTAAACCCAGCTTGATGCCCGGTACGCCCAGCAGCGGCGGAAACAGGCTCTCCACCCAGCCCAGCACCAGCATCAGCGTCAGCAGCACACTGCACAGCGCAAGCTGCTTTGTGGTGATTTGCTGCTTATTCATTTGCTGCGTCCTCCTGCACGGTCGTCAGCCAGTCCATCAATTCGTCGCGGCTGTACAGCTGGAGCGTCACCTGATTCGGCAGACAGATAATCATGTTGCCCAGAATGCGTGTGTCCTTGTTTTCCAGCGTCACTTCGCCCTGCTCCACGCAATCCTGATTGTCGCAGTTCGCCTCGTGCATGTCGATGCTTGTCGGGGTGACATGGACGATGTTGATGCAGTCGCCGTGGCGGAGGCGATAATAGCCCTCTTCGGTCAGCGGAATCGGCTGATACGTTTTGTCACCGACGGTGACGACGAGGAATGCTTTCACCTGCGACAGGTCGGGGGTGGCGGTGGCTTCGGGGACGAATATGGTCAAGGCGATCGGAGAAGAAGCAAAACAGCTGATCGGAAAAACGGCGGAATAC
>ENA-ORNO01000961-ORNO01000961.1-human-gut-metagenome-genome-assembly--contig:-NODE-961-length-15379-cov-4.356043_pt1 | contig 15379 bp, 12 predicted proteins | sample MGYA00242117_ERZ509026 | MGnify/ENA primary metagenome ERZ509026 (study PRJEB26280, sample SAMEA2338710) | human gut metagenome | biome: human gut; feature: human-associated habitat; material: faeces... | reverse complement strand
CAGCCGTTGTGGCAGCGGATGCAGGGCTTGATCTCGTCCTCACGGCCTTCCTTGATCTTGTGTATCCAGTCGTGGTCGACAAGATTCTGGCGAGCGATGGCAACTGCATCGAGCTTGCCTGCCTCGATCTCCTCGGCTGCCTTGACCGGATCCATGCGGCCTGCGCAGACGACGGGCTTGTCGGTGAACTTCTTGATGTGCTCGACATACTCGAGGTTGCAGTTGTCGGGCATGTACTGAGGCGGATGTGCCCAGTACCATGCGTCGTAGGTGCCGTTGTCGCAGTTGAACATATCGTAGCCTGCGTCGGAAAGGTACTTTATCGCTCTTTCGGACTCCTCCATATCACGGCCGAACTCCTTGAAGTCGGTCTCGTAAGGCATTGCGCCCTTGCCCCAGTCCTTGGTCTTGGAGACAACGGAGTAGCGCAGCGAAACGGGGAAGTCATTGCCGCAGGCAGCCTTTATCGCCTGAACTATCTCAACGGGGAAGCGGTAGCGATTTTCAAAGCTGCCGCCGTACTCATCGGTGCGGTAGTTCATGTTGGAAATGGTGAACTGGTCGAGCAGATAGCCCTCGTGGACTGCGTGGATCTCAACGCCATCGACACCGGCATCCATGAGCTTCTTTGCGGTCTTTGCAAATGCGTCGACCTGGTCGTGGATCTCCTGTATGGTCATCGGGCGGGACTTGATCTCCTCGTACCAGCGGTTGGGGGTCGCAGAAGCGGAAGCGGTTATGTAGTCAAGGTCTGCGATCGGGCTTGCAATCTTGCCGAGAAGCGGGTTTTTAAGCAGCATTACCATGGGCTTTGTGATAGCCATGGAGCGGCCCATACCTGCGGCCAGCTGGATAAACAGCTTCGAGCCGGTCTTGTGGAACTCCTTCATGTAAACTTCAAGATCCTTGAACATCTTGTCGTTCTGATACAGCCAGCGACCGAGAATGGGATCCTTGATGCACTGCATGCCGGGCAGGATGAGACCCACACCGTCCTGCGCACGGTTGAGCAGGAAATATGCGGCCTCCTTGTCGAGGTGGCTCGGCTCCATCCAGCCGAACAGAGATGTGCCGCCCATCGAGCACTGGACGATGCGGTTGGGGATCTCCACATTGCAGATCTTCCAGGGCGTGAACAGGGCATTGTACTTTTGATTCATGTTTTGCTCCTTCCTTTATTTGACCATTACACCATAAATGTCAGTTTGTATGACATTTATGGCTGTTAAACGGCGGAGCTTCCACAGGCAGCTCCGGAACCCGTTGTTTATAAATTTTTTGCCGCAAACTGCTGCGTGAACATGTCGCACATGGCACGCAGACGCAGGTGCGCATCTATCTCGTTTGCACTTGGCACGCCGATGGTCAGGCGCTGCATCATGCCGAGTATAGAGTCGTACGCATTATAATAAAGCTGCCTGATATCCGCCTTCGGGTCGACCGTGCCGTCTTTGAGCCCCTTCTCAATGGCAACGGAAAGGGGACCGGAGTGCTCCTCAAAGCGCTCGGGCGGGCGATTTATCACCCTTTCGTTCTTTCCGGCGCTGTACAGGGCGGTCTCGGCATCAAGCGAAAATCTTATGCCCTCGGGGTCGATAAACAAAATATTTGCATAGCTGTTGAGGATAATTGATATCTGCTCTATGCCGCTGAGATCTCTGTAGTCATGCATACTGAGCTCACGGCTAATATGCTCCTTCGTGCGGTTCCAATAGCAGAAGGCGGCAGCGATGACGATATCGCTCTTTGCCTCAAAATACCTGTAGACCGAGCGCTCCGTGAGCCCCGCCGCCTTGGCGATATCCGCCACCTTGGTATTTGCAATGCCGTTTTTTGTAAAGCAGTCAAGCGCTTTTTCGGAAACGAGCTGAATGTTCTTAGCTCTGACTTCTTCAAGAGACATGTGTTAACTCCAAACGAAAATGTCATATCAACTGACATGTAGCATTATACACTTAATTTAGCTTTTTCGCAAGGAAAATAATTATTTTTTTCACATTATTTTTTTCCTTTTTGCATTTTTGCTCTCGGCAGCTATAATATACACCAAGACCTCGTGGTAATATTATCACGAGGTCTTGGCGTTTTGTTATTTAGCGTTTGCCGCAAAAAAATGTATGGAAGTATATAAAATCAAGATGCAAATCATGCGAATTTTGCGGTCAGACGATTGCTTTAACCCCGAAGGACTGGTAAAATGTAAGTGTCAAAGCGGTTAAGGGCAAGGAGGCACCATGGCATCCAGCAGAGATTTTTTGGACTTCGTTTTGGAGCAGTTATCGGAGCTTGACGGGATAAGCTACCGGGCGATGATGGGAGAATTTATAATCTACTACAAGGGCAAGATACCCGGCGGGATATACGACGACCGCCTGCTCGTTAAGCCCGTGAAGACTGCGATAGAGTATATGCCGGAGGCTTCATTCGAGCTTCCGTATGACGGCGGCAGCAAGATGCTGCTCGTCACGGAGCTTGAGGACAAGGATTTTCTTGCGGGGCTTTTTAACGCCATGTACGATGAGTTGCCGGAGCCAAAAAAGAAGAAGCAGAGGAGATAAGATGTACAAGCTTTTGATAATCGAGGACGACGAGGGCATAGCGCAGGGCATAGCAGCCTGCGCCCGAAGCTGGGGCATGCAGCCGCAGTGCGTGCGGGATTTCCGCAATGTCATGGCGGAGTTTGCCGAGTTTGAGCCGCACCTTGTGCTGCTGGATATCTCGCTGCCGTTCATGAGCGGCTACTACTGGTGTCAGGAGATACGCACAGTAAGCTCCGTGCCCGTCATTTTCATATCCTCGGCCGCCGACAACATGAACATCATCATGGCCATGAACATGGGAGCCGATGATTTTATAGCCAAGCCCTTTGACCAGAGCGTGCTCATCGCAAAGATTCAGGCGATACTCCGTCGAGCCTACGATTTCGGGGCATCGGCACCCGTGCTTGAGCACATGGGAGCGCTTCTTAACACCGGCGACAACAGCCTGAGCTACAACGGCGAGCGGGTGGAGCTGTCGAAAAACGAGTACCGCATCCTACTCACGCTCATGCAGAACAAGGGCAAGGTCGTCAGCCGTGAAAAGCTCATGGAGGCACTGTGGGAAACGAACAGCTTCGTTGACGAAAACACGCTGACGGTGAATGTCGGCAGGCTGCGAAAAAAGTTGGATGCTGCGGGACTTAAGGATTTTATCGGCACAAAATTCGGCGTGGGCTATATAGTCGGGTGAGCGCATGAGATATTTTGCATCATATGTAAAACAGCATATACCTGCATTTTTGGCGTTCGTTCTGTGCGCTGCGCTTTATGCGGTGACATTCGTGTTCTACCGCTTCCCACTCAAGGCGGTCATATACCCTACGACGCTGTGCTTGGCGCTGCTGCTGACCTTTGCTGCGGCGGATATCGCAAGGACGAAGAAAAAGCACACCGAGCTTGAGCGGATAAAGAGCTTTGATGCAAAGCTTGCCGACACCTTCCCCAAAGCCGGAGGCATCATTGAGCGTGACTATCAGGAGATAATCCGCCTTATGCGTGAGCAGCACGAGGCAGCCGAGCAGAAGTATGAGCAAAACCTGCGTGAGACGATGGATTACTACACCGTGTGGGTGCATCAGATAAAAACGCCGATAGCATCCATGCGCCTTGCGCTGCAAAATATCGATACCGCCCAGTCGCGGCAGCTCCAATCCGAGCTCGGGCGCATAGAGCGCTATGTCGAGATGGTGCTGACATTCTTGCGTCTCGGTTCTGACTCGACCGATTATGTCATAAAAGAGCACGAGCTTGATGATATAGTCATGGGAGCGGTCAAAAAGCTTGCGGGCGACTTCATAAATAAGCGCATCAAGCTTGAGTACACCGAGCTCAATGCGGCGGTGCTCACGGACGAAAAGTGGCTGGCATTCGTCATCGAGCAGGTGCTGTCCAACGCCCTTAAATACACGCCCGAGGGCACGGTGTCCGTGTACCTCGAGCGCCCCAAGACCCTGTGCATCCGTGACACCGGCATCGGCATTGCGCCCGAGGATCTGCCAAGGGTGTTTGAAAACGGCTACACCGGCTATAACGGCCGCAGCGACAAGAAGGCCAGCGGCATCGGCCTGTACCTATGCAGACGCATATGCAATAAGCTCGGTCACACGATAAGTGCCGAATCAAAAGCGGGCGAGGGGACGGTCATACGCATCGGCCTTGACAAGAAAAAGCTTGAGATCGAATGATTGTGACAAAAGCGTAAGATTTGAAAGGGAAATTGTAAGCTTATTCGATGGAGCTGCGGTTTCCCTTTTGCTATATTATTATCAGAAACTCAAACGGAGGTTTTTGAAATGAGCTTACTCGAAGTAAAAGGGATCAGGAAGATCTACAAAACACGCTTTGGCTCGAATTCGGTCGAAGCTTTGAAGAATGTCAATTTCAGTGTCGAGGAGGGCGAGTATATCGCCATCATGGGCGAGTCCGGCTCGGGCAAAACGACGCTTCTGAATATCCTTGCGGCGCTTGACAAGCCCACGGCGGGCTCTGTTCTGCTCGACGGCAAGAAGCTTGCGGATATAAAGGAATCGGCGATTGCGCAGTTTCGGCGTGACAACCTCGGCTTCGTGTTCCAGGAGTTTAACCTACTTGACAACTTCACCGTCGAGGACAACATCTTTCTGCCGCTGGTGCTGGCGGACAAGACCTATGACGAGATGCACAGCCGCATCGTTCCCATCGCAAAGGAGCTCGGCATCGCAGAGCTTCTAAAGAAGTACCCCTATGAGATATCCGGCGGTCAGAAGCAGCGTGCCGCCGTTGCAAGGGCGCTTATCACCAATCCCCGCCTCATCCTGGCCGATGAGCCGACCGGTGCGCTCGACTCCAAGGCGACAGACGAGCTGCTGAGAATGTTCGGCGAGATAAACCGCTCCGGTCAGACCATCCTCATGGTCACGCACTCGGTAAAGGCCGCAAGCCACGCCTCCCGTGTGCTGTTCATAAAGGACGGCGAGGTGTTCCACCAGATCTACCGTGGCGAAAGCAGCGATGAGCAGCTTTATCAGAAGATATCCGACACCCTTACTATGCTGGCGACAGGCGGTGAGCAGGCATGAAGGCACTGTTCTACCCCCGTCTTGCGTGGACGGGCATAAAAAATAACCGCCGCCTTTACCTGCCGTATATCCTGACCTGCATCGGCATGGTGGCAATGTTCTACATCATGCTTTCACTGTCCACCGGAGAATTTCTGGATAAAATGCGCGGCGGCACGACCCTCGGCAGCGTGCTCGGCCTCGGTGCGGGCGTCATCGGCTTTTTCGCCGTGCTGTTTCTGTTTTACACAAACTCTTTCCTCATCCGCAGGAGGAAAAAGGAGTTCGGCCTGTATAACATCCTCGGCATGGGCAAGCGCAATATCGCAAGAGTGCTTTTTAGCGAAACGCTCATCCTTGCGGCCGTGTCGCTCGTGTTCGGTCTTATCCTCGGCGCTGCACTGTCAAAGCTTGCAGAGCTCGGACTTGCGTACTTTGTCGGGTCCGACGCAGGCTATGACTTCACCGTCTACCCGACGGCGATGGGCTACACCGTGCTGCTGTTTGTCTGCATTTTCCTTCTGCTGTTTTTTAAATCGGTAGGGCAGGTCGGTCTGTCCAACCCCGTCGAGCTTCTGCACAGCGAAAGCGTCGGCGAAAAGCCGCCCAAGGCAAACTGGGTATTCGGCATCCTCGGCATAGTCCTGCTCGCCGCCGCCTACTACATTTCCGTCACCATCGAGCAGCCCGTTGCTGCCCTCGGCTGGTTCTTTATTGCGGTGCTCATGGTCATTGCGGCGACCTACCTGCTTTTTATCGCAGGCTCAGTGCTGCTGTGCCGCATTTTGCAGAAAAACAAGCGCTATTACTATAAGCCCGACCACTTCGTCTCCGTGTCCTCGATGGCATACCGCATGAAGCGCAACGGAGCGGGTCTTGCCTCTATCTGCATCCTCATCACCATGGTGCTCGTCATGATAGCCAGCACCTCCTGCCTGTACTTCGGCAAGGAGGATGTCCTCAGAGAGCAGTACCCCTACGACTTCATAATCGGCTGCGATTACGATAATCAGAAATTCGACCAAGCCGACATCGACAGGACAAAGACGGCAATTGACGCATATTTTGACAGGCACGGCGGCATCACCGACGGCGTTTACGGTAAGGTCGCAAGTCTTGCCGGCGGCTTCAAGGACGGCAGACTCGAGGTCGATTCCTCCATTGCAAATATCGACGCTTACGCCGTTGACAGCGTGTGCAACTTCAATGTCGTTTCGCTGGACGATTACAACAGAAACACCGGCAACAACATAAGCCTTGCCGATGACGAGGCGCTGCTTTTCACCAAGAAGGCAGACATAAATACCGACACCGTCCAAATCGCCGACGGCAAAAAATACAGGGTCGTCAGGACCGACGGCGGCTACGATTTCGGTCACGATACAAACACTCTTGCGGTAGGCTCGGTCTGCCTTGTCGTTTCGGATTTTGACTCCGCTGTCGAGGAGCTTTGCAAGCTCAACGCACTCCATGAGAGCGGTAGAATAGTCATACTCGAGTGGCGCTATCAGCTTAACCCTGCTGCCGATTACGATACGCAGGCTGAAATGACAAACGATTTGTCCGACTGCCTTGCGGCAAATCACAGCAACGGCGGTTACAGCATGCTCAGCTACGCCGGCGCAAGAGACGATTTTTACGGCTCGTTCGGCGGCCTGTTCTTCCTCGGCATCATGCTCAGCATTGTGTTTATCATAGCCGCCGTCCTCATCATTTACTACAAGCAGATCTCCGAGGGCTACGAGGACCAATCGAGATTTGAGATAATGCAGAAGGTCGGCATGACCAAAAAGGACATCCGCAAAAGCATAAACTCGCAGATGCTCACGGTGTTTTTCCTGCCGCTGCTGTTTGCGATAGTCCACCTCGGCTTTGCCTTCCCGATAATAAACAAGCTTCTTTTGCTCTTCGGACTTGATAACCTCGGCCTGCTGCTTTTGACGGCGGCAATAAGCGCACTGGTTTTCGCCCTGTTTTACATCATCGTCTACCGTGTGACATCCAATGCTTACTACTCCATTGTCAGCGGCGCAAAAGAGTGATTTATACACATTCGTGTCCGGTGTCAAATTTTTGACGCCGGACATTTTTGACGCTTGGAAATATGAGTTAATTTAATTACAAAAAACGAGCAAATATGAAAAAATGATTAAAATTAGCACCTATAAAATAATTGATTTTACCCAAAATGTGTGTTATACTCTTAGCGATGTTGTGTAAACAGCTACTTTTCATCTCGTAAACGTTGGGGGCGCCGGTCGAGGAGGACCGGGGCGTCATCGTGAAATAAAGAATTACATTTTTAGAAAGGATGTATTAAATGAACGAAAAGTATGCACCTCTATTTACCCCGTTCAAGATCGGCAATGTAGAGATCAAGAACCGCATTGTCCAGTGCTCCATGGGCGGCACTTCCCTGTTTGGCTGGCTCGAGCCCTGCCACTTCGATAAGGAAGCTGCTTACTTCCTGCTCCAGAGAGCCCAGAAGGGCGTTGGCCTTGTCCTCCCCGGCATGCAGTGTGTCCGTGACACCATGGGTATGCCCGGCCGTCATTGGCTGTACCAGAACAAGAGAATGTTCAAACAGCTCAAGGAGTACATGGTCGAGTTCCATAAGACCGGCGCAAAGCTCTTCATCCAGCTGGCCGGCGGCTTTGGCCGTTCCATGGCAGTTACCCCCTGGATGGTAGTTCTCGCAAAGAACGACCTCCTGAACAAGCTCGCAAGCCCCGTAGTCGATGTTCAGTACGCCTGCGCATCCGCTTCCGAGACTCCTAACCGTTGGGCAGAGGAGCTCACCTCCCGTCCCATGACCGTTAAGGAGATCCACGAGATGGTCGACGCTTTCGGTAAGACCGCAAAGCTCCTCCGTGACGCCGGTGTTGACGGTGTTGAGATCCACGCCGTTCACGAAGGCTACCTGCTTGACCAGTTCACCATGAAGAATTGGAACCATCGTACCGACGAGTACGGCGGCTCTTTCGAAAACAGATATCGCTTCCCCGTTGAAGTCGTTCAGTGCATCAAGAGATACGCCGGCGAAGACTTCCCCGTATCCCTGCGTTACTCCGCAGTTTCCTACTGCGCAGGCTGGGGCAAGGGCATTGTTCCCGCAGCTATCGGCAAGATCCCCGAGTTCGGCCGTGACATGGAAGAATCCGAAAAGGCCATCAAGTACCTCGGCGACATGGGTTACGACTTCTTCAACACCGATAACGGTACTTACGACTCCTGGTACTGGGCACATCCGCCTCAGTACATGCCCGACAACTGCAACCTCAAGGATGTTGAGCATGTCAAGAAGTTCACCGACAAGCCCGTTGCATGCGCTGGCCGTATGACTCCGGAGAAGGCTGCAGAAGAGATCGCTGCCGGCCGTCTGGACGCAGTTGCTATCGCTCGTCAGAACCTTTGCGACCCCGACTGGATCCTCAAGATCCTCGACGGCAAGGAAGACGAGATTCGTCCCTGCATCCGCTGCCACAACGGCTGCTTCAACATGGCGAAGTATGCCGGCACTCCGAATGTGCAGCATCTGGGCGACTCGCTGCATCTTGCACGCTGCGCCCTGAACCCCACGACCATGCAGCATAACCGCTACAAGATAGTGCCCACAAAGAACCCCAAGAAGGTCGCCATCATAGGCGGCGGCATCGGCGGCATGGAGTGTGCTCTCGTGCTCAAGCAGCGCGGCCACATCCCCACCATCTTTGAAAAGAGCGGCGAGCTCGGCGGTCTGTTCCTCACCGCATCGGCAATGACCTTTAAGGAAAACGACAAGGAGCTCATCCGCTGGTACCTCAACGAGATAGAAAAGGAAGGCATCGATGTCCGTCTCAACACCGAGGTCAACGACCTCGGCACTCTGCACGGCTTTGACGAGATAATCGTCGCAAGCGGTTCCGTTCCCAGAACCATGCCCTCCATCAAGGGCTTCGAAAAGACCCTCACCTTTACTCAGGTGCTCAAGGACAAGGTCGATGTCGGCGATAAGGTGCTGTTTATCGGCGGCGGCCAGTCCTCCTGCGAGGCTGCATACGACATGCTGCTCAACTACGGCAAGCACCCGATAATCGTCGAGTACGCCGGCGACCTTGTCGCCGCTCAGGCCACCTGCCTTGCAAACACCTCGTATCTGCGTGACGCAATGGAGTACCACAAGGTCCCCGTTTACCTGCACTCCACCGTCACCGAGATAACCGACAAGGGCTGCACCGTCAAGAATGTTCAGACCGGCGAGACGACCTTCGTCGAGTGTGACAGCGTCGTCAACGGCATCGGCTTTGTTCCCACCCCCGTCGGCGGCAAGGACAACAAGAAGGCCTACCGTGTCGGCGACTGTGTCGCCATCGGCAACCTGCGTACCGTCATCTGGCGTGCATGGGCTGTCTGCATGAAGATATAGTTTAAACAAGTAAAAGCCTGTGGTCATGCGTGACCACAGGCTTTTTTGCGGGCGCTCTCTCCTACCGAACACCGAAACTTGTCAAGAAAAACGGACAGATAGAAGAGTGAAAAAGTAAAAATCCCGCACTGTCGTACGGGATTTTTGGCGGAGAAGGAGGGATTCGAACCCTCGATACCCTTATGGGGTATACACGATTTCCAATCGTGCGCGCTCGGCCGGACTACGCGACTTCTCCGAGTAAAATAATATGCAATTGCGCCGACTAATCAGCTTGCATATTATAATTCAGTTTTCGTGCAAAGTCAAGCTTTATTTTTGGTAAGTTGACGCTATCACTATCGTCGGCACGGCGGCGGCTCCCGTGAGCAGCGCAAGGGCGACCGCAATTGCGGTCACAACGGAAAGCCGTTTTTTCAAGATGAACTCCTTATCGGCAGTAGGTGTAGAATTTGCTACCGTCTTGAATCGTGTTTAATGATAAGATTATAGCGAAATGAGGTTGATTTTTATGTCGTTTAACGAAGCTGCCTGCTGCTTTGACGCTTCCATGTACACGGGCGTGCCGGATGCGGTGCCATGTGCGCAAAGTCTTGACACTAAGGGCATCATAGCGGGGCTGGATAAGCTCCTGTTCTCCGGCGACGATGCCGCTGCCGGCGAATATCTCGACCGTTGGTGTCAAAAGGCGCAGGAGGCCGGCGACTGGCGAACGGAGCTTACGCTGCAAAGTGAGCTCATGGGCTTTCACCGCCGCACGAGCGATAAAGCCGCCGCCATGGCTGCGGTGGAGCGTGGGCTGGAGCTCATTCGTGAGCACCGCTTGGGTTCGACCGTCTCGGGCGCAACGATAATTCTGAATGCCGCCACCACGCTCAAGGCCTACGGCATGGCCGAGCAGTCGATACCCATGTTCGTGCAGACCTGTCGGGTGTATTCGCAGACGCTCGATCCGATGGACTATCGCTTCGGCGGGCTGTACAACAACATGGCGCTGTCGTACGCCGACATCGGCGAGTATGACACCGCCGAGGGCTACTACAAGAAGGCGCTGGGCGTTATCGCCCACTGCGACACGCCGGAAAACGAGCTCGCCGTCACCTACTGCAACCTTGCGGAGCTCTACGAGCGCATGGGGCGTGAGGCGGATCTCGCAAAGGCGCTCAAGCTGGCGCACGATAGCCTGAGCTCCCCCACCCTGCCGCATGACGGCTACTACGATTTCACCGTCTCGAAGTGTCTGCCGACCTTTGAGCATTTTGGGTACAAGCTATGAACGGACTGACGGAAGCTAAAAAAATATACACCGAGCGTGGCGCACGGCTCATGCACGAGCGTTTCCCCGAATACGAGGAACGCATTGCCGTCGGACTCGTGGGGCGTGGCTCGCAGTGCTTCGGCTATGACGACATTATCTCACGCGACCACGATTTTACCAAGGGCTTTTGCCTGTTTTTGACCGACGAGGACGATGCAAAGATCGGCGTGGCGCTCAGCCGTGCCTACCGTGAGCTTGTCGGCACCGATGAAACGGAGCACTCCGCACTCGGCTCGCCGGGCACGGGCGTCATGCGCATAAGCGATTTTTACCGCCAGACCATCGGTTCGGCCGATGCACCGCATGCTTGGCAAGACTGGCTGTACACACCGTCGACTGCGTTTGCCGAGGCGGTAAACGGCGAGGTGTTCCGTGACGATTTGGGTCAGTTCAGCCGCATACGAAACGAGATCGCAAACGGCATGCCAGAGGATGTGCGGCGCAAAAAGCTTGCCGCACGGCTCATTTTCATGGCGCAGTCGGGGCAGTACAACTACTCCCGCTGCCTTGGGCACAAAGAGCCGGGCGCTGCGATGCTTGCGCTGAGCGAATTTGTGAAAAATGCCGCCGAATGCGTGTTTTTGCTAAACCGCCGTCATGCGCCATACTACAAATGGCTGCTCAGAGCGATGCGTGAGCTGCCGAGGCTCGGCAGTCTTGCCGATGCGCTTGAATTTCTGCTCACCGCCGAAAACACCGACGACGGTGCAAAGCTCAAGGCCGAGGTCATTGAGGACATATGCGCACAAATCGTTGCCGAGCTGCGTGCGCAGAAGCTCACCTGCGGAAGCTGGGATTACCTTGAGCCGCACGCATTCGATGTGCAAAGCCACATCGAAAACCGGGAGATTCGTTCGCTCCACATCATGGAGGGCTGAAAAAACCGTAATGTCTGTTGACATTACGGTTTTTTCTTATAAGCCGAGGTTCGTAAACGCTTCCCAAGACCTGTGCATATAGGTCTCAAGCCCGATTGGCTCGCCGATATACTTTTCGTCCCTGCCGTCTGCAAGAAACTCCTCAATGAATTTCTTCCTGCCGGTGGTGTGTGCAACCGGGATGCCCGTCATCTCGCTGGTAACCTTGAGCACATCGTAGCCGGCACGGATATCGTCGGCGCTGGCGTAGTTGAGAAGATTGGAGTTGTTGACAAAGCCGGTGACCTGAAGGCGGGCAAAGCCCTCCATCTCCTCCTTGAGCTTTATGATCTTCTCAGGGCTCTCGGACATGGGGCGGAACACATTGACAATGTCGTACACCTCAAGCTGTCCCGGCTCAAGCGCCGCAAAATCGGGATGATAGCGGCCGAGCGACATTGCGCCCGCTGCGTCGCCGCCGACATCGAAGATGCATAGATCCCAGTCGCCGGCAAACGCCGAGGCAACGGCGGCGGACATATTGCTGGGTGTCACTCCCTGACCGGCGAAGGTCGGGGAAACGAGGTTAACATGGTTTTCCTTCAAAAGGTCGACACGGTCGGACATTCGGAAATAGTCATTGACCTTGTCAAGGTCGACGACCAGCGTGTTGAGCCCCTTTGCGGCTGAGTTCACGGCAAGGTTTATGGCGATCTCGGTCTTGCCCGAGCCGTAGTTGCCGATGAGAACTATAAACTTCTTCATTTACTTCACACCCTTTGCGTTGACCTTGGCAAGGAACTTGTCGTTCTGGATGATGAAGCGCTCGTGCTTGCCCTGGCCGATGAGACCGCATTCGTCGTAGGCCTTGACATCGAAAACGAGCCTGCGGCGGTCAACTTCGACAAGCTCGGTCTCCGCCCAGACCTTCATGCCGAGCGGGGTAGCAGCGTCGTGGCTGACATTCAAGAGCGTGCCGACAGTGCCCTGACCCTCCTCAAGCTCGCCTGCAACGGAGGAAGCTGCCGCCTGCTCCATGAGAGCGATCATCTGCGGGGTTGCAAAAACCTCAAGCTCGCCGGAGCCGACGAACTTTGCGGTATTCTCGTGATTAACGACAGTCTCTGCTCTGCCTTTGATTCCTATTTTCATGGTATTGCTCCTTTTCATTCTAAAAGATGTGCATATTTTAGCACAACGCATTCTCTTTTACAAGGAAAAAGGAAGCTCCCGAGACCGTAAGGCCTCGGGAGCCGACTGCGGGGGGGCGCAGTCTTGTTGACTGTGTTAATAATATATCATTGCCCCGCGTTTTGCAACACTTTTCTTCATAGTGTCTAAACTTTTTCAAAATCAAGTATAGCTCGTTAAGGTGAAATGCACCGAAAGGGCACACCGACAGACGATTGGAGGGGGCAGCTTCCGGCAGCTAAAGGAAAAACAGGTCAGACGAAAGTCTGACCTGTTTGAAATATTTAAGAAATTACTTCTTGATGTGCTCTTTGATGACCTGGCCGAGAATGGTCATGCCCTTCTCGATCTTGTCTTCGGGCATGCAGGAATAGTTCAGGCGGATGCAGTTGTTGTGGCCTGCATCGGGGAAGAAGCCGTCGCCGGGAACATATGCGACATTGCGCTTGAGGCACTCCTTAGCCATCTCATTGGTGTTGATGTACTCGGGAAGCTCGACCCAAGTGAACAGGCCGCCGTTGGGGTGAGTGAACTTTGCTTCTTCGGGGAACTCACGCTCCATGGTAGCCATCATGACATCACGGCGCTTGCGGTAGCAATCCTTGATCGCTGCAACATGCTCGTCAAGGTCGTACATATCAATGAACTTGGAGACGACCAGCTGTGCCTCTGTGGAAGCCTGAAGGGAAGCTGCCTGAGCAAGGAAGTTGTACTTAGCAAGGATCTCGCCGTCGGCGCAGACCCAGCCGAGACGGTAGCCGGGAGCGAGGATCTTGGAGAAGGTGCCGAGGAAGACCACGAGGCCCTTGGTGTCCATGCTCTTGAGTGCGGGCAGGTACTCGCCCTCGAAGCGCAGCTCGCCGTAGGGGTTATCCTCGATGACGGGGATCTCGTACTTGTTGATGATCTCCATGAACTTCTCACGACGCTCCATGGGCCATGTACGGCCGGAGGGATTCTGGAAGTCGGGGATGACATAGATCATCTTGACGGTCTTATCGGTTGCGAGAACCTTTTCGAGCTCTTCCATGATCATGCCGTCGCCGTCGGTGGGGATAGCAACGAAGTTGGGCTCGCAGGCCTTGAATGCGTTAAGTGCGCCGAGGTAGGACGGGCTCTCGATGATGACGGTGTCGCCGGGGTTGACGAAAACACGGGCGGAGTAGTCAAGACCCTGCTGTGAGCCGGAGGTCACGAGGATGTTGTCTGCGCTGGTCTTGATGTTGAGCTTTGCTTCCATGCGATCAGCGATCTGCTGACGGAAGTGCTCAAAGCCGTTGGTGCTGGAGTACTGGAGAGCGACCTGACCGGCCTCATTCAGCACTGCATCGGTAGCTGCCTTGATCTTGTCGACAGGGAACAGCTCGGGTGCGGGCATGCCGCCTGCGAAAGAAAGAATTTCGGGCTTGTTGGCCAGTGCCAGCAGCTCACGAATTGCGGAACCCTTGAGAAGGTCCATTCTGCTTGAGAATCTAACCATAAAAACATTTCCTCCTGTTTTTGAACCATATCAGATGATCTGGTTCACGATATACAGATATATTTAAGCACAATTTTGTTTTTTTGTAAACACGCTATCGGTCAAATCGGTATAATTCCACAAAAATTTTGCTTTGTTTTTTGCATTTTGCTATGTTTGCCCTTACAATTTTTCGCACGGGGTTATATTTTGTAGTACAGATAAATCCGTTTGAGTATCACACTTTATTATTTTGCCGCCGTGTGTTATAATGGCAAAAGTTTTTGCAAAAGGAGCTTTGCCGTGAAGCTGTATCTCATCGGACATGATTATAAATACGCAGCCGAGCAGATGATGCTCTCGCTCTACCCCGCCGAACGCCCCGAGTACCCCGAGGGAAAGCCGGAGGGTGACAGGGTCGAGCTGAGTCTGCGCAAGGGAAAGAAGTTTATAACCTGCGTATGCCGCATTGCCAAGGACGACAAAATGTTTGTCGGACGGTCGGCATTCAATGCCGAGCTTGCCGCAGATGACCTCAGCCGTGACAGGCTTTGCAGCCGCATAATTAAAAATGCCTTCTACCGTGCCGCCCTGCGCTCCGGACACAGCCGCCCGGCCTGGGGTTCGCTCACCGGTGTGAGGCCGGGCAAGCTGTTTTGCGCAATGCTTGATGAGACGGGTGACCCCGACACGGCGACACGGCGCTTTATAACAGAATACGATGTCAGCCCCGAGAGAGCGAAGCTATGCCGTGACACCTCGCTCGTGACCCGCTCGGTCGCAGGAAGTCTGGGAGATAAGGACATCTGCCTGTATGTCGGCATCCCGTTTTGCCCGACACGCTGCTCATATTGCAGCTTTGTGAGCCAGTCGGTTCAAAAGAGCATGAAGCTCATCCCGCCGTTTCTCGATGCGCTGATGCTGGAGATAGACGCTGCGGCAAAGGCAGTAAACGAGCTTGGGCTGCATATCATATCAATATACATGGGCGGAGGTACGCCCACCACGCTGAACGCCGCCCAGCTCGACAGACTGTGCACCGCGCTGGAGCGCGAATTCGACCTCGGCGCGC
>ENA-ORNO01000959-ORNO01000959.1-human-gut-metagenome-genome-assembly--contig:-NODE-959-length-15404-cov-4.166135_pt1 | contig 15404 bp, 4 predicted proteins | sample MGYA00242117_ERZ509026 | MGnify/ENA primary metagenome ERZ509026 (study PRJEB26280, sample SAMEA2338710) | human gut metagenome | biome: human gut; feature: human-associated habitat; material: faeces... | reverse complement strand
GCAGGAACATTTTATGGCGTTTGGTCGTCTGCATTAGAGGAGGTGACAGGCAGATGAACATGAAATTAAAAAAGATTCTGGATGATATTCAGAAAACAGAGGATAAGATTGCGGAGCTGCAGGAACATCTGAAACGGCAGAATACATTAAAACAGCAGATGGAAGATGTGGAGATCATCAAATCTTTCCGTTCTATGAAACTGGACAGCCGGGAGTTATTGGTACTGCTTGACGGGATTCAGAAAGGAACCGTTACGATTCAGAGAAATGAAGAGGGTGGCATTACAGTAGAAGAGACAAAAGGCTCACAGAAGAAAGAAAACAATAACGGATCACTTGCGGGGCAGGTGACAGGAAGTGAGGTATTAGACGATGAAGAGTAAAGTAGTAAAGAAACTTCTTATGATCGCTATGGCGGTAACAATGATTTCGGGAACGTCCATTGCTACTGTTTATGCAAATGCAAATCCGCCGGCAGAAGAGACAACGACAGCGGTGGTGGAAGAGACAACAACAGAAAAGAATAAAGATACGGAGAAAGCAGAGGATACGGGAAGAGTTACCGGAGAAAGTAATAATTCCGCTTTTTCTACACCGGGAAATGCCCAGCTTGTAGATGATAAGGAAAATGATGATACAAAACAGTTCCTTACTATCCAGACGAAAAAGGGGAATACTTTTTACATGGTCATTGACCGTTCCAGTAATACAGAGAATGTGTATATGATGTCTCTGGTCGATGAGAATGATCTGGCAGAATTTCTGGATGAAACAGAAACAGACAAAGAGACGAAAGAATCAACGGTAGTCATTCCAGAAACCACACCGGAGACTACACCAGCAGCAGAGGAGGAAACCGAAGTGAAGAAAGAAGAGAAAAGCGGAATGAATGTGAAAGGTCTTGCAGCTATCGTAGTTGCAGCAATCTTAGGCTTTGCAGGAATCGCAGTTTATAAGAAACATGGACGCAGTAAGGACGAAGATTATGTAAGTGAACAGCTTGAATTTTCAGACGGTCCGTATGTAAATGAAGAGGACGATGAAAAAGAAGAATAAGTGTTTTTAAGAAATGGAAACAGTAATAAGGACAGGGGCAGCCAGAAATCTTGGCTGCCTTTTTTGATAGAAAGGAAAGGATTATGTCTAAATTTTTAGTGATCGCAGAGAAGCCAAGTGTAGCACAAAGCTATGCGAAAAATCTGTCCGCTTATAAGCGGGAGGACGGTTATCTGGAGGGAGAAAGCTGTATCGTCAGCTGGTGTTTAGGACATCTGGCAGAGTATGCACAGCCAGAGGAATATGACCCGAAATATGAAAAATGGCAGTTTGATGATCTGCCAATCCTTCCAGAAACATGGAAGCTGAAAGTTTCCAAGGATAAAAAGAAGCAGTTTGAAGTCATAAAAACTCTGATGAATCGAAGTGATGTGGAATATCTGGTAAATGGCTGTGATGCAGGAAGAGAAGGAGAACTGATTTTTCAGAGAGTATATGACCTTGCCGGATGCAGGAAACCAGTGAAACGTCTGTGGATCAGCTCGATGGAAGATGCCGCCATTCAGAAAGGCTTCCAGACAATGAAAAGTGAGGAAGAATATAAGAATCTCTGTATGGCTGCGGTGTGCAGGGCACAGGCTGACTGGCTGATCGGAATGAATGGAACCAGAGCATACACCACGAGATATTTTAAACGATTGGTTGTAGGCAGGGTACAGACCCCAACCCTTGCCATGCTTGCAGAACGGCAGGAGAGGATTGAGCATTTTCAAAAAGAAGCGTTTTATAAGATAGCACTGACAGATGGAAAACTTACAGTAGTTTCCGAGAACATTGCAAATGAAGAAACGGCGGAGTTACTCGCAGCCTTATGTCATGGTTCAACTGCTGTGGTAACACAGGTGAAGAAGGAACATAAAAAAGCATTTCCGCCAAGACTTTATGATCTGACAAGTCTGCAGCGGGAAGCAAACCGTTACTTTGGATATACAGCGAAACGTACACTGGATATGTTACAGGAATTATATGAAGAAAAGCTGATTACTTATCCAAGAACAGACAGCCAGTTTGTAACGGAGGATATGAAAGATTCGGTAGAGGAACTGGTAGAAAAAATGCCAGTATTACTTTCGTTTGTAGATTATGAACAGTTGGGGCATGGCATAAAAAGGGTAATCAACAATGCAAAGGTATCTGATCACCATGCGATTCTTCCGACAAAAGAAGCCGTGGAGAAAGGAATTGCTGATTTACCGGCAGATAAAAAGAATCTGATGATGCTGATCTGTCAGCAGCTGGTACAGGCAACTGGAGAAGAATATCTGTATGAGCAGACAGATATTACGGTAAAGTGCCAGGAACATGATTTTAAAGCCAGAGGGAAGATTCCAGTACAGATGGGATTTAAGGAAGTAGAAAAGGCATTTAAACAGCTGTGTGTCAAAGCGGAACCAGTGGAGGAAAAGGAAAAAGAGACTTCGATTCCTGCTGGGTATGAAGAAGGAATGAGGCTTTTTCCAGTAAAAGCAGAGAAAACCACACATTATACCTCTCCGCCGAAACCATTCAATGAAGATACGCTCCTTGCTGCAATGGAAACAGCCGGTAATAAGGAGTTTGATTCTGAAACAGAAAAGAAAGGGCTGGGGACACCGGCAACAAGGGCAAGTATCATTGAGAAATTGGTTTCTTCCGGTTATGCACAGAGAAAGGGTAAGCAGATATTACCAAGTACCGAGGGAAAGGAATTGGTAAAGGTCATGCCAGAGTATCTGAAATCAGCAGTAATGACAGCGGAATGGGAGAACCAGCTGTTGCTGATGGAAAAGGGACAGATTACAGATACTCAGTTCATGGGAGAGATTACTTCTCTTGTCCGTAAGATTTTAGAGGTATGCAGGGAGATACCAGAAGAGGAACGCAGGAGATTCCAGACTGAGAGGGAAGTGATCGGCAAATGTCCGGTCTGTGGCTGTGATGTTTTCGAGGGGAAACAGAATTTTTACTGCGCAAACCGTCAGTGTGATTTTGCCCTTTGGAAAGAAAACCGTTTCCTTGGAAGCATGGAGAAAAATCTGGATAAAAAGATGGCAAGAGAACTTCTTGATAAGGCTTGTACCCATGTAAAAGGTCTGTATTCTAAAAAGAAAGATATGAAATTTGATGCAGATCTGTTACTCACACTGGAGGATGGCAAGCCGAGATTCCATCTGGAATTTCCAAAGAAGAAAAAGAAATAAGACAGGGAGGTAAAGCGATATGTCTAAATTACAGGACATCCGGGATCTGGCACAGGAACATGCGGTATCAGTGAGCGGTTCCCCCAGAGACTGGATGGATTATATGGACACAGCATCAAGGTTATATCGTTATTCTTTTTCAGACCAGCTTCTGATCCATGCACAGCATCCGGAAGCAACGGCCTGTGCATCACTGGAATTATGGAATGAAAAGATGTTCCGATGGGTGAACCGTGGTGCAAGGGGAATCGCCCTGCTTGATGAAACAGGGCAGCATACCAGACTCCGTTATGTGTTTGATATTTCGGATACTCACATGGTAGCCGGAGGCAGAAGTCCGTATCTTTGGAAGATGCAGGAACACCAGAGAGAAGAGATCCTCACCCATCTGGCAGAGGTCTATGCTCTGGAGGAAAAGGATACAGCAACTTTGCAGGATGCATTGATGGCAGTCGCAAGGGAAATGGTCAGTGATAATCTGGAGGAATACCTGGACGGATTGGAATATGCAACGGAAGGTACTTATCTGGAAGATCTGGATGAGGTGACGATCCGCAGTGATTTTCGTCAGCTGGTAACAGACAGTGTTTACTACCTGCTTTCCAGGCGATGCGGGCTTGACCCGATGGAACTTCTGGAAGAAGAGGACTTCATGCATATCACAGATTATAACCGTCTGTCTGTTCTCACCTTTCTTGGAAATATGGCAAGCCAGCTCAGTGAGAGTATTCTGATTGATATTGGAAAGACCATACATAAAATTTCTCTGGAAGAAGCGAGAAAAGAGGTTGAAATTTCCAATGAAAGGAATTATAATGACTTTACTACGTTAATGCGTGAAACTAAAAGCCGGGATGCAGAAACGAAAAAAGAAGAAAATATTGAAAATGAAGGAGGAACCGATTATGGAACTGACATATCATCGCAAGGGAGATTACCTGTTTCCGAATCTGACCGTCGAAGAGGAAGAAGTGACGATCGGGAAATACGGGATGCTGCGGAGGACATTTCTGAAGGAACACAAGAACAGCCTTTATCAGAGCCTGTTCCTGACCGGGAAGCTGAACAGCCATCTGGAACAGATCGAGAAAGCAGCACAGGAGAGAATGGACAGCCAGATGGAGAAATTACTGGAGAAGAATCCGGCACCGGACAAGGAAGCAGATCCGATGGCATGGACAGCACATATGAACGCACTGATGGCAACAGCGGAAGAGAGCATCTTGACGGAATTGGTATACAGTTAGTCGAAGATACAAGAGAAAATGGACTGAGTAAAGCAGAGGAAGAGATCGCCTCTGCTTTATCTTTGCCCGAATATCCAACTGCAGATGAACAAAGGCGGAACATCGAGGAAAGGACAGCTGCCCTTTATGCCGGAGAAATCCCGATTCCAGAGGAAGTTGTCGATGAGATCTTACGGACAGGAGGAAACCGGAAAGCCAGCCAGCTCCGGATTATCTATAATTTCATGAGTGAACAGACACCGGAGGAATATACGGAGTTTGTGAAGCGTGAATACCGTAAAGGTGGAAAAGGTTTTCAGATTGATGGAAATGAATATTCAGTCTGGTTTGATGAAACTGGGATGCAGTTCGCAGTGGGGCATACGGTCACAGACCATATCTTAGATAAGGCATTTTTATCATGGGAAGATGTCAGCGGACGTATCCATCAGCTTTTAGATCAGGGTGAATATGCACCGCAGTCTGTATTGGATGCGGCAAGAAGTAATGCAGTAAAAGAACACGCCCAGGCTCTTGCCTATATGAAAGGGGATATGGCAGAAGGAGTAGCGGAGATTGTTTTTGACGAAGAGGACTTACCACATCTTCGCAGTATCTATCCGGAGATCACAGATTATCTGGAAGAAAAGCTGGAAGATCCCCAGTGGCTTTCGGAACTGAATGAAAGACTGGATGCACTGGCAGAAGCCTATGAAGAAAATCATTCCATTATGCGTTTCCATCATTATAATCCTGTAAATATCTCAAAGCAGTTTCAGAAGTTTGCGGATGAGGTGATTCCTTATCAGGCTAGGGACGGCTTTGCCTGGAAAGAACATCCGATGTTCATTACACAGGATGAGATTGATGCTTTTCTTGCAGGAGGTGGAGCGTATTCGCAGGGCAGGCTCAGGACGTATTCTTTTTATCTGCTGCATGAGGATGAAAGAGCGAGGACAGGTTTTATCAAGGAACAGTATGGGATCGGTGGAAGCAGTCATGCACTGTCTGGTGCCGATGATTCACACGCAAACTATGATGGAAAAGGATTGTTTCTTGCAAGAGGTGCTTATGGGAATCCATATACGTCAATTTTATTATCCTGGAATAAAGTTGCAAACAGAGTAGCTTATCTGATAAAGAATGACCAGTTCCTGCAGGCAGAAGATTATGCTCGTATGCCAGAATATGAACGGGAGCAGATGGCAAATAAGGTACTCCGCTTTTATGACCGTCTTCCGGAAGAGATAGACAGACCATTTACGGATGATTTCTTCTGGGAAAAACCAGGAAAAGAAATGGTGGCAGTATTAGAGAATCCAGAGCAGACAGAAGAACTGTTACAGAAGATGGATGCAGCATTGGCAGCTCTGCCATTGGATTTTGAAGCGTATGGGACAAACTATCAGCAGAAAACAGAACTTCTTTCGGAACTCCACCAGTATGCAGAAGGAACCTATACGATATTCCCGACACCGGAAGCAGAACCGTCTTTTGCGGAACTATCCGGACACCAGATGACCATGTTTGATTTCTTGGATACGAAGGCAGTGGCAGAACCGACCGTAGTAGATATGTCAGATGTGGAGGAAATAGAAGAGGAAGAGGTTACTGCCGAAGAATCTATTTCAGAGAGTCAGGAGCAGGAAATAATAGAAACTTCTGAGGAACAGAAAGAACCAGAAGAAGAGGCAACAGCTAAAACAGCAGAAGAACTAGCGGAGTCCTGGGATGAAGGTGTTTTTGCGTATCAGGGGTATCATTTTGAAGCAGTAGGGGTATTGCTGGAAGGAATAGAAGGAAAAGATCTGGTTGCACAGACCCGTTCCAATACAGAACTGCATTTATCAACTTACCATACAGAAGATTTCCCTAAATATTCGTATGATGATTTTTATGCAGTCAGCAATGCACCAACTGCCGATGTGTTCCGGTGTCTGGAAACCGGACGCAATTATATTCCCGGAGAAAATGAACTGTTTGGATATGAGGGAGAATTTCAAACATATTTAAAACCGGAAACAGAAAAGATTGTAACAGAACCGCACAACTTCCGTATCCAGGATAATGACCTTGGTGCAGGCGGACCGAAAGCAAAGTATAAGGCAAATATGGAAGCCATCCATTTGTTACAGACGTTGGAGAAAGAAGAACGTCTGGCAACACCCGAAGAGCAGGAAATCTTATCCCGTTATGTTGGATGGGGTGGCATCCCACAGGCATTTGAGGAGAGTAACAGCAGCTGGGCGAATGAGTATCTGGAATTAAAGAATACCTTATCACCGGAAGAATACAGTGCAGCAAGGGCATCGACCTTAAACGCTTTTTATACGTCCCCGACCGTGATCCGAAGTATGTATGAAGTACTGGAAAATATGGGACTGAAACAGGGAAATATTTTGGAACCGTCCTGTGGTGTCGGTAACTTTATGGGACTGATCCCGGAGAGTATGGGCAAAGCCAATATGTATGGTGTGGAACTTGACCCGGTTTCGGGCAGGATCGCAAAACAGCTTTACCAGAAAAACAAGATTGCCGTGCAGGGATTTGAGGAAACCAGTTATCCGGACAGCTTTTTCGACTGTGTGATAGGCAATGTTCCATTTGGGGCGTATCAGGTCAGTGACCGCAGATATGACCGGCATCATTTTATGATCCATGATTATTTTATTGCAAAATCCCTTGATCTGGTGCGTCCGGGCGGCGTAGTTGCAGTGGTAACTTCCAGTGGAACGATGGATAAGCAGAATCCGGCAGTGAGACAGTATATCGCAAACCGGGCAGAACTGCTTGGAGCCATCCGATTACCGAATAATGCATTCCAGAGAAATGCCAATACCAGCGTTGTTTCTGATATTCTGTTTTTCCAGAAAAGGGACAGGGCATCCATTGAGGAACCGGAATGGTTAAATCTAAAGGAAACACAGGAAGGCTATTCAGTCAATGCTTATTTTGCAGAGCATCCGGAAATGGTGCTTGGTGAGTTTACTACAGAAAGTACCCAGTATGGAAAGCAGGAAGTGACCGTAAAACCAAAAGAAGGAATTACCTTAGAAGAACAGTTAAAAGAAGCCGTCCAGAATATCCATGGCACGATCACGGAACTGGAACTTTCGGATACAGAGCTGGAGGAGGTTGTCTCTATCCCGGCAGACCCGGATGTAAAGAATTTCAGTTTTACCGTAGTGAATGATGAAGTCTATTACCGGGAAAATTCTGTGATGAACCGCATGGAGCTTCCGGCAATGACAGCGGAACGTGTCAAAGGGATGGTGAACATCCGTGATGTTACGAATGAACTGATCCAGTGCCAGATGGAAGAGGAAAGTGATGAAGAGATCATAAAGCTGCAGGAAAAACTTAATGAAGAATACGATACCTTTACAGCAAAATATGGTCTTATCAGCAGCAATGCCAATAAGAGGGCATTCAGCCAGGACAGCAGCTATTGTCTTTTGACTTCTCTGGAATTTCTGGATGATAAGGGAGAACTGAAACGGAAAGCGGATATTTTCAGCAAGCGTACAATCCGCCGGGCAGAAACGGTAACTTCCGTGGATACTGCCAGTGAAGCACTTGCGGTTTCTATCGGTGAGAGGGCAGGCGTTGACCTTTCCTATATGGCACAGCTTTCCGGGAAAACAGAAGAGAAGCTTACCGAAGAACTGGCGGGGGTAATCTTTAAGAATCCGATTAGTGAAAAATGGGAGCCATCGGACGAATATCTTTCTGGAAATGTAAGAGAGAAACTGCAGATCGCCAAACAGTTTGCAGAAGATCACCCAGAATATCAGGTGAATGTGCAGTATTTGGAGCAGGTACAGCCAAAAGATCTGGATGCGTCAGAGATTGAGGCAAGACTTGGGGCAACCTGGATCTCCGAGGATTACATTACACGGTTTATGGCAGAGACATTCCATACACCAAGATATTATGTAGGGAGCAAAGTCAAAGTCCAGTATGCCGAAGTGACCGGACAATGGAATGTTATGGGAAAGAATGTGGACAGCTACGGAAATGCCCTTGTCACTTCCACTTATGGAACACAGAGAGCCAATGCCTACCGTCTTTTGGAAGATGCCTTAAACCTTAGAGATACCAAGATTTATGACACGGTACAGGATGCCGAGGGGGAACACCGGGAATTAAACCGGAAGGAAACAATGCTGGCACAGCAGAAGCAGGAGCTGATCAAAGAGGAATTTAAGGAGTGGATATTTAAAGACCTGCACCGACGGGAAGATCTCTGTAAGATCTATAATGAACGATTTAACAGCATCCGTCCACGGGAATATGATGGAAGCCATATTCAGTTTGTCGGCATGAACCCGGAGATCACCTTGATGCCGCATCAGAAAAACGCAGTGGCTCATGTGCTGTATGGAAATAATACGTTACTGGCTCATTGCGTAGGAGCAGGAAAGACGTTCCAGATGATCGCAGCCGGTATGGAATCAAAACGGCTGGGACTCTCACAAAAGAATCTTTATGTTGTGCCAAACCATCTGACCGAGCAGTGGGGCAGTGATTTCCTACGTCTCTATCCGGGAGCAAATATCCTGGTGGCAACGAAGAAAGACTTTGAGCCGGCAAACCGAAAACGGTTCTGTTCCCGTATTGCGACAGGGGATTATGATGCCGTGATCATCGGCCATACGCAGTTTGAGAAAATCCCTCTTTCAAGAGAACGGCAGATTGCCATGCTGGAAGATCAGATCGCAGATATTACGTTTTCCATTGAAGAAGCGGCACATCAGGCAGGGCAGAATTATACCATCAAGCAGTTGGAAAAAACAAAGAAGAGTCTGCAGGCGAGGATGAAGAAACTCAATGACCAGACCAGAAAGGATGATGTAGTAACTTTTGAGCAGTTGGGTGTAGACCGGCTGTTTGTGGATGAGAGCCATAGTTTTAAGAACCTTTTTTTGTATACAAAAATGCGGAATGTGGCGGGTATCTCACAGACGGATGCACAGAAAAGTTCGGATATGTTTATGAAATGCCGGTATATGGATGAACTGACAGGCGGCAGAGGAATCACCTTTGCTACAGGTACTCCTGTATCAAATAGTATGACCGAGCTTTACACTATCATGCGTTATCTCCAGTATGATACACTCATGCGTATGGGTATGGGACACTTTGATTCCTGGGCGGCAACGTTTGGGGAGACAGTAACTGCAATCGAATTATCACCGGAAGGAACGGGCTATCGTGCGAAAACACGGTTTGCCCGTTTTTTTAATCTTCCAGAGCTGATCTCCATTTTTAAGGAAGCTGCGGATATTCAGACATCGGATATGCTGAATCTTCCTGTACCGGAAGCAGAGTTTATCAATGAAGTCTTAAAACCAAGTGAAGAACAGCAGGAAATGGTCAGTGCCTTTTCGGAACGTGCGGAAGAAGTAAGAGCCGGTCTTGTGAATCCAACGGTGGACAACATGCTCAAGATTACCAATGACGGAAGAAAATGTGCATTGGATCAGAGGCTATTAAATGAACTCCTTCCGGATGCGGAAAAAAGCAAGGTCAATACCTGTGTGGAAAATGCTTTTCAGGTATGGGACGAGGGAAAAGCAGATCGGACAACACAGCTGATCTTCTGTGACTTGTCTACTCCAAAAGGGGATGGGACTTTCAATGTATATGATGATGTCCGAAACAAACTGGCTGCCAGGGGAATCCCGAAAGAAGAGATTGCGTTTATTCATGAATACAACACGGAGACAAAGAAAGCAGATTTGTTTGCAAAGGTACGGACCGGGCAGGTGAGAATCCTTATGGGTTCCACTCCAAAACTCGGTGCTGGTACCAACGTACAGGACAGGCTTATTGCCCTCCATCATCTTGACTGCCCGTGGAAGCCGTCTGATCTGGAACAGCAGGAAGGACGTATCTTAAGACAGGGAAACCAGAATGACAAAGTAAAGATATTCCGGTATGTGACGGAGAACACTTTTGATGCGTATATGTGGCAGATTTTGGAGAATAAGCAGAAGTTCATCAGCCAGATCATGACCAGTAAATCCCCGGTCAGGGCTTGTGAAGATGTGGATGATACGGCACTGTCCTATGCAGAGATCAAGGCACTTGCCACAGGCAATCCGTACATTAAGGAAAAAATGGATCTGGATGTGCAGGTGAGTAAGCTAAAACTTCTAAAGGCAAACCATACCAGTCAGATTTACCGTCTGGAATCCGATATTGCAAAGAATTTCCCGGTACAGATCAGTGCATTGAAAGAGCGGATTGCCGGAATGCAGGTGGATTCGCAGGTAGTAAAAAGTGTGGATTTACAGGATAATGACACGTTTGCCATGACAGTAGGGAATGTCCTTTATGAAGATAAGAAAGAAGCAGGCGAAGCGTTGATCGCTGCTTGTGCAGGGTTAAAAACCGTCAGCACCGGCGGAAAGGTCGGAGAATATCATGGGTTCACGTTATCTGCTTCCTATAATATGTTCTCCAATGCGTTTGAACTGACGATCAAAGGAAAATGCTCTTATAAGCTGGAGATCGGAAAAGACCCGGTAGGAAATATGCAGCGTATCCATAACACGCTTTCTTCTATCGACAGGAAGCTGACGGAAAGTGAGCAGAAATTGGAAACCGTACAACAGCAGCTTGCTACTGCACAGGAAGAGGTAAAGAAACCATTTCCGAAAGAAGCAGAGCTGAATGAAAAGATAGAACGGTTATCCGAGTTAAATGCATTGCTGAACATGGATGAAAAGGGTAATGAAACGATTATGGCAGATGAGGATATTGGCAGAGAAGGAAGTAACACAGACAGCAGGGATGCCGTAGAAGAAAAAGAACTTCCGGAAACAGCAGACAGAATTCATAAGCCATCTATTCTGGAACGCTTAAAGCAGGAGAAGGCACAGCAGAATACAGCGGAACCGACCGTTACACAGAAAACTGCAAAGAAAAAACACGAACAGGAGTTATAAAAGATGTCCCGTCAGAGTTTTCTCTGGCGGGAAATAAAATGGAGGGTTTGTTTATGGCAAATAATATAGAAAAACAGTTAAAAGAAATATCGGAACGGCTGGAGCAGGGAGTAAAAGAGATCTTTACATCGGAGCGATATACCGAATATCTGAATACCATGTCAAAGTTCCATAATTACAGCTTTAATAACACGCTGCTGATCACCATGCAGAAACCGGAAGCAACACTGGTGGCAGGGTATCAGGCATGGCAGAAGAAATTTAACCGTCATGTAAAACGTGGAGAGAAAGGAATCCAGATTATTGCACCGACACCAGTAAGAGAAAAACAGGAGATTGAAAAGATTGACCCGGATACACAGGAACCAATCATTGGTGAAGATGGACAACCAGAAACAGAGATAGTGGAAATGATTATCCCAAGATTTCGGGTAGCGACAGTGTTTGATGTCAGCCAGACAGAAGGAGAACCAATCGCAGAACTGGAGGTGCCGGAGCTTACCGGAAGTGTACAGTTTTATGATACGTTCATGCAGGCATTGCAGAATATTTCTCCTGTACCGATCCGCATGATGAATGTGGAAGGGGAAGCAAAAGGCTATTATCACCAGACAGAAAAATATATTGCGATAAAGGAAGAGATGAGTAATGTCCAGACGATGAAAACCGGAGTTCATGAAGTGAGCCACGCATTGCTGCATGACCGGGAAGTAATGGATGCGGAAGGAGTCTTAAAAGACCAGACAACAAAGGAAGTGGAAGCAGAAAGTATTGCTTACATAGTCTGCAACCATTTTGGTCTGGATACTTCAGAATATTCATTTACTTATATCGCCAGCTGGTGTGAGAGCAGGGATGTGAAGGCATTGAAAGCATCAATGGATACCATCCGAAAAACATCGGCAGAGATCATCGGGAACATTGAGGAGCAGATGCATGAAATTGAGATGGAAAGACCAATCAGAGAAACATTTCATAGAGAGGATGTAATCCTGCATCTTTCAGGCAGTATGGGTTCGGAATATAGTTATAATCTGGTAGAGAATATGACAGCAGAACATGTGCAGGAGAATGTAAGGGAATATGTCACTTTACTGGAACAGAAAGAACTTTCAGAGGATGAGAAACTACTGGAAGAATTTTTGGAGGACAGAGGTGCAGCAATCACAGTATTGTATGCAAGTGATGGAGTGGGAGAGAATTATCCGATTGACTTCTTTGATGTAGCGTATGATGCTGATACAGGCATTGCTTATTTTTCAGAGCTGACACCGAAAGAACAGGCAGAGATGCTGGTGGAAAAAGCGGAATTTCCGAGAACAATTTTTACAGAAGAAGAAAAAGCATTTGTAACGGAATACGCAGAAACCTTTCCTGGACAGGTAGAAAGACTGAATGATCTGGTCTGGGATATGCGGGAATCTTATGAGGAAGCCAGTACAAACTTAGTACATGAAGTGATCCAGGCAGCAAGAGCGAACTTTCCAACCACAGAGCTTCCAGAAGAAAGGGAAAGTACCATGCAGTATGCCCATAGACTGATTGAAGCTGCAGAAACCGCCAGCCATGAGAATTTTACGGAATCACAAAGAAATCTTATCGTAAATTTTGCTTATAAGATGGATGACCGGGACGAAGTTTTGGGACTGGTAAACCGTATGCTGACAGCGAATCGGGGTGACCGAAGTGAAGTTATGAGAAGTCTTGTGCATGAGACAGAGACACAGATTGATAACTTTCCAGATGGAAGGATCGGTTTTACAGAAATGCACGAAGCAGGAATCCAACTGGAACACATGTATCCTCTTGAAAAAAACAGGGCAGTAGAATTGTATCGTGAAGGTGCAGAAGTTTTTATCTTACATGGAAACCCAGATCATCCAGAACAGGCAGGACAGATTCTTGCAGAAACAGAAAATGCAATCTTGGGGCATGACGGTATCTTTGGTATTACGGAAACGGAATGGGAAGTACATAAAGAAAGAGAAGCAGCGATAGCCAGACAGGAAAAACTGGAACAGGATAGTGCAGAAAAGATTGATGAAACCTTACTTCTTCATGGAGAAAGCGGTCGTTTTGCAATCTATCAGATGGATACGGGTGGAGAGCATACTTATCAGTTTATGGGGGTTGAATCGGCTCAAAAATTAGGCTATAGCATTGATGGAAAAGACTACAGGATGGTGTATGCGGCTCCATGGACACCAACGATCACATTAGATGATATTTTTGAGAGATTTAATATCAACCGCCCAAACGATTTTCATGGACATTCCTTATCGGTAAGCGATGTCATAGTTATAAACCGGACGGCGGAAACAAAGGCTTATTATGTGGATTCTTTCGGCTTTGAGGAACTTCCGGACTTTGTACAGCAGAGAATGGAGATACTGGAAAATAATCATACCAGAGCCTACCCGCCAGTCTATAAAGGAACACTTGCTCAGGCAATGGAAGAACGGGATGTAGATGCTTATCTGGATTCCAGAAAGTTAAACATTGATTGTAAGAAAGCAATCGAGGAAGCAATCGCATTAAATTTTGATGGATTGCATTTAAAGGAAGATGCCGCAACACAAGTGCTGGAACAGTTTGGAGAAGAACGTATGACGTTTGTTATGGCAAATACGCTTCGGGAACTTTCTTATGATGGCAGATTTTCCAGACAGAACAAAGACTGGGCAGAGAATATCGAAATCCCGGAAAATATCAATCAGGGAAAGAATCTGAATCAGGATTATGTGATAGAAAGCCACCCGGCGGTGTTAGATGGATTTATTGATATGGCAAGGGCAGAGATCCGTATGCAGAAGATTGAACAGGCATTGGATGAAGCGGAAGTCACCATTACAGAAGATACCAGAGGATTTGAAGCAGATGGACATGCGGGAACCTGGCATACAGTAGATGAAAGAGAGTATGCAGGGGAGAAGTTCTTCTTCATGAAGCATGATGAGTATGGTTCAGATGTGGCAGGGATTATCGTATCGGAACATGGTCAGCTTGTCGCAGAAGATCTCTGGAATGGGTATGATGCCGGAGCATTGGAAGCTATTTCAGAACATCTGCAGGAGAAAGGGATTTCTGTAGAGGGACTTATGCCGGAACTGCAGCCGGATGAACTGGCATATAAGATTGACGATAAGTATTTTGCAATCCAGAGAACAGGGGAAGGCTATGATTATACCTTTTATGCTTTGGATTATGATGAGATCGACGGCGGTGCCTATGATAATCCTGATGTTTCTATACGGCAGGCAATGGAAGATATTCTGGAAGATGAAGATATGTCTTTGGAAAATGCAGTTCCCGTTGACTATGAGGATTTGATGGCAGAAGTGGAAGAAGCAGGCGAACGGCAGATGCAGCTGGCACAGTTATTAAAGAATTGTCCACCAAGTATTTTCGAGGATTATGACCGGGAAAGAGCAGTGGATACCTGTGAGGGAATTGCAATGCAGTTTACCAAGAGCAAAGGGTATCTGACTGTACAGGCAACACAAGAAGGCTATTTTTATATTTTTTATGATTCTGACCTGCACGAAATCCATTCCAATGATTATGACGATCCAAAAGTATCTGTTCAGAAAGCTACTTATGAAATCCTGAAAAGTGAAAGAATGGATGATATGGAATGTATCAAAGTGGACTATAAAGAATTTGAGGCAATGACCATCCAACATTCAAAGGATTTACTACAGGCAGGTGAGCTTCGTGCGACTTCTGAGATTGGAAGAGATGAAGTAGCATTAAATGGTCTTAGCAGGGCAGAAGTGGAGCGTGGTGTCTTGTATCACGCACAGGGTATTCTGGAAGAGATGGGACTGGAAAATGAAGTAGAGCTGCTTGCTGCAAGGGTGCATGGTTCCAGAAGCAGAGAGGAACTTTACAGAGATGATTCTGACCTTGATGTAGTGCTTTCTTATCGTGGCAATATCCGGGAGGATAGTTTCTTCAATGAATTAAATGCTCATGGTATAGCAATGGCA
>ENA-ORNO01000952-ORNO01000952.1-human-gut-metagenome-genome-assembly--contig:-NODE-952-length-15551-cov-2.610287_pt1 | contig 15551 bp, 15 predicted proteins | sample MGYA00242117_ERZ509026 | MGnify/ENA primary metagenome ERZ509026 (study PRJEB26280, sample SAMEA2338710) | human gut metagenome | biome: human gut; feature: human-associated habitat; material: faeces... | reverse complement strand
CTCAATCACAGCACTTCCTATAATAGAGACACAGGCAGGAGATGTATCAGCATATATTCCTACTAACGTAATTTCTATTACAGATGGACAGATATTCCTTGAAAGTGAGCTTTTCTTTGCAGGTCAGAGACCAGCCGTTAATGTAGGTCTTTCAGTATCACGTGTTGGTGGTGCTGCACAGACTAAGGCTATGAAGAAAGCTGCCGGAAGTATCCGTATCGATTTGGCACAGTACAGAGAGATGGAAGTATTTACACAGTTCTCTTCTGACCTTGATGAAAGTACAAAGAAACAGCTTGCTCACGGCAAAGCTTTGATGGAATTATTAAAACAGCCGCTCGGACATCCAATGAGCATGGCAGAACAGGTTATAACTCTTGTTGCAGCAAATGCACACGTATTCAGTGATTTGGAAGCAGCACAGGTTAAGCCTTTCCAGAAAGAAATGCTTGCAGATTTCAATATGAATCACACTGATATTATTAATCAGCTTGAGACAACAAAGTCATTATCAGATGATATAAAAGATTCTATCGTAAAAGCAGCAGAGAGTTTCAAGGCTGTAAAAATGCCTAAGAGTGTGGAAAGTGAAACAATGACAGAGTAATACGGAGTGATGTGTTATGGCTAGTGCAAAGGAAATTCAAAACAGAATAAGAAGCATTCAGGACACAATGAAAATCACAAGAGCAATGTATATGATGTCTTCAATGAAGCTTAGAAAAGCAAAACAGCAGCTTGAAGATACAGAACCGTATTTCTTCGGTTTGCAGGAACAGATTTCAAGTATACTTTATCACTTTCCGGATATGGAACATATATATTTTGATAACAGAAGCAAAGACCAGCATGAAGTTGTCAAGAAAAAGGCATTTATAGTGCTTACAGGCGATAAGGGTATGGCAGGTGCTTATAACCATAATGTTATAAAAGAAGCACAGAGATTGTGTGATGAGTCGGATGAATATAAATTATATGTTGTCGGTGAATTGGGAAGACAGTATTTTGCAGGACAGGGTTATCCTGTGGATGCCGATTTCCGGTATACGGCAACTAATCCGTCAGTTCATCGTGCGAGAGTTATATCTGAACTTATTGTTGAGCTTTATAAAGAAGAAGTATTTGATGAGGTATACGTTATCTATACAAAAATGGTGAGCAGCATCAGCGAGGAAGTTGAAGTACAACAGCTTCTTCCGTTAAAACCTCACCAGTTTATTAAGCAGGAAATGCTTGATAGTGCAATGAAGAAACGTGGTAACAGTTATAACAGTAATGAAAATCCAGATGGTAAATCATCAGAAGATGACAACGATGATTATAAAAAAGGAACTTATGAAAATGATGGCGATTTCTTTATATATCCATCACCTAAAAAAGTCCTTAAAAAACTGGTATATAACTATGTTACAGGATTTATGTATGGTGCTTTAGTTGAGGCTTCAGCCAGTGAGGAGAATGCCCGAATGATGGCGATGCAGTCCGCCACAAACAATGCCGAGGAAATGTTAAAAGAACTATCGGTTGAGTATAACAGAGTAAGACAGGCTGCAATTACACAGGAAATCACTGAGGTAATCGGTGGTGCCAAGGCTTTGAAAAAGAAAAAGAAGAAGCAAGTGAGGTGAGACTTACAACTATGGAAAATATAGGTAAGATTGTACAGGTTTCAGGACCTGTAGTTGACGTAGAGTTTAGTGATAACAATCTTCCGTCTATCAAGGATGCACTTTATGTTATTAACAATGGTAAAAAGTGCGTTATGGAGGTATCACAGCATATAGGACATAATACTGTTCGCTGTATTATGCTTGCAGCCAGTGAAGGTCTTTGCCGTGATATGAAGGTAGTAGCAACCGGTTCTGCAATTGAAGTCCCTGTAGGTGAGAAAACACTTGGAAGACTTTTTAATGTTCTCGGTGATACTATTGATGGTGGTGAGAGTCTCGAAAATGAGACACATTGGTCAATCCACAGAGAACCACCTACATTTGAGGACCAGAGTCCGGTAGTAGAGATGCTTGAGACAGGTATTAAAGTTATCGATTTGCTTGCCCCTTATGCAAAAGGTGGTAAGATTGGTTTGTTCGGCGGTGCCGGTGTTGGTAAGACAGTTCTTATTCAGGAGCTTATTCATAATATAGCAACTGAGAGAGGTGGATATTCTATATTTACCGGTGTTGGTGAACGTTCAAGAGAGGGTAATGACCTCTGGACAGAAATGAAAGAGTCAGGAGTTCTTGATAAAACAGCGTTAGTGTTTGGTCAGATGAATGAACCACCTGGAGCTCGTATGAGAGTTGCAGAGACAGGTCTTACAATGGCTGAATACTTCAGAGATGTTAAGAAGCAGGATGTGCTTTTGTTTATTGATAACATCTTCCGTTTTGTTCAGGCTGGTTCGGAAGTTTCAGCACTTCTCGGACGTATGCCTTCAGCCGTTGGTTATCAGCCTACACTTGCTAATGATGTAGGTGAACTTCAGGAGAGAATCGCTTCTACAAAGGATGGTTCTGTTACATCAGTACAGGCTGTCTATGTACCTGCCGATGACCTTACTGACCCGGCTCCTGCAACAACATTTGCACATCTTGATGCAACAACAGTTCTTTCAAGAAAGATTGTAGAACAGGGTATTTATCCTGCTGTTGATCCACTTGAATCATCATCAAGAATTCTTGAAGCTGATGTTGTCGGTGAAGAACATTACAATGTTGCAAGACGTGTTCAGGAGATATTACAGAAGTACAGAGAACTTCAGGATATTATTGCAATTCTTGGTATGGAAGAGCTTTCAGATGAAGATAAGCTTACTGTATACAGAGCAAGAAAGGTTCAGAGATTTCTTTCTCAGCCATTCTTTGTAGCAGAAAACTTCACAGGTACTCCGGGACGTTTCGTTCCTGTTAAAGAGACGATTGAAGGATTCAAAGCTATTCTTGATGGTGAGATGGATGACTATCCTGAGGCAGCATTCTTTAACGTAGGTAATATTGATGACGTTAAGGCAAAAGCTGAACAGATGGCTAAGAATTAAGAGAGGTGTCATGTATGAGCACTTTTTCATTGAAAATAGTAGCCTGCAATAAGGTTTTTTATGACGGAGAATGTGAGATACTTATATATCCTGCTTATGATGGTCAGATGGCAATCATGGCAAATCATGAGCAGATGACATCTACAGTTGAAATTGGTGAAATCAAATTCAAGCTTCCTGACGGAACATGGATGAATGCTATTGTTTCAGATGGACTTGTTGAGGTTGACCATAACAAAGTCGATGTTTTGGTATATTCGGCAGAAAAGCCGGAAGAAATTGATAAATTCCGTGCCGAAGCAGCGTTGGAAAGAGCTAAGGAACAGCTCAGAACAAAGCAAAGCATAATGGAATATCATATTTCGCAGGCATCGTTATCAAGAGCTATGGCACGATTAAAAGGTGCACGCGGCTACAAGTAAAATCAGATTAAACAGACTGTAGCAGGCTGTTTGTGAGAATAATCGGGGACATGTGTTTATACATGTCCCCGATTGTTTTCTGCTTTCATATATTTTCTGTAGCGAAGCGGCATGTTACTCTGTTGAAGTTTTGGATTGCATCGCTCTTTTATAGCTATAGTGTCAAAAAATGTTTTCCAAAGATTCTGGAAGCCTTTTTCTGTGTCTGATAATACAGAAAAATTTGCAAGTTCACTTTCTGTGAGATAAGAAAAAAACACAGGCTTTGAAGCTTCATGTATGGCAGCGAAGTTTCGTCCGGTATCAAGTATTATCCAGTTTTCACAGTGTAATCTGTCAGCAAAGTGCTCACTTATAAGAGGAATTATATTACTCTTTGGTTCTATGCGGCTTACAAGTACACTGTTGGCAAGTTCTTCAAATCGTACAAATTCCAAAAAGCTATGTGACTCACGTCCGACCTGTTTATCAATATTAAATATCTTTAGTACATCATCATCGTGGAGCATATTTATAATAGCCGGACCCGTTTTAAAAGCCTTTTTTAAAAATGAGTATATATATGAGGCACGTTCTTCTTCATATGAGAGTGCGGTTCTGTATATATAAAAATAAATATCCCAAGACAGCTTTCTAATTATAGTATTATGTACTTTTAATGCAAGTTCATAGTCAGTGTCTGTATCTACATAGCTTTCAAAAAAAGATAATGAAGATGAGCTGCTGCGGATTCTTACATCTGTTGTTTTGGGGTTATTATCCCATGCCTTGTAAATTGCAGTGAAAATGCCTTCTATAGTGTCATCACAAAGATAAATAGTTTTATTGGTAATATCTGTATCATTCATAAGATTAAACTCCGCTTTTTATATTATAATCATCAAATAAAGACATCTGTCTGTAAGTATCATGGCTGCTTATCTCATAATTCTTACGTTGTTCAGAACTTATAAGATTGTTGGTGATAAAGTTCTGCTCAATATGCATATTTGTATACATCATGTGTCCCTGACAAGTTATGAAATATATGGCACGTTTAAGCACAACACCGATTTTTTTCAAATCGTTAAAATCAAGCTTTGCACTGCGTCTTGCACGCACAATACGTCTTGCGGAATTGACGCCGATACCGGGAACACGCAGAAGTGTATAGTAATCGGCACGGTTAATCTCGACAGGAAAATGTTCCAGATGCCGTATTGCCCAGTCACACTTAGGGTCAATGAAAATATTAAAATTAGGCTTTTCGGGGCTTAAAAGTTCAGCTGACTTAAACCCATAAAAACGCATAAGCCAGTCAGCCTGATAGAGGCGGTGTTCGCGAAGCAGCGGAACGTCTGACGAATCATTCTGGATTGGAAGAGTGTCATCATTATTGACATTGACAAAGGCAGAGTAATATACACGCTTTAAATCATATTGTTTATATAATGCTTCTGCTATAGTGACTATATGATAATCGCTCTCAGGTGTTGCACCTATAATCATCTGTGTGCTTTGTCCGGCGGGAACAAATGAATTGTTTACCGGGCGGACTGTAGAAAGATTGCGTGTGCTGCTGCCTGATATGATGCCTGGAGCATGAAAACGGTCTGCTGTGCTTATGTGGTTATTATAAAAATTACTGTCAGAATTATCAGGAGTGTTATCGGTAGTGCTGCCGGGAAGAGAGGCAGTCTTATTATCAATAAGAGGAAGCTCACGGCTCTTATATATGCCATTCTGAATCTGACGCATAGGAGTGAGAATAGTTTTGCGGCTCTTGTGCGGTGCAAGTAAGGCAAGTCCGTCAGCAGTCGGAAGCTCAAGATTAACACTCATTCTGTCAGCATACATACCAGCAGCTTCAATAAGGTCAGCCGCTGCACCCGGTATGGCCTTCAGGTGTATATATCCGCCAAAATGGTACTTCTCGCGTAAAAGATAAACAGTCTCTACAAGCTGGCTCATAGTATAGTTGGGATTGTGCGTTATGCCGGAACTTAAAAAAAGACCTTCGATATAGTTGCGGCGGTAAAACTGCATTGTGAGAGTGCATACTTCCTCAGGCGTAAAACTGGTGCGTACAGTATCATTATCAGAGCGGTTGATACAATAGCGGCAGTTAAAAATACACTCATTAGTAAAAAGGATCTTCAAAAGAGAGATACAACGTCCATCAGCAGCAAAACTGTGACATATGCCGCATGCTTTGGAATTGCCTATTCCTTTGCCGTTATTCTTACGGTTAACGCCGCTTGAACTGCATGATACATCAAACTTTGCGGCGTCTCCGAGAATTCTTAACTTTTCTGTTAAATCCATATCATATTGAATAACCATCATGCTGCCTCCGGTAAAATAAAAATAAAACGAACACTTGTTTGATATAATAATAACACACGAACATATGTTTGTAAATATGCAGATTAAAAATTAAGTATAAAAATTTTATTTTGGAACAATACTGTAATTGTTCGTGATAATAAATTATTGGGGAGGCATAAATGGCAGAGTTATCAGAAAAAGAACTTTCGGCAATAAATGATTGCCTTAAAGAAGAAGAACTTCTTGTAAAAAAATTTAAAATGCTTGCAGAGCACGCGGAAGATGACAAAGTAAAAAATTGTTTTAAAGAAATTTCCGATAAGCATCAGGGACATTTCAATATGCTCTACAATCAACTTTAATAAAAAGGAGGCAATTTGACATGGAGACAGTTTACGGCGAAAAAGAAGCTCTTGATGATGCACTTACATCAGTAAAAACAGCGACAGGTAATTACAACACATTTTCTAATGAATGTGTGCATGAAAATGTAAGAAACGTAATGTTAAAGATATTAGAGCAGGAGCATGAAATTCAGGATGATGTTTTTAAGATTATGCATGATAAAGGTTTATATCCTACTCCAGAGGCGGAGAGCAAGAAGGTAGAACAGGCAAAACAGAAATTTGCATGCTCTTATAAAGAGATATAGGAATGGAATAATAAGTTCTATTAAAAATTTATTAATTACCCTATAAAAATATTGAGATTTTCAAAATATTTGATATAATTAACTTTATTGTTTAAGCGGCAGTCCCGAACCAATGAATGAGCTTTGGCTGGCTGCCGCAATAATAGTTTATGAAAATGGAGAATATTTTATGAAACCAATAGGAGTAGTTACAGACAGTCATAGCGGAATATCACCGGAAGAAGCTGAGCAATTGGGAGTAAAAGTGCTTCCAATGCCTTTTTATGTGGATAACCGGTGTTGTTATGAGGGGGTGACATTCACAAGGGAAGAATTTCTTGAAAAACTGAAAAATGGAGCAAAGGTGAGTACATCGCAGCCGTCACCACTTGAAGTGATGAAGTTCTGGGATGAGGCATTGACAGAATTTGAGCAGATTATTTACATACCGATAAGCAGCGGACTCAGCGGTTCGTGTTCGACAGCATCAATGCTTGCTTCAGACGAAAAATATGAGAACAAGGTGTTTGTAGTAGATAATGGTAGGGTTTCAGCACCGCTTCGCCGCTCTGTTCTTGATGCACTTGAACTTATAGAAAAGGGATATGTGGCACCATGGATAAAAAAGATGCTGGAATCATCAAGGTCAGATATGGTTATATATGTCGGTGTTGAAACGCTGGAAAATCTTAAACGCGGTGGAAGAATATCAGCTGCTTCAGCGGCACTTGGCACAGTTCTGAATATTAAGCCTGTCCTGAAATTTGATGTAAGTACGCTTGATGTGTATCAGAAGTGCAGAGGTTTTAATAAGGCAAGAAAAGTCATGATAGAAGCAATGAAAAATGACTTGAATACAAAGTTTGAAAAATGGTATAAAGCAGGTAAAGTCAATCTTCTTGCAGCATCAAGTGCATCGCCGGAAGTTACAAAAGAGTGGGAGGCACAGATTCGTGAAGAATTTCCGGGAATGGATGTAAGATGTGATGATTTATCAATGGGAGTTGCATGCCACATTGGATATGGCGGACTCGGGATAGGATGTTCATGCTGTCCTGATGTAGCATTGGACTAAATTAAATACTAATGTTAAAAATGCCTTAAAAGAGTTGAAAATGTAAAGTATTTGCTTTATAATTTAACGGAAAATGCAATTAAATTTATAAATTATACTTTGCGAAAGAAGGCTAAAATATGGCAAATAGAAAAGGCGTTAAAGTAAAACGCAGACGTGATGTTCAGATTAAAAAAGTGAAAAAATATATATCAAAGCATATATATTCATTTGTATGCGGAGGTGCTTTGCTTCTTGTACTGCTTATTGTGATAGCAGTTGCAATAGGAATTAGTCTTCATAAGACAGTCAATGCTAATTCTGATTCGGCAAATAATGCAGGAACACAGAAGACAGAGACAAAAAAGGATAGTAAAAAAGAAGATAAACGTGATTTGACAGCTCCTGTTATAAGTGGAACTGCAGATAAAACATTCACCCTCGGAGATAAGATAGCATATCTTTCGGGTATTACAGCAACAGATGATGTTGACGGTGAAGTAGATGTAGAAGTTGACAAGTCAGCGGTTGACACAGATACTCCGGGAACATACGAAGTAACATATAAGGCGGTTGATGCGGCAGGCAATGTTGCAACTAAGACTGCAAATATTACAATAGAAAAACCGGCACCCGTTGCTGGCACATATCAGGCACTTGCAGAGGAAATACTTGGAAATATTACCACATCTTCCATGTCTACAGGACAGAAGTTAAGAGCTATATTTGATTATGCACATAACAAAATCGGTTATACAGGAACACCCTATGACGGTTCTAACTGGGAAAATGAAGCATTGCTTGCACTTACAGAACTTAAAAAGTCTGATTATACAGGAGGCGACTGCTTTACTTACACATCAGTAGACAAAGCACTTCTTGAAGCATTAGGTGTTAAGACAATGTGGCTTGAAAATGAAAATTCACCTACAGGTGATCATGCATGGCTTTTAGTTGATGCCGGTACAGGCTGGTATCATTTTGATTCTACAAGAATGCGTTCGGGATTTTCATGCTTTATGAAGACAGATGCAGAGATTCAGGCATATCTTGATCAAGGCAATTATAATTATGTACGTACAGTATCAAAATATCCGGCGACACCTACGACGCCGTATACTTATTAATATGTGCACATTAAAAAGAAAATGATAGGAATGGAGAATATATGTTATTTACATCTGTTAGTTTTGTGATATTTGTGGCTGCAGTACTCCTCATGTATTACATTGTGCCTAAAAAGTGGCAGTGGATAATGCTTCTGTGTGCGAATGTCTGTTTTTATCTTCAGGCAGGAGTGCGTGGTGCGATATTTATGATTGCCACAATTATTTCAACATATTTTTGCTCACGAATGATAGAAAAGGCTTCTGACAGACAGAAGCTTGCGATGGAAAAATTAAAAGACCTTATGACAAAAGAGCAGAAGAAGGCTTATAAGGCAAAAACAAAAAAGAACCAGAGAATGTGGATGGTTTTATGTATACTTTTTAACTTTGGAATTCTTGCGGTATTAAAGTATACTAATCTTTTTATCAGTTTTACATCATTAAAGCCGGTTAATTTCATATTGCCGATGGGTATCTCATTTTACACATTTCAGTCAATGGGATATATAATTGATGTATACAGAGGCGTTACAGAAGCAGAAAACAATATTTTTAAATTTGCTTTATTTGTTTCATTCTTCCCGCAGCTTATGCAGGGACCTATCAGCCGCTGGAAAGATTTAAAAGAGACGTTGTTTGAGGAACACTCATTTTCGTGGGAGAGATTTGAGTCGGGAATCCAGAGAATCATCTGGGGTTACTTCAAGAAAATGGTAATTGCGGACAGGGCTGCAATCGGTCTTGCGACAATTACAAGTGATTTTTCAAAATATACAGGAGCATATGCATTTCTTGGAATGTTAATATATGCTGTTGAGCTTTATGCGGATTTTACAGGTGGTATTGATATAACAATAGGTATCGCTGAACTTTTTGGAATAAGACTTCCGGAGAACTTCAGACAGCCATTTTTCTCAAAGAGTCTTGCAGAATATTGGAGAAGATGGCATATCACACTTTGTGCATGGTTTAAGGATTATGTATTCTATCCGATTTCCATGTCAAAGAAGATGAACAAAGCTTCAAAGTGGCTTAAAAAGCATGTTTCAACAGGAATAGGACAGAGATTTCCTATATATACAGCAACAATAGTTGTATGGTTTGTTACAGGTATGTGGCATGGTGCAAGCTGGAACTTTATTGTATGGGGTCTTTTAAACGGCATAATAATGCTTGCATCACAGGAACTTGAACCTGTATATGCAAAAGTTGACGGAAAGCTTCATCTTAAAAAGCATACAGCATATAAAGTATTTGAGATTATAAGAACAACAGCTATTGTCTGTGTGCTCCAGATGCTTGATTATCACAGGAATATAGCAGATGCGTTCAGACAGTTTATATCAATGTTTACAACAGCTAATTACGCAAGTGTTTTTGGCAGTGGAATGTTTAATATAGGACTTTCTTTGCCGGATTATATTCTTTTACTTGCAGGTGTTATAATTATGTATATTGTAAGCTTTGCAGGACGTGAAGAATCTGTAAGAGAACGTCTTTCAAAGAAAAGCTTTGCATTAAGATTTACTATATTCCTTGCGTTATTCCTTGGAATAGCAGTGTTTGGTGTGTATGGAATAGGATATGAATCAAGTCAGTTTATTTATAATCAGTTTTAGGAGGACGTATTTATGGGAAAGAAAATTATACGTGTAATAGCAGTCGTCCTGATACCGGTTGTATGCCTTTATCTTCTGACACTGCTTCTTACACCGAAGTATGTTAATGATATACCTGAAGGCTCTATGATAGCAGAATATTATAAGAGTGAAAAAAATAATGATGTGCTTATTCTTGGTGACTGTGAAGTGTATGAAAATATTTCAACAGTCAAGATGTGGGAAGAGTATGGAATTACAAGTTACATAAGAGGAAGCTCTGAGCAGCTTATATGGCAGTCATATTACCTGCTTGAAGATACATTAAAACATGAGACACCAAAGGTCGTTGTTCTCAGTATGCTTGCGATGTCTGAAGCTGATGCGAAGAGCGAAGCATATAACAGAATGACGCTTGATGGAATGCGTTGGTCGAAGTCAAAGTGGAATTCAATAAAAGAATCAATGACAGAAAAAGAGACGATGGGGAGTTACATTTTTCCGCTTTTGCGTTATCATTCAAGATGGAGTGAATTGTCATCTGATGATATAAAATATATGTTTAACAAACCTAAAGTCACAAGCAATGGTTATCTTATGCAGGTTGGTGTACGTCCGGTGACTACGGTTCCGAAGGTTTCGCCACTTGCCAATTATACATTTTCAGACAGAAATTACGAATATCTTGATAAGATTAAAGATTTATGCAATGAAAAGGGTATAAAACTTGTTCTTATAAAAGCACCGAGTATTTTCCCACACTGGTATGATGAATGGGAAAGTCAGATTCAGGACTATGCAAATGAAAATAATCTGTTATACTTAAACATGGTCGATAAGGCAGATGAAATAGGACTGGATTATACAACGGATACATTCGACTACGGTCAGCATCTCAATGTTGACGGAGCGGAAAAGACAGCGGTTTATCTTGGAAATATTTTAAAAGACCAATACAGGCTTACTGATCACAGAGGCGAGAGCGAAACTGCATCACAGTGGAACAAAATTGTATCGGATTACAACAGTCTCAAGACAAAAAAACAGGAAGCATGGAATAACAGCTTAAATGGAGGTTCACAATGAGAAAGAGAAGTTTAATAGCAGCAGGATTAATGATTTTATGCGTAGGTCTTACAGCCTGCGGCGGTTCTAAAGGAACAGACAATGGCAGCACAACACAGCAGCAGAGCCAGAATACATCCACGGGTTATGTGTTCACTACAAATGGTGTTAATATTGCAATAGACGAAAAAGTTGAAGATATTACATCAAAGCTTGGCACTCCAAAGGGTGGTTATTATGAAGCTAAGAGCTGTGCATTTGACGGAATGGACAAGTTCTGGTATTATGACAGCTTACACTTCAGGGATATCAGAAAAATGGCGTAGATGTTGTATATTCAGTAACATTTATGGATGATACAGTAAAGACAAAAGAAGGAATCAAGATTGGTGATTCAAAGGATAAAGTAACATCTGCTTATGGTTCTTCATATAAGGAAGAAAACGGACAGATTAAGTATGAATCCGGAAATATGGTTCTTAGTTTTGCAATAAAGGATAACGCAGTAACAAGCATTGTATATTCAGTAAAATAATTATTTTATGAAAGGCGGAACATTAAAAAGTGTTTCGCCTTTTGAAAAAATATAGAGGTGATATCTATGAGTAAAAATTTATGGGTTGTCGGAGATTCGACACTTAGCAGCTTTGAGGATAAGTATTATCTGCCAAGATATGGTTACGGTACAAAGCTTCAGGAATATCTTGATGATGAAATTATAGTTAAAAATATTGCACTTTCAGGAAGAAGCAGCAAGAGTTATACAACAGAACCTGAATATCAGACATTACTTTCAGGAATGAAAAAAGATGATTATCTGATTATAGGATTCGGACATAATGATGAAAAGACTGAAAATGACAGATACACACAGGGTGAGGGTGATTATCTTACACAGGGAACATTTGCTTTTTCGCTTTATAATAATTATATCAAAAAGGCTCAGGAGGCAGGATGCACACCGATTCTCTGCACTCCGATAGTAAGAAGAAGCCCTGATGGAAAATGGAACGGACAGATGCTTCATGTAACTGCACCTGTAGGTGAATATAAGGGTGGAGATTATCCGAAAGCGATAAGGGATCTTGCAAGGCAGCTTAATATAGCACTTGTCGATATGACTATGATGACAAAAGAAATGTATGACAGACTTGGTGCAGATGAAACACTATATCTTCACGCATGGCCGTCAGATAAGGCGATAAGTGTTGATAACACACATACAAATGTGTGGGGAGCAAGAGTTAATGCATATCTTTGCCTTTCAGAGATAAAAAATATCGGTGTTGAGGGGCTTTCAAACCATATTACAGGACTTGAAAATGATGCTCCGATGCCTTCAAAGAAAAAGTATTTTAAACCATCTGAAACTTATAAACCTACTGTTTTTGATTCAAATCTTAGTGACAGTAAAATATGGGAAAAATCAGGAATATGGAAACCATCAGTATTTGGAGATATTATGGATATGCCGACAAAAGACACATTTACGCTGGAAGCTCTTTCTGATAACAGTTTCCATATTGCAGTCTGTGGAAATGTGGGAAAAATATCAGCTGTATCTGATGGTATAGCAGTATACTATACAAAAGTACCTGTAAAAGATGATTTTATATTTTCAGCTTCAATGAAAATAAACAATTATTTCCTGAACGACCAGGTATCGTTTGGGCTTATGGTAAGAGATGACATGTATATTGACAAAGTAACACCTGATATATTGGGAGATTATGTTGCAGCTGCACCTCTTCTTTTAACGCATGAAAATGCACCTGCTAATTGTTTTGCAAGAAAGAGCGGAAAGCTTGTATATGGAGGCACATGCACAAGAGGTTATAAACCGGGCGAGACAGTAAAAGTACAGATAGAAAGCACATCTGACGGATATGCGTGTACATTTGGAGATGAGACAACAATTACAGGTGGATTTGATTTCAAACTTACTGCGTTAGACCCTGAAAATGTATATCTTTGTATGTTTGCGGCAAGAAATGCAGATGTGACATTTTCTGATGTCAGATTAGATATAAAGTAAGATAATCAGGAAGATATTTACAGGTCTGCCGATGGGATATGTGAGGAGAAAATGGAAAAATTAAAGAAAATTTTAAACAGAATATTTATTGACGGTCTTGGCGGAATGGCACTTGGCCTGTTTTCAACATTGATTATTGGAACGATAATCGCACAAATCGGAACGTTTATCGGTGGTGACATAGGAAGCTATATCAATGGTGCTGCCAATGTTGCCAAAACACTTACAGGTGCCGGCATCGGCGTTGGAGTTGCTGTAAAGCTCGGCTCAAGTCCTCTTGTTACGATTGCAGCAGCTGTTTCCGGCATGATAGGAGCATTTCCGACAGTAAATTCAATGTCTGCATTTGCACTCGGAAAGCCAGGCGAGCCACTTGGTGCATTTGTTGCGGCATATGTTGCAATTGAAATCGGAAGACTTGTATCGGGAAAAACAAAAGTTGATATTATTGTGACACCATTTGCGTGCATAGCATCGGGAGCAGCAGTTGGATATGTAATCGGATCGCCGATATCAGCATTTATGATGTGGCTTGGCAATCTTGTTAATATTAATGTCGAACAGCATCCGGTAATTGGCGGAATACTTATATCGGTTCTTATGGGAATGATTCTTACTCTTCCTATAAGTTCAGCAGCAATAGGTGTTTCCATGGGAATAACAGGTGTTGCCGCCGGAGCGGCGACGGTTGGATGCTGTTGTCAGATGGTTGGATTTGCGGTTGCAAGTTACAGGGAAAATAAAATGGGTGGTCTTATTGCACAGGGAATCGGAACATCAATGCTTCAGGTTCCTAATATTGTAAAAAAACCGCTTATCTGGATACCGCCAATCGTGTCAAGTGCGATACTTGGACCTGTATCAAGTGCAATTCTTAGAATGACAAGCACTCCGACAGGTTCTGGTATGGGTTCAGCCGGATTTGTGGGACAGATTATGGCATGGCAGTCAATGACACAGACAATGTCAGTTCCTGTTGTTGCAATAGAAATCATACTTATGCATTTTGTCCTTCCTGCACTTATAACACTTGCTGTTTCAGAGTGGATGAGAAAGATGAAATGGATAAAAGACGGAGATATGCTTTTAAGGTTGTAAAGGAAAATATATATGAAGATAACGAAAGAGCAGTCATTTGAAGAAAATAGAAAATTTCTTGGATTTATAAAAGAATGTCCAACATCATACCAGACAGTAAATACATTGAAGAAAATATTTGATGAAGCAGGTTTTGTCCAGAAAGAAGAGTGGGAATACGGCTTCTGGAACAAGGATGATGCATTTGGAAGCCCTGATGGAGAATATAAGGGGTATGTTATAAGAAATGACTCATCAATTATTGCTTTCCGTGTACCGGCATGCAAAAGCCCGAAAGGATTTAAAATTGTATGTTCACACACCGACTCACCGATGTTTAAATTCAAAGATAATGGTGAATACGGAAATAGTGATACATGTTTAAAACTTGATGTGGAAAAATATGGTGGAATGATTACACAGTCATGGTTTGACAGACCTCTTGGTGCTGCCGGAAGAATAGTATGTGACGTTGATGGCATATTGGACAGTATACTTGTCAATATATCTGAGCCGTCTTTTATAATTCCGTCACTGGCAATACACATGACAAGAGGAAATGATGCTTCAAAGACGGGTATATCTGTGCAGAAAGAAATGCAGCCGGTTGCAGCAGACAAAGGTTTATATGAATTGATACGAAAAGAATTTGGAATAAAGCAGAGTGACATTCTAGGAACGGATTTATATCTGTATAATACTCAGGAAGGCTGTATTATGGGTGAGAATGCCTCTTTGATATCAGCACCGAGAATAGATGACCTTCAATGTGTTTACAGCACTATGACAGGCTTTATACAGACCAGATGTCAGGATAAACCGGAGAGAGATGAGTATATAAAAGTATATGCGGCCTTTGATAATGAAGAAGTAGGAAGCCTATCAAGACAGGGGGCGAGCTCTGATTTTCTGCCTGTTGTGTTAAGAGAACTCGCATCAGTTAAAGATATTACAGGAAGCGGATTTAACCGTATGCTTTCAAAAAGTTTTATGCTAAGTGCAGACAATGCACATGCCATGCATCCAAATTATTCTGAAAAAGCGGATGTTATCCATAGACCGGATATGAATGGTGGAGTTGTAATTAAGTATCACGGCGGACAGAAATATACAACAGATGCATGCACAGGTGCATTTGTAAAACAGATTTGTAAGAAAGCAGATATACCATATCAGACATATTATAATAATTCAGATGTTGCCGGAGGTTCCACAC
>ENA-ORNO01000948-ORNO01000948.1-human-gut-metagenome-genome-assembly--contig:-NODE-948-length-15572-cov-2.956886_pt1 | contig 15572 bp, 10 predicted proteins | sample MGYA00242117_ERZ509026 | MGnify/ENA primary metagenome ERZ509026 (study PRJEB26280, sample SAMEA2338710) | human gut metagenome | biome: human gut; feature: human-associated habitat; material: faeces... | reverse complement strand
CGAGCCATCCGGCCGTCATGGCGCCTACAAGGCATCCCGCTATGGCGATACTCATGGCCAGGCCCTGGAGCGAGGGGGAGTTCTCGATGCCGAAAAACACTTCGTAGAAGGGTTTGGCGCCACCGATTACCACCCAGTCGTAGCCAAACAGGAGGCCGCCCATGGCCGAGACACAGCAGATGAAATAGACAAATTTACTATTGAGATTTTTCATGGTGTGAAATAGGTTAAATACCTGATGGTTTTCTTTTCACTGCAAAGTTACGGCACTTTCCCACTACTGGAAATGTATTATCCGACGAAATAGATGGACGATTTTATTATTTTATCCGTAACTTAGCGCTGTAAACACCACATCTCTTTTTTTGCCGATGAAACTGAAAGACGGCTTCGTGGGCGAGCGTACGCTCGTTCTCCCCAAGATTATTATCGACCAGGCAGTCGACGACCCGCTGCTGGCCGCGCTATACATTACCGATATAGGGTATTACCCGCGTGCGTCACACCATTTCCGCGAACGGCTGGAGCCTATCGGGCAATATGTGTTCATCTATTGTGTGGAGGGGCACGGGCGCATGATACTTCGTGGACGTAGCTATGAGGTCGGCCCGAACAGCTATTTCATTCTGCCACCCGGCGAGCCCCACTCCTATGCGGCTGCCGACACTGATCCCTGGACAATCTACTGGATTCATTTCAGCGGGTCGCTTGCGCCGCTTTATGCCGAGGGTGCGTCTACGCCGCGCGAAGTGGACCTCAACGCCGACTCACGCATCCATACTCGCATCAATCTCTTTGAGGAGATTTTCAACACGTTGTCGGCCGGTTTTTCCATCGAAAACCTCGGGTTCGGCACATCGCTGCTTCATCACTATCTGGGATCGCTGCGGTTTATAAGCCAGTATCGCCGGGCGATTCGTCCGACTCCTGTTTCGACAGTCGACCCGGTCGATGCGGCACTTCATTTCATGACCGAAAATATTGAGCGGACACTCACACTCGCTTCGGTAGCGGACTACGCCGGAATCTCCTCGTCGTATCTTGCGGCGGCTTTCCGCCGACGTACCGGCCAGGCCCCGATGGCATATTTCAATATGCTGAAAATAACTGAGGCATGCCGCCTGCTCGGTGAGACACCGATGCGCGTCAACCAGATATGCCATAAAGTCGGCATCTCTGACCCGTATTACCTCTCTCGTCTGTTCTCGCGTATAATGGGAATGTCTCCCCAGGCTTACCGCAACCGCGTAAGGACGTGATTTCCGAGAGGAAAATGCCGCGGCATTCTTTAGCCCGACTTTAATTTTTTATGGGGTAAAAATACGCTAAAATGCAGACATATTGGTGGTTATCAGTTGCACTGGCTGCGGAGGCGTCCTCCGGTACCTGAACGAAAAGTGAGCGGGAATTAGCGGGAATCAAAAAAATATTTCAAAACTCTTTGTCGTTTCAAAAAAACTCTCTAACTTTGCATCGCAAAAGCGAAAAGGCGTCGCAAAGACAGAATTCGCCGAAGCGTCAACGATGACTCCGTAGCTCAGTTGGTAGAGCAACTGACTCTTAATCAGTGGGTCGAGAGTTCGAGCCTCTCCGGGGTCACAAGACAAAATGTCTAAATGTTGAAAAACGCTGAAATCATTTGATTTTCAGCGGTTTTTCTTTTTGGCGAAATTGCAGAATTATGAAAAACGATACGGTCAGGTGTGAGTGATGTGTGAGTGCTCACGTTTGTGAGCGATTCCACTCACAGTTGCGAAATATCAGCTGTGAGCTGGCTGAAATTCCGAAAGTTAGCCTTACAAATCCATTCACAAAGTGGGGTTTTGAGCGTGGGAACGAACCTTAGACCCGGTTGGGGTCGCAATTTTCGGGGTTATTAAACACACTTTAACCCTTGAAAGATTTATTAACGCTATTTCCGCTTAAAAATCGCTGCTTTACGCTGTTTTCTGCGTTTTTCATCATTATGCGCTGTGAGTGACCACTCACAGTTGGAGATGGAACAAGGATTATATGCCGAAGTCGCTCATACTTCAATTCAAATGGACTGAACCATTTTGAAATGTCGGAGAAAATGATTATATTTCATTAGTGTCCACTAAAAAATCATAAGAGCACTTTGAAATTATTGATATTCAATTTGTTGTGAGCGAATTTGGCACGCAACGATTTGATTTTATCTTTGCGGTCTGTATCAGACCGTTATGAATAGAGACAAATACGTTTTCGCCCAATTAGTCCAGTTTTTGGACCAATTCAAATTTCTTCGCATTGTAAAAAGGTACGATGGCGACAAGTATGTCAAGGGCTTTTCATGTTGGAATCAGCTACTTACGATGATGTTCGGGCAACTGACCAATCGAGAAAGTCTGCGAGAGTTCATAGTCGCGACTGAGGCTCACTCAGGCAAGCTCTATCATCTCGGAATGGGAAAATCTGTAACTCGAAGCAATCTTAGCAAGGCCAACGAGCAACGCGACTGCCGCATCTTCGAGGACTACTCCAAGTTCATGATCAATGAGGCAAGAAAGCGGCGGATTGCCAAGGTCTTCGAACTTGACGGACATGTTTACGCATTCGACTCAACCACAATCGACCTTTGCCTCTCGGTGTTCGAGTGGGCAAAGTTCCGCAAGCATAAGGGCGGCATCAAGATGCACACGCTCTACGATGTAGAAGCTCAAGTTCCTGCATTCGTGCATATTACTCCTGCCAATGTCCATGATTCCAAGGCCATGCCGGAGGTTCCGTATGAACCTGGCGCGCATTACATCTTCGACCGTGGCTACAATGACTATGGCAATCTTTACACGATTCATCGCACCAAGGGGTTCTTCGTCCTACGAGCCAAAAACAATGTCCGGATGAAGCCAAGAACATGGAAAAGGCGACTCGCGAAAGGTATCGTATCCGACATAACCGGAACGTTTACCGTGTATAAAAGTGCCAAGGTCTACCCGGAAGAACTCCGGAAAGTGATATGCGAAGACTCAGAGGATGGCACCAGATATATTTTTCTGACCAACAACCTGACGGCCAAAGCCGAGCTGATATGCGAACTTTACCGCAATCGCTAGAGCGTGGAGCTATTCTTCAAATGGATAAAGCAGCATCTCAGAATCAAACGGTTCTGGGGAACTTCAGAAAACGCAGTGCGCATCCAAATATACTGTGCCATAATCACTTATTGCCTCGTGGCGATAGTGCAGCACGATATGCGACTTGAACGAAGCATCTACGAAATTCTTCAGATCCTCGGAATCTCGCTTACTGACAAGACGCATATCCGCGACTTGTTCGACAAAAAGAATATCAATGATGTCAAAGGTCTCTATGGTTCAAGTGAACCGAATTTATTTAATTTTTAACCACGTCCATTTTTAGTGGACAGTAGTGAAATTTAATCTACTGGTTTTATTGAAATTGCGAATCCGCCGCCACGAGCCATATGGATTTTGTCTTTTGACGTACTGTCTACCGTCTTGGTGGTAATGGTATAAACTTCGGGATTGTCGAAGCCATCGCCATCCGGAGCATCGGCATAAATGGTTGCTTCATACGTTTTACCGGGTGGCAGGAAGTTGTAATCAAGTGTATAGTCTCGGGCATTTTCATCAGTAACGCCTCCTACATACCATGCATCGCTGCCTTTGTCTTTGCGGGCGACTACGATAAAATCTCCCGGTTCTGCATCAAGATATACACTTTTGCTCCAATCAACCGGTACGTCTTTGATAAATTGGAATGCGTCCATGTGCTTTTGATAGTGCTCGGGCATATCCGCAGCCATTTGTAAGGGGCTGTACATGGTGAGATACAATGCAAGCTGGTTGGGGATGGTCGCACGCTTCTGTTTACCTTGACCGCCAGGCGCAAAATCGGTTATCTTCATACGGAATATGCCCGGAGTGAAGTCCATAGGACCTCCTTTAAGGCGGGTAAAAGGCAGTATGGTGCAGTGTTGCGGACTCATGTCGGCGAATTCCTGTCCCATAGCACTTTCGTTGCCTACGAGATTGGGGTATGTGCGGCATAGGCCTGTCGGACGTACAGCCTCATGGGCATTTACCATAATATGTTTATCTGCTGCTTTTTTTACAGCATCGAGATAGTGTTTTACCTGCTTCTGACTGTAATGATGTTCTCCTTTAGGTATGATATTACCGACATATCCACTTTTCACTGCGTCATAGCCGTATCGCTTCATCAAGTCGTAGGCGGCGTCCATGTGGCGGTCATAATTATCGATCGAAGAGGAAGTTTCATGGTGCATCATCAATTTGATACCTTTGCGGTGGGCATAATCATTGAGTGCAGCGATGTCAAAGTCGGGGTAAGGAGTGACAAAATCGAATACATAGTCCTTTTCTTTGCCGAACCAATCCTCCCAACCGATATTCCAGCCTTCGACAAGAAGTTGGTCGAAACCATGCTCTGACGCAAAATCAATATATCTCCGCACATTCTCATTATTAGCCCCATGAATGCCATTCGGTTTGGCTTTTGAATAATCAAAAGTCGCAAGATTGAAATTATCGGCCCATGTATAGCTCCATGAACTTTTGCCGGTAATCATTTCCCACCATACTCCCATATATTTGGTAGGATGAATCCATGATACGTCGTCCAGAATACAGGGATCGTTCAGATTTAAAATAAGATTTGATGCGAGAATGTCAGTTGCTTTCTCTCCTACGGTGACGGTGCGCCACGGCGTTTTAAAGGGAGTGTGTATAGTTGCGATCGTACCGCCTTGTCCGGGCGTGAGATGGCTTTTAAATGTCATTGTGGTGTCATTGAGTTCGAGACTCATCGCAGGGAAGTCGACCAATGCCGCCTCGTGGAGATTAAGATAAAGACCATCGTTGGTTTTTAGCATCAAGGCTGTCTGCACTCCCGTAGGTGAGAATCTTTGTTGCGACGCATTATTCATGAAGTTGTCGTCGGCGTGTGCGCGTATTTCGCTTAGGCGTGATGTAGTGTATTCATATTCCTGGGTGTCATAATCTCCGGGGATCCACCATGCCGTATGGTCGCCAGCCATTGCTATCTGTGTGGCTTCGTCTGCGATTACAAATGCTTTGGCCGTCTGCGCAGGGAATATATATCGGAAGCCGAAGCCGTCATTATATGCTCGGAACTCTATGTCCATTTTCCGGTCGCCCTGTTGGAGGTTGACGATCATCTGTGTGTAACAGTTCTCGATAGTGTCGTTTTCGCCCCATACTGGTGTCCATGACTCATTGAAATCAGAGCGTTCGATGCCTGTTATCTTGAAATTGTCGGTTAGCGAGGTTGTATCTTTAAGCACAAAGCCCAGCAAAGAAGGAAGAACGATGTCGTTGCCTTTGTACTTTGCGGAGTAGGATGGCTCGCCTTTGTCTGTGAGAGTAAAGGCAATCTCGATATTGCCGTCTGGCGAAAGCAGATTTTCAGTGGTAGAGCTACAGCCGGTAAGGACAAGGGCAATAGCGAATAATTTTATATGTACATTCATGTGAAAGATTCGATTATATGATTTTAGGAAGGCATTATGCGGATTCTTGATTTAAATTTGGTTGTATCGTCGGGGGATTTCAGGTTCTCAAATTCACACGTCACAGGAGCGGCCAATTCAAAGAAACGCACCACCTCGCTTATGTTCTCGCCGTTAAGAATCATCCGGAATGTTCTCTCTTTCAATTCTGGCGAAATCTCGAACTCAACATCATATATTTGCTGAAGCCTGTTGCATATATTTAAAAGAGGTTCATCCTCGAATATTAACGTGCCATTTCTCCAGCAGCAATATTTTTCAGTATCTATATGGCTGATTGTAGGACGTCCATCCGCTATCGCCAGATGTTGGCCGGGATTAAGTGTCAAGGATTGATTTTCCACGCCTACATTTACTTTGCCCTCGACTAATGTTACGGAAGCTGACGGATCATATGCATTTACATTGAATTCCGTACCGGTTGCCGTGACTGTCATATATGGAGTCTTTACATTAAATGGATGTTTCGCATCAGCTTTGACATCAAAGTATGCCTCTCCGTGTAATATCACATTCCTCACATTGTCATCCATCATGGGGTCATATTGCAATGAGCTGTTAGCGTTAAGCCATACGATTGTGCCGTCTGGAAGAACCGTGCTGCTGAGACAGCCAAAAGAGGTGGTGATTGTCACATCAGCAATATCTCGTCCCTCCGATGGCCTATAAATCAGATATCCTACCACTGCAAGTAGTGGCAAAATAGCAACAGCTGCAATGCGCGACCAATATCCGAGCAACTTCTTGAATATTGCAAAACGTGAAGATACAATACCGGTCTTACGAAGCACTTTCAATTCTGCGCTTACGGTATCTATATCGTTTATATCTAAAGTCGGATTCAAGACTGCCCATATATCCTGTTGTCGCTGAAAGTATTTTCTATTTTGCTCATCCGACTCAATCCAACGCCGTAATTCCTCAATCTCATGCGATGAAGCATTACCCATCAGATAACGGCTAATTAAGGAATCTATCGTATTATTCATGTTATTATCCATCGTAATTTCTTATAATTCTTATAAAAGGTGTTGAAACGTTAGAATCCAATATATGATGATCTTATAATCTTTGAGATTCTGTTGAAGGAATTTTATCGTTTTGCTGACGCGAGATTCCACAGTCCTGACCGAGATGTTGAGCTTCTCGGCGATTTCGGTATATTTCAGATTATGTGTTCTTGACAACCTATATGTTTCAAGAACATCCGGCTGGAGCTGTGAGAGCAGATTATCAATAGCGTCACTTAATTCCGAATACATGACATGTTCATCGGCCGGCAGGGACATGATAATCTCATGGTTCATATCCTGATATAGGGTCTTGACCTTGCGGTGCTTGATTTCGTCTAAAGCAAGATGCTGTACTAAGGATATAAGATATGTCCTCAGTGATGTCCGAATTTCAAGAACTTTTCGGTTCGTCCAGATTTTCACAAATGCTTCCTGGACTATATCTTCGCATGTCTCCTTATCCGGGATGAAACGGGATGCGAAGATTGCAAGGTCTGAATAATAATGTAGAAAAATTTTAACAAACGCTTCATGGCTGTCTATCTTCAAGGCAGCCACTAAAAGCATTTCGTTTTCAAATTTTTCGTTTTTCATGTTATGATATTTGTTGCGAAGTTAATCATTATTACGCTCGCTTCCAAGCACTTCAAATATAAAATGAATAAATTGAAAATTTTGTACTTTCTCGATGTGGATTATTTTTTCACAATCGTTCTTTATTTAGATTACCATAAAAATCTATAAATCACCTTAAAAATCATACCAGAAAACAATACCAATCATATCAAAATAATGGAAAAACAAATTCACATCCAATGCGCAGCCGTTGGCATCTGATGTTTAGGGCTATGCTCTTCCTGATGATGTTTGGCTATGGGCTATCTGCCTACGCATCCAACAGCAAGGTATCCATTGATGTCGATGGAATTGCCTTGGAAAATGTTCTTAAATCCATAGAACAGCAGACAAAATACCGGTTCATTTATAGCAAAGAGACTATAAATGTAAATGTTCCCGTAACACTCAAAGTCAAGGATGAAGCCTTAACATCTGTCCTTGATAAACTTTTTGCCACGCATGGTATAAGCTATGTTATCGACAAAAAACAAATTGTACTCAACAGTAGGTCGACTAAGGTAAATAAAAAAGACTCTGCATCCAAAGGTAATAAGATTAAAGTTTTAGGTATTGTATCGGATCCCTCCGGGGAGCCTCTGATTGGAGCCTCGGTAAGGAGTGACGTTTCAGCAGTCGGTGTGTCAACCGATATTGATGGCCGATATGAAATAGAGGTGCCTGCCGGCAGTAATATTCTATTTTCATATGTAGGCTATTGCTCCGAAAAAAAGAAAGCAGAGGAAAGCGGGGTACTGGATGTCACTCTAACCGAAGACTCTCAGCTGTTAAGTGAAGTCGTGGTCATCGGCTATGGCACAATGGATAAGAAGGAACTGACGTCGGCGATAAGCCATGTTGGCGAGAAAGACTTTTTGACTATCAGTTCATCAGACCCAGCCCGTTTGATTCAGGGAAAAGTATCCGGAGTGTCGATTTCAAATACTGCAGCAGCCGATCCCAACAACACCTCAAGCATCCAGATCAGAGGTGTTTCCTCCCGCTCAGCAGGTCTAAATCCCCTTATCGTAATTGACGGTGTACCAGGTGGAAGTATGGCAAATCTGAACCCGAATGACATCGCGTCTTTTGATGTGTTAAAGGACGGTGCGGCTTCAGCAATCTACGGCACACAGGGGTCGAATGGCGTTATTCTTATAACTACAAAGAAAGCAAGTAAGGACGGCACATATAATGTTACATATTCAACCACTCTTTCATGGGATAAAGTAAATAAGGATCTGGATATGATGAGTGCCGATGATTATAGGAATGTCCGTCTTCCTTGGGGTGACAATGGAACAGACCTTGGAGGAAACTACGATTGGTTTGATGGAGTTAGCCGCACAGGCTTTGGCCATAAACATAATATTAGTGTTTCAGGTGGAAATGAACGTGCTAACTTTCGTGTCAGTGGGGATTATAAAAATTCACACGGCGTAGATTTACGTTCAAAACGAGAAGAGTACGGAGGTAGAGCTTCCGCCGGACTGAATTCCAAAGGTGGGCTTTTTAACCTGAATATCAATCTTGCGCCACGAATTATTTCCAGTGATGCTGCTGATTGGAACGTATTCAGAAACGCAATTTCAGCGAATCCGACAACCCCGTTGATGGATAGAGAAGATCCGACCCGCTATTACAATTTCTTTGGTCAGACAAGTGCCTATAACCCGGTGGAAGTACAGAAATTAGAGAAAAATCATACTGATACCCAATTGATTGATATGGATGGCACTGTGAAACTCAATCTGTTGCCTCTTCTTTGGACAGGTAGTAGGGAGTGCCCAATTACATTGAATACTCAGATTACGTTTGCAGAACACCGTTATACATATGACCAAACATGGTTCCGTCCGTCAACAAGCACATTGGCCGTCAACGAAGGTTTTGAAGGTCAGGCTAGCCGTTCCTATTCAAAGAGCAGGCAGGATGTTTTGGAATGGATAGGCAATGCCACCGGTAAATTTGGTAAAAACAATGTAAAGCTAATGCTTGGTTATTCATACCAGTATTTTCAAAATTCCGGTTTCAGCGCTAAAAACAGCGATTTCCCGAATGATGGATTAGGTGCTGATAATCTTGGTTCTGGTGAATACGCTAAAGATGAAGGTATTATCGGGATGAGTAGTTATAAAAATGACAGTAAACTCATTGCCTTTTTTGGTCGTGTCAGCTATGACTGGGATGGCAAGTACCTTATGACTGCATCAATAAGACACGAGGGTTCATCAAAATTTGGCAAAAACCACAAATGGGGCAATTTTCCCGCCGTTTCAGTTGGATGGCGCATAAGTAATGAAAATTTCATGGAATCGACACGCTCGTGGCTGAATGATTTGAAAATCCGTGCTGACTACGGCGAAAGCGGTAATCAGAATTTCGACAGCTATAAGTCGTTGGCAACAATGAGCGGCTACGGCTATTCTTATATAAATGGCCATTATCTGCAAGGATGGGGAGCATCTAAGAATCCTAACCCTGATCTGAAATGGGAACGTGCGAAAAACTGGAATGTCGGACTTGACTTCTCGATGTTCAACAACCGGTTCTCTGGATCGTTGAACTACTTCCGCAGAAGAACGGAAGATTTGCTCGGCGACTACAATGTCTCGGTCCCTCCTTATATGTGGCCTACGGCTTTTGTGAACGTCGGTACGATGGAGAATTCTGGCTTTGAGTTTGATCTGAATGTAAATGCCGTGCAGACACGCGATTTTACCTACAGCTTCAATGTCATCGGCTCCACGATGAAAAACAAATTTATCGATTTCAGTAACTCAAAATATATCGGCCAGGATTTCTACAACATGTGTGAGACGGAAAATCCGTTTCCGTACTATTATCTGCAACGCATTGAAAAAGGTCAGTCGATTGGAAATTTCTATATGTGGAAGTATCATGGAATCGATCACAACGGCGAATGGCTGGTTTATGACAGAAACGGAGATGTGATTTCGGCCAGCCGTGCGACTGAAGAGGATAAAGTGAAAGTTGGCAATGGTCTGCCCAAATTCACCATGTCAACGACTCATAATTTCCGTTACAAAAACTTCGACCTTGCCCTTTTCTTCCGTGGCGCTTTCGGATTTGATTTGTTCAATATCCACGATTTCTATTATGGCACACGCAAGTATAGTGGAAATATGTTGAAGAAAGCATATGGTAAGAATTTTAAAATAAGTTCAACCGGCCCTCATGCCGTAACTGACTATTTCCTTGAACGAGGCGACTATTTCAAACTTGACCAAATCACTCTTGGCTATACTTTAAATGTCCCCAAGGCAAAATATATGAATAGCTTGAGAATTTACGGATCGGTAACAAATGTCTTTACGATTACCAAGTTCTCCGGGGTTGACCCCAGTACATATCCTGTCAATGGACTTACGCCGGGAGCGCAAGGGTCGTGTATGTACTATCCGACAACCCGGCAGTTTATCCTCGGTGCACAGATTGAATTCTAATTAACAAAAATGATCGACATCATGGGAAAAAACATCATAAAATCCTTGTGCATCGTTTTAGGAATCATGTTTCTATCAGCATGCACAAACCTCGACGAAACCATCTATGACCAGGTTGAATCGGGCAACTTCTACAATACACGAAAGGACGTTGAAAGAGTTGTAGCACGGCCCTTCGAGCACTGTTATCATATGCTGCAATTCCGCCACTTCCTTCAGGAGCTTCCCTCCGATCAGATTATCTCTCCGTCTCGCGATGGATGGTGGGATGACGGTGGCCGATGGCGGCGTTATCACTATCATACATGGACTGCGGAGGATGATTACTTCGAGTTTCTCTGGAACAGTGGCTTCGAAGGCATCGGTCAGTGCAATTTCGGCATAGAAGAACTTGAAAAAATCGATAAGGCGAAATTTAATTTCACCCAGGAAGAGATTGACGGTTACATAGCTTCATTGCGTGTATTGCGGGCATTCTGCTATCTCAGCCTGCTCGACGGTTTCAGGAACATTCCCTATGTAGTGTCATTCGAGGATCAGACTAAAAACACTGAGGGGCAAGTGGAACCACAGGTGATTTTCAATTTTATTGAAACTGAGCTATCAACACTCATACCCAAGCTGCCAAAGAAAGAAGCTCTCGGCACATCATCGGAATTTCTAAGCAAATGGACTCAAGCAGGTGCGGCAGCCCTACTTGCAAGGCTATATCTGAATGCCGAGGTATATGTTGGATCAGAGCGATACACAGATTGCGCTAAACTCTGCCAGGATATTCTTGACGGTGTATATGGAGCCTATGAAGTGGCAAATCGTTGGGACGCTGCATTTGATTGGGACAACAATACCTGTGATGAGGTCATATTTGCATTCCCGAATTATCCCGGTGGTAATGAATATTGGAATTATCATGCAAATACATATTGGTGGACTGTTCCTGCGAATGCCTATCTATACCTTAAAGATCAAAAGTGCAAAGCAGGTGGACACAACTGCAAATATGCCGCCGCTCCCTCATATGACTTGACAGGCAAGCTTTATACCGATGAATTGGGAATGCCTATTCAGAAATTCCGTAAATACCCCGGCGATGAACGAATGAAACTTTACAAGAATCTCGGCAATGGTAAGCGTGAAGGTTTATTCCTTTATGGCTATCTTGAATATACTGATGATAATGGTAAAGTTAAGAAGGTTCGTGCTCCGGAGCGTGACTATGACTTATATATCCGTGACGCAGTTGGTGATTTCCAGAACCTCGATCCTGAACTTTGGCCATCAAACAAAACCAGCTCTATGACAACCGGCGATCATAATTCAGGATGGCATTATGTGAAATATCCCATGTACAGCGATGATGACGCACACCAATTGGAAGCGGCATATGCCGAAGTTCGTCTCCCCGAAATTATATATATGCTCGCCGAATGCAAGCTCCGTTCCGGAAACACCCCGGATGCCGCTGCGCTTCTGAACAGCGTCAGACGCAGAAACTATCCGGTTGAAAATCTTTCAGAAGTCCTGTATGAGCCTGAAGGAAGCGCGAAATTGGATATGCAGGAAATGCTTGACGAATGGGGGCGTGAATTCTTTGCCGAAACTCGAAGAAGAACAGATCTGGTAAGATATGGCAAATTCAGTTCAGGCAAATGGTGGGATAAAACTCCTGACGTCGACAACCATACGGATATATTCCCTATACCATTCAAAGCACTTCAGGCTAATCCACATCTGGTGCAAAACAAAGGTTATTAACAAATCCATCACTCATCAATAGAACTATGAATAGAATTAAAATATCTCAAGTCCTGATGTTTTTCTTCACATTATGCGTAATGAGCTCTTGTGAAGGAGAGAAGGATTTGATTGTATCTGACGTTAAAAGTCCGATACATACTAAAGAACTGTATCTTGTAGGTGATGCAGTGCCGACCGGCTGGTCATTCGAAGATCCAACTCCGATGCAATGCTCCGAGACGGATCCATATATATTCGTTTACAAGGGCCAACTGCATGAGGGAGAATTCAAGGTGAGTCTCGCACCGACATCAAGTCTTGATGTGGATTTCATCCGTCCGATTTATTATGGCCAGGAAATAGGTAAGGAACCGCTTGAAGCGGTCAAGTTCCAGATGCATGCCGACAACCCTGATGAAAAATGGCTTGTTGTCGCCAACGGCACCTATGAACTCACTTTTAATCTGCGCGACTGGACACTGAGCACCGAATATCTCGGTGAATTCGTGCAGCCTGAGGTTGCGCCTATCGAAACCGAGACCCTTTACATTGTTGGATCGGCCACATCAAACGGCTGGAACGTATGGAGTGCTCCCGAGACCGCTAAGAAAAGCAAATATATCTTTGAATATGAATGTTGGTTGAACGAAGGCGAACTTCGTGCCACCACCAAAAGAGCCTGGGGCTATCATATTCGCCCGGTAACAGACCATGTCAAAATTGGGAAAGACGGAATAGAAAATGAAAATTTCATGTATGTTTGGGATCCCGACATCAATTGGCTTGTCACCGATCCAGGCAATTATCATCTGACATTCGACCTTGAGAATTGGACTCTTAAAACCGAATTCCTTGGTGGAGAGAATCCCGATCCGGAGGTTAAAAAACCTATTGAGACTGAGAATCTGTGGATGATTGGCGATGCTACACCTACGGGCTGGGTGCAGTGGGGTGAGAACCCTGATTCATCAGAGCCTCTCAAACGGATCAGCCAGTATGTATTCCAATATGAAGGAATTCTTACACCCGGAGAACTTCGCGCAACGCCGCATTATGGCTGGGGAGCACATATCCGTCCGTTGATGCAGCATGTTGAAATCGGAGCAAACGGCGTGGCCGATGAAAAATTCATGTATGCGGCTGAACCTGACATCTGCTGGCAGGTGACAAAAGAAGGTTATTACCGGATTACTTTTGACCTTGAGAATTACACAATCAAAGCTGAATATATGGCAGATGGTCCCGTAGGACCGTCGGATAAGGATCCGATTGAGACCTCTACATTGTTTATGGTCGGCGATGCTACTGTGAATGGATGGAACGGCGATGCCATGACGGCATTGACTCGTGATGCGTCAGACAGCCATGTTTTCACCTATGAGGGCAATCTTTATGCCGGAGAGTTCAAGGTTTATCCCAAAAGCGGAGATGAATATCCGTCGTGGGATGCGATCCGACCGTTGGGCGGAAACAGGCCGATTACTAAGACTGACATAACAGAAGAAGAATTCGATTATTCTCTTAACCCTGACTACAAGTGGGTTGTAAAAGATGCCGGGAAGTATCGTCTGACCTTAAATCTCAGTAAATGGACGATGAGCTGCAGCTATCTCGGTACCCTTGAGGATATCGAAATGCCGGTAAACCCGATTGATACCGAAGAATTCTTCATTCTGGGAGACGCCGCTCCTTCTGGATGGGATATATATAATCCCACCCCCGTCACACGAGTATCAAAGTATATTTTCGTGTATGATGGGCATCTCAATGCCGGGCGCATGCGTGCGACTCCTGTCAAGGACTGGGGAATTCATGTTAGGCCGAAATCTGATAACTCACCCATTGGCATCAACGGAGTTGCGTCATCAGGATTCATATATACTGCGAATCCAGACTATAACTGGAACGTAGAGAAAGCTGGAAACTATAAATTAACTTTCGACCTCGAACATTGGACAATTAAAGTCGAATATAAAGATTGACAAACACTCACTGAAGCATGAAAAAATACTTATTCGTCACGATTTTGAACATCCTTGTCATCATGATGGCTGGATGTTCAGACGATCCGAACTATGTTATGAATCGTCCGGATGTGCATGAACATCCCGAACTGACAGACATCGCAGGCTTCCATTCCTACAAAGCCCCATTATATTGGAGTATATATGAAGCGTGTCTCGACCAACAGGATCTGCCCTTTGAAAAACAGCACTTTTCTTTAGAGCAATGGAAGGAGGTTATCGATTGGGTTGCGACTGAACTCAAACCTCATGGATACGATATGGTATGCACTGATGGCTTCCTTGATACGCAATGTGTAGATGGTATCTTCAAAACACATTATGGAGGTACTGCTTACAGGGATATAATCGATTATGCACATTCCAAAGGTCTGAAAGTCGGAATATATGATATTCCGATGACATATACCTGCGCAGAACGCGATAAGGTTCCCGGTACTGAATATACCATGGGCTCCCTTCTATATAATCCCGACATTGATGAAGTTATAAATCCGAAGGCTAATGAGCCGTATAAATATATAGTTATGTCGCATCCGGGAGCACGCGAATATATCCGGGCACTGATTAGATATTACAAAGAGCTTGGAGCGGATTTCCTTCGATTTGATTATCTGAGTCATTACGAAGATGGTTTCGACAGGAATAATATTGTCGGCAAAGGATATGGCCGTCAGAACTATGCCGATTTATTGGAGACTATTGCATTGGAAGCCAAAGAACAAGACATTATGGTTTCGCTTGTAATGCCACATTTATATAATGATGCCGAGATTGAAAAACGTTATGGCCATATGATACGTATAGTCCGTGACACTTGGACCGGGGGTTGGCTGCATACATCTTCTCATGACCGCGGCAAAATCTATAACCGTTGGTCGAATCTCAATAACCAGTTTGACGGTTTCACTTATTGGAGCCACTTGAGCGGCCGCGACAAGGTCATACTTGACGGCGATTTCACGATTGCCCATAGTTTTGAAACCGATGCTGAGAAGAAATTCTGCATCTCCATACAGTTGATGGCCGGAGGACCGATAGCTGTTGCAGACCAACCCGGTACCATTGGTGATAATTTAAAATACTACACAAACGATGAAATGTTGGCACTGAACCATGATCGTTTTGTTGGCAAACCGCTGTCAGATGTAGTTTGATAATGTATTTATAACCATAGAAC
>ENA-ORNO01000945-ORNO01000945.1-human-gut-metagenome-genome-assembly--contig:-NODE-945-length-15591-cov-3.384784_pt1 | contig 15591 bp, 9 predicted proteins | sample MGYA00242117_ERZ509026 | MGnify/ENA primary metagenome ERZ509026 (study PRJEB26280, sample SAMEA2338710) | human gut metagenome | biome: human gut; feature: human-associated habitat; material: faeces... | reverse complement strand
CACGGCGTTTCAACATACTATTCTCATCTCTCAACTTACGCGCAGTCACGATCTGTCCGGCCTGCAATGTCTGAGAATCTCCCGGATCGGTAACAACTTTCTTGCCCCAGATACGATCGTTCTCGTCCATTACCTCCAACTTATCAACAATCTGCTGCTCCAAGAAGCGAGTATCTCCCGGATCAACCACCTCTACCTTACGCATCATCTGACGAACGATAACCTCAATGTGCTTATCGTTGATTTCAACACCCTGTAAACGGTAGGTACTCTGTACTTCCGAAATAAGGTAGTTCATGACTGCCTCGGGTCCGAGAATATCGAGTATATCGTGCGGATTAACAGCACCATCGGTAATCTTGTCACCCTTTTTGATGTGGTCGCCGTCAAATACCTTTACACGGAAACCGAAAGGAATGAGGTAAGCTCTTTCTTCGCCTGTTTCCTTGTTAAAGATAACAGCGTGCTTTGCGTTTTTGATTTCTTCAAAACGAACATCACCGTCGATTTCACTGATGATTGCAAGGCTCTTTGGTTTACGAGCCTCGAAAAGCTCTTCAACTCTCGGAAGACCCTGTGTGATATCTTCGGCAGATGCAACACCGCCGGTATGGAATGTTCTCATTGTAAGCTGTGTACCGGGCTCACCGATTGACTGAGCGGCAATAATACCGACAGCCTCACCGACAGTAACAGGCTGACGGTTGGCAAGGTTAGAACCGTAGCACTTACGGCAAGCGCCGTGTTTTGCACGACATTCAAGTACCGAACGAATCTTGATGTGGTCAACACCCGAATTAACGATGATGTCAGCCTCTTTGTCGCCCATCATAACATCCTTTGAAACAAGAACATTACCGTTAGAATCGCAGAAGTCATCAAGGAGATATCTTCCGATAAGACGCTCGTGGAGTCCCTCGATAACATTTGATTCGCCTGCTTTGATGTCAAAGATTTCAAGACCTTCTGTAGTACCGCAGTCCTCTTCACGGATAATAACTTCCTGTGATACATCAACAAGACGGCGGGTAAGATAACCTGAGTCGGCTGTACGAAGAGCTGTATCGGCAAGACCTTTACGAGCACCACGAGATGAAATAAAGTACTCCAAGATGTTAAGGCCTTCACGGTAGTTAGCTCTGATAGGAATTTCGATTGTTTTACCTGATGTATTGGCGATAAGACCACGCATACCTGCAAGCTGTCTGATCTGGCTCATACTACCACGGGCACCTGAGTCAGCCATCATGAAGATTGGGTTGTAGCGGTCAAGGTTTTTCTGGAGGGCGTCGGTTACATCGTTAGTAGCCTTTTCCCAGATACGAAGAACTTCTTCGTAACGCTCCTCGTTTGAACGAAGACCCATCATAAACTCATCACGAATAACATCAACTTCCTTCTCTGCCTCGGCAATAATCGCCTTCTTCTGAGGAGGAATAACTGCGTCACAAACGGCAACGGTAATAGCACCCTTTGTAGAATACTTATAGCCCTGTGCCTTAATGTGGTCAAGAACAACGCTTGTTCTTACCGGACCGTGAATTTTAATACATTTATCGATAATCTTCTTAAGACCCGATTTACCAACGAGGAAGTCAACCTCAAACTTGAATCTGTTTTCGGGGATACTTCTGTCGATAAAGCCGAGATCCTGAGGAATAGGATTGTTAAAGATAATCTTACCGATTGTTGTGTCTACAATACCGGATTCGATTTTTCCGTCAATTTCAAGCTCACGGCGAACCTTGATTTTTGAGTGAAGCTCAATGACGCCTGTCTGATAAGCCATCATAACTTCATCAACATCACGGAATACCTTTCCTTCGCCTCTCTCACCGTCCTTATCAAGTGTAAGGTAGTAAGAACCGAGGATCATATCCTGTGTAGGAACTGTAACAGGCTGACCGTCAGAAGGCTTGAGAAGGTTGCCTGCTGCGAGCATAAGGAATCTTGCTTCTGCCTGTGCCTCTGCCGAAAGAGGTACATGGACAGCCATCTGGTCACCGTCAAAGTCAGCATTATATGCTGTACAAGCGAGCGGATGAAGTTTAAGAGCACGACCTTCAACAAGAACAGGCTCAAATGCCTGAATACCAAGACGGTGAAGTGTTGGAGCACGGTTGAGGAGAACGGGGTGTCCCTTGATTACAACTTCAAGTGCGTCCCAAACATTGTCCTTTGCACGCTCGACAGCTTTTCTTGCTGATTTGATATTCTGCTCTGCTTTAGTTTCAACAAGGCGTTTCATAACGAACGGCTTGAAGAGTTCAAGTGCCATTTCCTTAGGAAGACCGCACTGATACATTTTGAGTTCAGGTCCTACAACGATAACCGAACGGCCTGAGTAGTCAACACGCTTACCGAGAAGGTTCTGACGGAAACGACCCTGCTTACCTTTAAGCATATCGGAAAGAGATTTAAGCGGGCGGTTGCTGGGGCCTGTTACCGGGCGGCCTCTTCTGCCGTTATCAATAAGGGCGTCAACAGCCTCCTGAAGCATTCTCTTTTCGTTTCTTACGATAATATCGGGTGCGCCGAGCTCAAGGAGCCTTTTAAGGCGGTTATTTCTGTTTATAACTCTTCTGTAAAGATCGTTAAGATCAGAGGTGGCAAATCTGCCGCCGTCAAGCTGAACCATGGGGCGGATATCCGGAGGAATTACCGGAATAACATCCATAATCATCCATTCAAGCTTATTGCCGCTCTTATAGAAAGCGTCAACAACATCAAGCCTTTTAAGAATGCGAACTCTCTTTTGGCCCGTTGCTGTTTCAAGCTCTGCGGTAAGCTCGTTGCGAAGCTGCTCAACATCAATATCCTGAAGCAGCTTTTTAATGGCTTCCGCGCCCATGCCGGCTTCAAAATCATCCTCATATCTTTCGCGCATTTCGGCATACTCTTTTTCGTTGAGAATCTGCATTTTCTCAAGCGGAGTATCACCGGGATCGGTTACGATATAAAGCGCGAAATAAAGCACTTTTTCAAGATAGCGGGGACTTATGTCAAGCACAAGGCCGAGGCGGCTGGGAATTCCCTTGAAATACCAAATGTGGGAAACGGGAGCTGCAAGCTCAATATGACCCATACGCTCGCGGCGAACCTTTGAGCGTGTGATTTCAACGCCGCAGCGCTCACAGACCTTGCCTTTATAACGAACTCTTTTATATTTACCGCAATGGCATTCCCAGTCCTTTGTGGGTCCGAAAATCTTTTCGCAATAAAGGCCGTCTTTTTCGGGCTTAAGAGTTCTGTAGTTTATGGTTTCGGGCTTTGTTACCTCGCCGTAAGACCAAGCACGGATTTGTTCCGGAGAGGCAAGACCGATTTTTATTGAATTGAATTCACTGTTATTTTCCATGTGGAAGCACTCCTTTATATATAATGTAATGTAGGTTTATCGGCCCGAAGATTATTCTTCGTCGTCTTCATCCGAATCCGTGAACAAATCGTCAAATCCGGAATCCTGGCCTGCTTCCTCGGCTTTTTCATCAGCATCCTCAAGGGTGTAGCCCTCGCTGTTTGAATCAAAGTCGTTTACCTCTGTAAAGGCATTGCTGTCTATCGGCTGAATTTCCGTGCCGTCATCGATATCCTGCTTGAGTTCAACCTCATTGCCGTCTTTATCATAAAGGCGGGTATCAAGGCCGAGAGCCTGAAGCTCTTTATAAAGAACCTTAAAGGATTCGGGAGTGCCGGCAGGCGGAATATTTTCGCCCTTAACAATTGCTTCGTAAGTTTTAACACGGCCCGTTACATCATCGGATTTAACCGTGATGATTTCCTGCAGCGTGTAAGCTGCTCCGTAAGCCTCAAGTGCCCAAACTTCCATTTCACCGAAACGCTGGCCGCCGAACTGAGCTTTACCGCCGAGTGGCTGCTGCGTTACCATGCTGTAAGGGCCGGTGGAGCGAGCATGGATTTTATCATCAACAAGGTGATGGAGCTTAAGATAATACATATAGCCGACGGTGATGGGGTTATCGAATTTCTCACCCGTTCTGCCGTCTGTAAGAACGGTTTTACCGTCCTCCGAAAGGCCTGCAAGCTTAAGGCATTCGCGAATATCATCCTCGTGTGCGCCGTCAAATACGGGTGTGCACATCTTCCAGCCGAGTGCCATTGCGGCATAGCCGAGATGAACCTCAAGCACCTGACCGATATTCATACGGGAGGGTACGCCGAGGGGGTTAAGAACGATATCAAGCGGGCGACCGTCGGGCAGGAAAGGCATATCCTCCTGCGGAAGAACGCGGGAAACAACGCCCTTGTTACCGTGACGACCGGCCATCTTATCGCCGACCTGAATTTTTCTCTTTTGCGCGATATAAACACGAACAACTTTGTTTACGCCGGGGCTGAGTTCATCGCAGTTTGCACGGGTGAACACCTTAACATCAACAACGATGCCGTATTCGCCGTGAGGAACGCGCATGGAGGTGTCTCTTACCTCTCTTGCCTTTTCGCCGAAGATTGCGCGAAGCAGTCTTTCCTCTGCGGTAAGCTCCGTTTCGCCCTTGGGCGTTACCTTGCCGACGAGGATGTCACCGCTGTGCACCTCTGCGCCAACGCGGATAATACCGTCCTCATCAAGATCCTTCAGAGCATCCTCGCCCACATTGGGAATATCTCTTGTGATTTCCTCGGGGCCGAGCTTGGTATCTCTTGATTCAACATCGTGCTCTTCAATATGAATTGATGTGTAAACATCGTCGCGAACCATTTTTTCATTTATAAGAACAGCGTCCTCGTAGTTATAACCCTCCCAGGTCATAAAGCCGATAAGCGCATTCTTACCGAGCGAAACCTCGCCGTTGCAGGTTGCGGGGCCGTCTGCGATAACCTGGCCGTCCTCAACCTTTTGATGCAGGGAAACAATGGGGCGCTGATTTATGCAGGTGCCCTGGTTTGAGCCGCTGAACTTAACAAGCTCATATCTGTCTACTTCGCCGGCTTTAACAGTGATTTCGATTGATTCGGCATCAACTGCGGTTACGGTGCCTCCGCGCTTTGCAACAACAACAACGCCCGAGTCGTAAGCTGCTTTATATTCCATGCCGGTGCCTACCACGGGAGCCTCTGTTTTAAGAAGCGGAACTGCCTGGCGCTGCATGTTTGCGCCCATAAGAGCACGGTTTGCGTCATCGTTTTCAAGGAAAGGAATCATCGCCGTTGCAACGGAAACAACCATCTTAGGCGAAACATCCATATAATCTACTTTTTCAGGTTCACAGGTGAGGAACTCATCTCTGTGGCGGCAGGTAACACGCTTATTAAGAAATCTGCCGTTTTCATCGAGGGGCTCATTTGCCTGAGCAACGGTGTAATTATCCTCAACATCGGCAGTCATATAAACAACCTCTGAGGTTACGCAGCCCGTTTCCTTATCAACCTTGCGATAAGGAGCCTCAATGAAGCCGTATTCATTTAAGCGGCTGTAGCAAGCAAGATAAGAGATAAGGCCGATATTGGGGCCTTCAGGAGTTTCGATGGGGCACATTCTGCCATAGTGTGTGTAGTGAACGTCGCGAACCTCAAAGCCTGCACGGTCTCTTGAAAGACCGCCGGGACCGAGGGCTGAAAGTCTTCTCTTATGAGTAAGCTCTGCAAGCGGATTGTTTTGATCCATAAATTGCGAAAGCGGAGAAGAGCCGAAGAACTCTTTAATAGCCGCAACAACGGGGCGGATATTGATGAGAGCCTGCGGAGTGATTGATTCCTCATCATCCTGCACCTGAAGAGTCATTCTTTCGCGAATAACTCTTTCCATTCTGGAAAAGCCGATTCTGATCTGATTTTGAAGCAGCTCGCCCACCGCACGGATACGGCGGTTTCCGAGATGGTCTATATCATCGGTTACGCCGACGCCGCAAGCAAGATTTATGAGATAAGAAACAGTTGCGAAAATATCATCGGTGATGATGTGCTTGGGAATAAGATCATCGCATCTGATTTGAATTTCTTCTTTAAGAGCTTCCTCATCATCGCCGCATTTTTCAAGGATTTCGGAAAGCACTCTGTAAGATACCTTTTCGTTTATGCCAAGCGGCTTGCAATCAAAGGAGATATATTTAGAAATATCAACCATGCCGTTTGAAACGATTTTAACTTCTTTGCCCTCTGCATCAACAAACGCATTCATAACGCCTGCGTTTTCGATTTCAAGCGCTTTTTCCTCGCTGATAACTTCGCCCGCATCTGCAAGGAATTCGCCCTGTGGAGAAATAATCGGCTGAGTGAGGGTTTTGCCGGCAAGCCTATCCGAAAGAGCAAGCTTTTTATTGTATTTATATCTGCCGACTCTGGAAAGATCGTATCTGTGAGCGTCAAAGAACAGGCCGTCAAGGTGAGCCTGAGCCGTTTCAAGTGTGGGCGGCTCGCCCGGGCGCAGCTTTTTATAAACCTCGAGAAGCGCCTCTTCCGTGTTTTTAGTGGTGTCTTTTTCTATTGTGGCTTCGATTCTTTCGTCGTTTCCGAAGAATTCGCGGATTTCATCATCCGAGCCGAGACCGAGAGAGCGCAGGAAGGTGGTGATAAAGATTTTTCTGTTTTTATCGATTCTTACATAGAAAAGATCGTTTGCGTCTGTTTCGTATTCGAGCCATGCGCCTCTGTTCGGGATAACCGTGTTTGTGAAAAGCTCTTTACCGGTTTTATCGTGATCCATATGATAATAAACGCCGGGTGAGCGAACGAGCTGAGAAACGATGCATCTTTCCGCGCCGTTGATAACGAATGTGCCTGCATCCGTCATAAGCGGAAAATCGCCCATATAAATTATATTTTCTTTAACTTCGCCTGTTTCTTTGTTTTGAAGGCGAGCCCTTACTTTGAGGGGCTTTGCGTAAGTTACGTCTCTTGATTTGCACTGCGCGATAGTGTACTTGGGGGCATCATCCATTGAATAATCGATGAAATCAAGCACAAGGTTGCCCGTGTAGTCGGTGATGGGGCCGATGTCGCGGAAAACCTCCTGCAAGCCCTCATCAAGAAACCACTGATAGGATTTCTTCTGCACCTCAATAAGATTAGGCATTGGCATAACCTCATTGATTTTTGCAAAGCTTTTCCTTGTTGTGGTGCCGAGCTGAACGTCCTTCACATTTACCATAAAGGTAATCACTCCGTTTCTTTGTAGATTACTGTAAAAATCAAAAATGCACTTTCTGCCGCAACGGCGAAATTTCGCACAGCAGCTGATATTTTGCCGATTTTTGCGCCTGCTTTCGGCAGGTGCCTTTGCAAAAAGGGCACACTTTCCATTTTTAGCGTGCTATTATAATAAGCTTATGTATTTAATAAGTCAATAAAAATTTTTTAAATATTTGAAAAAACGCGCCTGTTTTTGAAAAGTTTTTGTTACACTGTGCCGAGTGTTTTAAGATTTGCGCCTAAAATTGCCTTTTTCACCGTATTTTTCACCGCAAAAACGGGCAAGCGCAGCGCAAAATAAATAGCAATTTTATCTTTTCATACACGCCGTAATCTGTTATAATATTATAACTGAAAAATGTGGTGATGAATTATGAAAAAACTGATTTCTTTTTTAATTTGCATTTCGCTGACGGCCTGCATTTTTACGGGCTGCTCAAAAAGCAAAGAAAAAATAGACCTTATATACCCGTTTTCGGGAAATGTAAACAGCTATGACCCGCAGGTGGCGGCAACGCAGGATGAATTTTTGATTGCCGAAAACTGCTTTGAAGGGCTTGTGCGCTGCGACGACGAAGGCAATATAACCCCCGGCTGTGCCGAAAGCTGGCAGGTGAGCGAGGACGGATTAAGCTACACCTTTAAGCTGAAGCAAGGGCTGAAGTGGTATATCTTTCCCTCTGTAAAAAAAGCCATGGGAGAAGATTACAATCCTGAAATAACGGCGGAGGATTTTGTTTTCGGCTTGCAAAGGGCTGCGGACGATTTAACGCAAAGCCCGCTTTTTGCCACAATTTCCGCCATTGAAAACGCAAATGAAATCCATTCGGGATACAAAGACGAGAGTGAGCTCGGAGTGTATGCAAGCGATAAATACACGCTTCAAATCAACCTTGCTGCGGCAGACGATGACTTTTTGCAAACGCTTTCAACGGCGGTGGCAATGCCCTGCAACAGAGAATTCTTTAATTCAACAAACGGCAGATACGGGCTTGATTTGAAATACACAATGTTTAACGGCCAATTTGTGCTCACAAGCGTGCTTGAAACATCATATATTATGAAAGCAAACACGGCTTATGCAGGCCCGTCGCCCGCAAAGGCATCCGATTTAACATTAAAAATCGTGGGCTCCGACGAAAGCGTGGCCGACAAGCTTGTAAGCGGATATTATGATGCCGCTTATTTAAGAGGATACGAAAGTGATAAAGCGGGCAAAAAAAGCGGAATAACACTTGTGCCGTACAGCAACACCACCTGGAGCCTTATCATAAACACATCAAAGGGCGTTTTTGCAAAAAAAGACGCGCGCAAGGCGTTTGCGCTTTCTCTTTCCGAGATTGATTATAAAGAATACGACTATTTAAGCAGCCCAAAGGGCTATGTGCCCCCATCATGCACGGCAGGCGGAAAATCATACACGGAGCAATGCGCTGCAACGGTTGACGCAAAAGATAAAGAAAAAGCAATTGAGCTTTGGAAAAAAGCGCTGAAGGATTCGGGAACATACAGCGTGTCGGTTACTGTTTTGGCGCCCGAAACAATGAAGGACGCCGCCAAGGAGCTGATTCAGGGAATACAATCCGGCATAGGCACGGTTTCCAAGGTCGGCAACCACGACACGGAATTTTCGCTGAAGCTGGAAACGGCAGCCGAAAGCGAAGTTAAAACAAAGGCGGCAAGCGGAGATTACGACATTGTGCTCTATCCCCTCGTTTCCAACTCGGCAAGCCCGATAACATTTTTAAACGATATAGACAGCCTTAAAATCACGGATTTTTACAAAAACGATTTTGAAAAAGCACTTGAAGAAGCAAACGCAGCCGATTCGGCTTCTCTTGTTTCCGCCTGTGAAGAATGCGAGGCTGCACTTTATGACACCTATTGCTTTATACCCGTTTTTTACGAATCGAATTATTATGCGCAGGCAAAAGGAGTAAGCGGAGTTCAATTTCATCCCGGTTCGGGGAGGGTTTCCTTTATAAATGCAACAAGATCATAACAAAAGAGGCACGGCGGCAAAGATAATTTGCTGGGTGCTTACAGCGGCTTGCATGGCGGCAATTTTTTATTTTTCATCACGCACGGCGGATGAATCGGAGCAGCAAAGCGGCTTTTTTACAATGCTGATAACAAAGCTTTTCGGAATAGGCGGCTTTTCCGATTTCATCATCAGAAAGCTTGCCCACTTCACCGAGTTTGCGGGGCTTGGGCTTCTTTTTGCAATCGCATTGAAAGTGCAAACCGGCAAAGCAAAAACACCGGCGGCGATTATATGCTCATCAATATATGCCGCAACAGATGAAATTCATCAAATCTTCGTGCCCGGCAGAGCCTGCCGTGTGCTTGATTGGGGAATAGACACCGGCGGTGCGGCGCTCGGAGCGCTTGCCGTTTTGCTGATAATAACACTTTCGGCAAAAAACAAAGCCTCCAAAAGCAAGAAGCAAAGCAATAATAAGCAAGCGGAATAAAATAACGCACCGACAACGATTTTTGAGCCGCTTTGATTATCGCTTTTTTAAAATGCACGGCAATCCGCGCATTTTCGCCTTTGGATTGACAGGCGGCGGCAATTGGAATATAATGTTTAATTAAATTATAATATTTTTTATATTTTAATGATTGATAATATTAAATCAGAGGAGATAGAATAATGAATGTGCTTGTTTACGACAACGAAGAGCAAATAGGAATTGCAGCCGGCAATTATATGTGCGGCCAAGTGCTTCAAAAGCCGAATTCCGTTTTGGGCCTTGCAACAGGCTCCACCCCGCTGAAGCCATACGGCCAAATGGCAGAGCTTTATAAAAAAGGCGTTGTTGATTTTTCAAAGGTTACCACATTTAACCTTGATGAATATGTTAACATTGATGTGAACGATGTTAATTCTTATCACAGATTTATGCACGATAATCTTTTCGACAAGATTAACATTCCCGAAGATAACATAAATTTTCTTAACGGAAATGCCGCAGATCTTGAAGCAGAATGCAAGAATTACGAAGAAAAAATCAAAAAAGCAGGCGGAATAGACATTCAGCTTTTGGGCATCGGCTCAAACGGCCACATTGCATTTAACGAGCCTGCCGACTGCTTCCAAAGATGGAGCCATGTGGTTACGCTTAAAGAGAGCACGGTTAAGGACAACAGCCGCTTTTTCAAATCAATCGAAGAAGTGCCCACCCAAGCCGTTACAATGGGCATAGGCTCAATTATGCAGGCAAAGAAAATCCTTATAATAGCGCTCGGAGAGCATAAGGCAAAAGCCATCAAGCAGGTTATCAACGGCAATGTTACCCCAATGTGCCCGGCATCCGTGCTTCAATTCCACACGGATGTTACACTTATGCTGGACAAGGGTGCAGCTTCGCTTATCTGAGACTTTTAAATTAAATATATAAATAAATTTAAGGAGAGGAACAAAATGGCTGAAAAAGAGAAATTTTATATAACCACACCTATATACTATCCCTCCGGCAATCCGCATATCGGCCACTGCTACACAACGGTTGCATGCGATTCCATTGCAAGATACAGAAGATTGCAGGGCAGAGATGTTATGTTTCTTACGGGAACGGATGAACACGGCCTTAAAATCGAGCAAAAAGCCGCCGAGGAGGGCGTTACACCCAAGCAATATGTTGACAAGGTTGTTGAAAAATTCAAAAGCCTTTGGCAATATATGAACATCAGCTACGACAGATATATCCGCACAACGGACGATTACCATGTTGAAGCGGTGCAAAAAATCTTTAAAGAGCTTTACGATAAAGGCTATATCTACAAGGGCGAATACAAGGGCAAATACTGCACGCCTTGCGAAAGCTTTTGGACGGAAAGCCAGCTTATAGACGGCAAATGCCCCGAATGTGGCAGAGAGGTTACCGAGGCGGCGGAGGAAGCATATTTCTTTAAAATGGCGCCTTTTGCAGACCGCATTGAGAAATTGCTGACCGAAACGGATTATTTGCAGCCGAAAACAAGGGCAAACGAGCTTGTTAACAACTTCATAAAGCCCGGTCTTGAGGATCTTTGCGTTTCCAGAACATCTTTCACATGGGGTATTCCCGTAACATTTGACGAAAAGCATGTTGTTTATGTTTGGATAGACGCGCTTTCAAACTATATCACCGCGCTCGGCTACAAAAACGATAAATACAACGATTTTGATAAGTTTTGGCCCGCGGATGTGCACATGGTTGCAAAAGACATTATGCGCTTTCACGCAATCATTTGGCCCGCAATGCTTATGGCGCTTGATTTGCCGCTGCCGAAGCACCTTGCCGTGCACGGCTGGATAACCTTTAACGGCCAAAAGATGAGCAAATCCATAGGCAATGTTGTTGACCCGTTTGTGCTTGGCGAAAGATACGGCTGCGACGCAATCAGATACCATATTCTGCGCGAAATGGCTCTCGGCGCAGACAGCTCTTTTTCCAACGAAATCATGATAAACAGAATAAATTCCGACCTTGCAAACGATTTGGGCAATCTTGTTTCAAGAACCGTTGCAATGGTTGAAAAATACTTCGGAGGCACCCTGCCGGCGGACAGAGAACCCGCCGAGATAGACAACGAGCTTATCAACACGGTGCTGGCACTGCGCAAAAAAACGGATGAATATCTTGATTTAACCCAGCTTAACAACGCGCTTGCGGAAATTTTCAAGGTTATTTCAAGAGCCAATAAATATATTGACGAAACAACACCTTGGGTGCTCGGCAAGGACGAAAGCAAAAAAGCCCGCCTTGCAACGGTGCTTTATAACCTGCTTGAAGCAATCAGAGTGAGCACCACCCTGCTTTCCTGCTTTATGCCCACCACAATGCCTAAGGTTTGGGAGCAAATCGGCGCAGACGAAAGCCTTATCACTTATGAAAACGCAGGCAAATTCGGAGTTCTTCCTGCAAATGTTACTGTTAAAAAAGGCCCGGCATTATTCCCGAGAATAGATGTTGAAAAAGAGATAGAAGAGCTTAACGAGCTGATTTCAAAGCAAATGAAGGAGGCAGAGGCAAAAGCATCCGGCAAGAAAGCAGAGCCGGAGGGAATTGCCCAAATCGGCATAGACGATTTTGCCAAGGTTGAGCTTCGCACGGCAAAAATTCTTGAATGCGAGCCTGTTAAAAAATCCAAAAAGCTGCTTAAAATTCAGGCGGACGACGGCACGGATAAACCCAGGCAAATCGTTTCCGGCATTTCGGAATACTACAAACCCGACGAGCTTATCGGCAAAACCGTTATCATAGTTGCAAACCTGAAGCCGGCAAAGCTTTGCGGCGAAATGAGCAACGGCATGCTGCTTGCCGCAGACACGGCAGACGGCGGAATCAAAGTGCTTTTTGCAGACGGCATTGAGCCGGGAATGAGGCTTCGCTGATTTATGGAGCGAAACATTTTCGATTCCCACAGCCATTACGATGATGCGCAATTTGATGCAGACAGAGATGAGCTGCTGAGCAATCTGCCCAAAAAGGGAGTTGAGCTTGCAGTTTCATGCGGCTGCGATTTGGAAACCTGCGAAGCAAACAGGATCATTTCCGAAAAATATGATTATATATATTTTGCCGCGGGCTTTCACCCCGAAAATTTGGAGGGCGCAGAGCTTTCGCAGATTGAAAAAATCAAGGAATATGCGGTGCACGAAAAATGCGTTGCCATCGGCGAAATCGGGCTTGATTACCACTGGATGAGCTCCTCCAAAGAAAAGCAGCGCGAATTTTTCACGCGGCAATGCCTGCTTGCAAACGAGCTTGATATGCCCGTTATAGTGCACGACAGAGAAGCTCACGGCGACACGCTTGATATTTTAAAGCAAACTCAACCAAAGGGCGTTGTGCATTGCTTTTCAGGCTCAAAAGAAATGGCGCAAGAGGTTATTCGCCTCGGCATGTATATAGGCCTAAACGGAGTAGCAACCTTTAAAAATGCACGCAAAAGCCTTGAGGTGGCAAAAACAATTCCGATTGAGCGGCTTGTGCTTGAAACGGACTGCCCTTATTTGGCGCCCGAGCCCTTCAGAGGCAGGCGAAACGACAGCTCTTATATCATTTACATTGCAAATAGGCTGGCGCCCGAGCTGAATGTTTCGGCGCAGGAGCTTTTAAGCATCACAAACGAAAATGCCCGCCGCCTTTATAATATGTAAAAATATATAATTATAATAAATCGCAAAATACCAAAGAAACAAAGCGTGTGCTTCCGAACGGGAAACACACGCTTAAATTTTGCTTTTATTTAATTTAATTAAGTGATTTCAGCCGCTGAAATTGCAAAGCGGGCGAAAATAAGCAATCCGGAATTAAACCCGATATGCAAAAAGCTATACCGCGCGCAAAATCGGGCGTTACCATTTATTATGCACGCGCTCGGCAAACACAAGCTTATCCTTAATTTTGATTTCGGTGCCGTCATCAAGAATTGCCGTGCCGCTGATTTTGCCGAAAACCTGGTGCGGCAGCATGCACATAAGCTTAATATCAAGAGGAGCCTGGCGATCTATAATCGGCTCAAAGGTCATTTCAAAGCGCCCGTCGGACGAAGTGAAAGTCCACGGCTGCATATAAAGATATTCCTCGCCGCTTTTGGGGATATTGAAGGAAACATCCGCCAGCTTATGCGAAGTGCCGTTATAAAACAGCATATTCTCGCTTGCGGCGCTTGTGTTGCCGAAGCCGTAACCGATATTGAAGCCGAAGCGGCTTCCGTCCTCCAAAATCATTTGGCCGGAGCCCCAATACCAGGTGTTATCATAAGTCCAAACGCCTCTGCCCCAATCAAGGGTGGCAAGAGCGCCGTTTTCGGAATTGAATTCGTATTTTTTACCGTCAAACGAAAACCAGCCCTCGGCACGCATGCAATTTATTTTTTGATTATAATAAAAATGCTTATCCTTATCAAAAGGCGTGGCGATAACCATGCTTTCGGGCGGAATATCCGAAAGCACAATATCGAATTTAAGCGGCTTTTTCGTGTTGCAATAATTTGCGTATGTGCCGAAAAGATGCCTTGATTTTCCGTCGTTTTCAAAGGTCATTTCCGCCGTGCCCACCTTGGCATGCACATCGCCGATTTTTGAGGAAAGCGGCATATGAAGCTTGCCCATAGGAAACGCGCCGATTTCGGAATCGTTCATTTGCTTTGGCTTTTTACCGTAACGCAAAATCGAAGCCGAAACGCAGCTTACATAAGCCGCGTCCGAAACGGTGAGGCAAATGCCGTAATCCTGCGTGCCCACATAATAATAATCCCATTCCTTTATTCGCATGGCGGGTGCCTTGATATCTGCCCTTGAATACTGCCAATAAAGCTTTTTCGCAAAGCCCGGCTCGGCGATATTCCCCGTATCATCGAGCAGCCTTTGCGGCCTTGTGATTTCATGCTGCATAAAAATGATTCCCCCTTAAAAAATCATAAATTACTGCAAATATTTTTTTATTGCGGAATATTCGCGCACAAGCTCTTCAATGCCCATTCTTGCATTAGCCGGGCTTGTGGATGGCAGGCAAACGGCTTCAATTCCCGTTTTGGGCAGCTGATATTTGCAATAAAATTTATAGGCTGCCTTACCCGTTGTGAATATTCCTTTAACGGGTGCCGAGCGCAAAACCACATTCAAATCCGCGGGCACCGCATTTTTTATGCTTGAATCCGCCGCGCCGCAGATATCGCATTCACAAAGCACATCCCAAAGAGCAATTTTGTGATTGAGCAAAAAGCGGGTTTTGCCCTCGTTATCGGCAGGGATTTCAGAGCCGAGCACGATTGAAAGCACACGCCAAAAGCGATTTTGCACATTGCCGTAATAAAAATCGTTTTCCCGCGATTTGGGCGACGGCATTGTGCCCAAAATCAGCACTCTGCTTTGTGAATCATATACGGGCGCAAACGGATGAATTATATGCTTTTCTTCCATAACTTGATATTAACACAAAGGCAAATAAAATAAAAGAGAATATTTTTAAAATAAATAAAAAAAGTTATTGACAACGCCTGCATAATTTGCTATTATATTAACGCACTTGAGATTGCAACACATTCCTCAATAGCTCAGTCGGTAGAGCATGCGGCTGTTAACCGCAGGGTCGTTGGTTCGAGTCCAACTGGGGGAGCCATCTACGTTGACCGAAATTACTGATTCGGTCAAAAAAGAGTCAAAAACGCTTGTTTTTGACTCTTTTTGTATGGTTTTTGCCCATTTTTGAGGGTAATATCAAGGTCAACATAGGTTAGTTGACCATGTCGATTTCATTGCTGATTTTTGGCGTTTTTTTGAAAAATCAAGGTTTGAACTTACAACGTACCGTTTTTAGTCTTTTTTAAAGGAGGTTTGCCCTACATTTTAGCACAGACCTCGAAAAGTCTTCCGACAAGCGATTTTTATAAAACAAAAAATCAAAGTCGGAGGACAAAAAAATGGCAGAAAACAAAGAATTCTAT
>ENA-ORNO01000920-ORNO01000920.1-human-gut-metagenome-genome-assembly--contig:-NODE-920-length-15897-cov-2.177124_pt1 | contig 15897 bp, 8 predicted proteins | sample MGYA00242117_ERZ509026 | MGnify/ENA primary metagenome ERZ509026 (study PRJEB26280, sample SAMEA2338710) | human gut metagenome | biome: human gut; feature: human-associated habitat; material: faeces... | reverse complement strand
GCTTTGGGAGCAGGGGGTCGTGGGTTCGAATCCCGCTACCCCGACAAAATATAAACACTGATTATCAAATGATTTTCAGTGTTTTTTCTTTATATATTCCATCAAAAAATATACTTTCAATTGATACATAAATTATCGACGTTTCGTATATTTTTGTTGTGCTTAGGTGCGTTTTGTTTCAAAACCGTGCAAAAAAACTTGGCAAATATGGCTTCTACAAATCGTACTTAGACACACATCAAAAAAGAAAGATTGAATATCACCACTCAAATAGAGACTAAACCATCGGAATAAACATGTAATTCAAAACTCCTGCCCGCTATTTTCTTCCATTTTATAAAATATACAAAGCCCACGTTTACAATCTCTTATAAAAAAAAGAAAAATAAAATAATTTAGATTAGTAAAAATTCTAGGATTATTTTATAAAATAATCAAAAACAAATCGCTATATTTGTATCATACAGTGAATAAATTCGTGGTGGCGATTGCCATTTCGGTTGGTTTGACATAGGCCTCCGATCCATAATAAAATGCAAATAGAGTTTTGCATTTCACGAATTTATTCACTGTTCTTTTTAGTATCGTGTATTATGGTCGGAGGCTTTTATATAAAAAAGTTATGACTAAAATTAAATTGTTTCAACTTAGATTATTTAGAACAATTCGCCGTCAAATTTGTTCAATAGACATGATTGATATAGAAACATTTACAAATATATTCCGATTGCTCAACCACGTTGACCGGTCAATCATTGAAAAATATATACAAGGATATTCTATAAAATCTATTGCAGATGAATCCGAATATTCCAAAGCATTTGTGTCCGAAAGAATCTATGTATTCCAGAACGAATTAAAAAAAGAAATTTCCAAAAAACAGAGTAAAGTTAAGAATTAAAATAAATCTGTCCTATTTTTTTCTTATCAAGTTCATAAAAAGCGTATTAAAGCCTTTTCTTACCGATTTGCGACCCAGAAAATAAAAACGAAATCGTGCATTCCGTTCCTTCTACTGTCGTATTATCGACCGTCATGATACATGAATCGACAAGGGGAATAAATTGTTTTCGAAAAACATAAAAAAAGAAAGGTTACCCGATATCACATCGGATAACCTTTCGAGAGAGGCAGTCTTTTCAGACTGTTATTAACCTGAAACAATCTTCTTTATTTCTTGAACATCTTCTGGCTACGTACCACATTGCCTTTCTGCATCTTCACTACATACATAGCAGAAGACAGATCGGAGACATTCACAGATTCGGGATTGTTGTTTACATATTTAACCAACTGTCCATCGACCGTATATATCCAAGCCTTATCTACATTGTTGAAATAGATTACATCGGTAGCTACCGTAGGATACAGCGAAGAAACAGACGATACACCGTTTCCGTTGCCATTTACGACATCTTCGATTCCAGATACATCTAATCCATCGGGTTCATCGGCAACACCTTGATCACGGTAGTCGGCATATGTTTTTTCCGGTTCACGTCCGGAATTCGATCCGGTTACTTCCACATCGAAATCGATCGAGAATCCTTTTGCCGTACCTCCCGTAGGTCCGGGGTGAGTAAACCAAGCATCAGAGAATACCATACGGAAACGACTTGTACCCACTGCCGCATCCTCGGGAACATTAAGAATGAAGGTACAACCTGTTGCGATAGAATCGGTTCCTGCATTTAACGTACCTACCTCCATTACTAATTCGTCTGTACTAGCATCGAATACATAATCGAGATTCCAATCTACATAGGCTTTACCCAAACACCACTTCAAACCATCGTCGCTACCGTTAACTCGTCCTGCAAACTTAACCGTTACTTTCTGGCCTTGTTCTACTTTCAGTTTTTGGTCGGTTACTCTCAAATAGTTATCACCTCCAACAGGTGTATTCGATGTATAGTTCAAATTTTCAGTTGCACCCGTAGTAACAAGCGATGAAACATAACGATATTTTTGAGCTGTCTCAACACCTTCCGATTCGAGATTCAAATAAGTTTTTCCATACAAATCGGTATCGGGCTCGGGTAAAGACCCCGTGGCACGAGGTACATGCGTCCACACCACCGGAGAATACGATTTCAAATCGACTGATACCGAACGAACACCGATATAGGGATCGTCGTTTTCATCTTCAAATTGAATATTACCTACATAAGCCGACCAAGTGGAAGTACGTCCTACTTCCGATACTCGTCCGTCTTCTCCATTCTTATACAAAATTTCAAAATGATCGATATTTACCTCGTCGTTGTAAACCATACCATAATCTTTGCGGGCAGGACTAAATCCAGTATAATCGACACTCCAAGTCAATTTTACAGACATCGAAGAAGTCGTTTCTTCCTTCACTTCTGTAACTACACTCAAATCGTCGATATCAGCGGGTTTCACAGCAGAGCGGTCATCGCATAATTGCAACTGTCCTACGAGCATTTTATAGCTGTCCGATGCCGAACCTTTCACACGCAGACCGATATATTCGATTACATCGTTTTGGTTGATACCGCTGAGAGCTATTTCTTTTTCTTCCCAAGTAGCGCCTTTCAAGTCGCCCACAGGGAATTCCAACCATGCATTGTCGTCAAATTTCTTCAAGATGAGATACAGATTGGAAGCATTACTTCCCTCGATACCCGATTTCACGGCCAGTTTGGCTGTTGCATTGTTCCCAGAAACAGTCAGTTTGGCACGATAAAGCACTACATCAGATCCCGTCGAAGTAGGAGTTCCTTTCAAACGGAGGGCAGATCCACCGATATAAGCATCCTCATGAGTAAATTCAGCATCGATATCCGTCGAACGGTTCGTTGTCCCCGTTTGATAGATTAACCAACGATAGGTCGGTACATAGTCTTGTTGTCCCATATTGTACCAGCTACCCAGTGTTTTTTTACCTTTATAAGCATAGAAATCTCCATTTCCCAATGAGAAATAGGTATTGAACGGCAGATCGCCTTGAATAGCCGTACGTTCCGGTATAAATTCGGCCAATCCGCAGAATTCGGCTAATTGCGTATCTGCTTCACTGGCATTTTCTACTTGGAATACATTAGTATACGAAGGAGCCGGACGTTGGATCGGTGTGCGATACCCCCCCGAGAATCCTTTTTCCAACAACTTTTGATAGTTCGTTTGCATATCCATGGGGTCTTTTCCCACTACATATTGGAAGAAACGACTGATTTTGTGCTCTCCCCAAAGGCAAAGACCACATCTCTTCGTCGCTTCATCTTGATTCAAGAGAGGCCAGCTAAGATCCATGTGACGATACCAACCACCGGCATATAAACCGTCGGCCGTACCGTAAGCAGTTTCTGCCGCTTGAACCGACGAAGCCATATATTGTGTTGCAAAATCTCCTCCCGAATAATTCAACATTAAGTCAGCGGTTTTACCGTTCGCTTTTGTTCCATAAAGGGCATTTGCAGTACGTGTCGAGAGTGAAGAACTACTGGTGTACAAACCAATATGGAAGCTGTCGAACCCTATCTCTTTCGCTCTTTTGTAAAGCGCTTGATGGAATCCGACAACGTCAGTCTGCTGATAGCCCGAATCCTCGAAATTGTAGTTTATACCGTCCAATCCCAAGAACAAAAGAGCATTCAAAAAGGCATCTACATACACGTATTCTCCTTTCTCGTTTTTCTTTGTAATAAGCTTGATATACTCACTTGAAGTTGTTCCCCAAGACTCGAAAAACTTAATACCCGAGAACATGTGCGTCCCATTCTTGTGAGCGGCATCGGCCCAAGAACCCGGAGCTTGTAATATAGTGTGGTTCCAAGCACCATATAAATTCGTATAGTTCCACATAGAGAATACATCGCTATGGAATTCGGAGCTGGGATAGCCACCGACACTTTCACCTTGTCCGGTCGGTGTGTTCATCCACAACCGACGGGTGGGATACACATCGGCAACAATGTTTTTGGCTGCATCTTCCATAATAACTGCCGGGCGTACGTGCGAACGGGAGAATTCCAGATCGAGATTAAAACCGGCAGCTTCAAACTCTTCTTTGGTCGGGTACTTACGTCCTTCATCAGCCGCCTGAGCGAATAACAGCAATAACTTGTCATCATTCCACGGTGTAAAGTCAAAAACTTCTGTCGATGCAGACGCCGGATATTCCGGTTCTTGCGCCTGCACGTTGCCGGCCAGACAGCATAGAGCCACAGCCGCACCGCATACAGTAAACTTCTTCATGATAAAAAAACATTAAATTATAAATTTTGTAACTATTATAAATAGTAGAGAGAAGAGGAGCGACAGCTCCCCTGCCCTCTAAACCATTTCATTAGAAATTGGAACCTTCTACGTCCCACCAAACACGAGTACCTTGTGTATCGGTCCCCCCCAAAGCCTCTATACCAGAGGTCTGAATATCGGACAAACCTGCACTCGTGTCCCTTCCCGGCAAAGGAATTTTCCGAATAAGGTCGCCTTGTACCAAACTGCCGTCACCGTCCTCGACATTCAATACGGGGAATATCTTCGGATAGCCCGTACGGCGCAAATCGTTCCATGCTTCATAGGAATAGGGGAACCCGGCAATATACTTCTGAGTGATGATTTTTTCCAATTTGGTTTCCGGCGTATCGCCTTCGTTCCATTTAACACCGATTTTGGTTACACTGGCTATATCATTGGTATGGTCCATCGGGTCGGTATACGCATAAGCGACCGGTTCTTCCACACTCATATACTCATCGACTTTCTGTCCATATTGCGAATTTGTACGTTGATCCAACTGAGCGCTACGAATGCCTGCTTCATAAAAAGATTGGGCAGAACCACCCATCGCCCAGTTACGCACTGCACCTTCCGCACGAAGGAACTGAACTTCTGAAAGTTTCATCAGGTATAACGGAGCCATACTGATACGATTGGAAGAAACTGCCGAATAAGCGATACGGGGGTTAACACTCACTGTTTGACCCGAAACCATGGATATACCAGCTCGTAGCCCTACAATCCGAGAATTGGTAGGTTCTATTTCCTCAGGATTTGTTTCATTGACAATCTGAGAAGAATTTTTCTCGAACAACGCATAATCGTCTTGTACATAAGGATGCTTCAAACTGAACAGTAAGCTCTCAAACGAAGCATTCAACCGGGAATCGCCCCATAATTTGCTAATATCGACCAATGGATGGGTAAACCCTGAAACGACTGGATCCAAAGCTATTTCTTGATTTTCCGTTTCGATTACACCTTCGGTAACAGCTTCTTGTGCCCATTTTTGAGCTTTTGTCCGATCAACTTTCACAATATGCATAGCCATACGAAGTTTTAACGAATTGGCAAAACGTCTCCATGTGTCAATACTAAAATCTTTCGTTACCCAGTCACTTTGTTGCAAGATATCATTCAAACGACTTTTGTACCACCCCGGACGTTGCTCATAATGTTTCAAACAAGCATTGATCGTATCCAGATTATCTACGATAGTTTCATAAATATCGGCCATCTTATTGAAGGTAAATGGATTCGTTTCCTTATTATTCTTGTGATCTACATAGGGAATAGAGCCATACAGGTCGACCATCTCCTGTGCCGAATAATTGTAAAGCAATAGTCCTATCGCTTTCATCTCGGGGATAGAGTCGATATGAGGGTGATTCAACATGTTCACCAAATTGTTTTTCACCATGAGAAAAGCGCCATAAGGGCCATCGCAATATCCTCGATTGTAATAGTAAGTAGAAGATAAAATACCGTCTCCCCCATGTGAGAAGTTATGAGGAACGCATAAATAGCCGGCATAGTTATCGACGGTTATATTATACACATATTGATATTGGTGAGCTCCGGGAAGCTGGCCTTCTTTTCCTCCTCTCATACAATATTGTACCGTTTGTAATTGAAAGAAATAATTGTTTAATTCTTTCTCGGCAAACGCAAAACCTTCTTCTGAAATCTCTTTTCTATAATCTATACTATCGGCTTTACCTTTGTAGACTATCGGATCCAATTCGGTATCACCACCAGTAAAGGTATCGGTGGGCATATCGAAATCTAAACATGAGTGCAAGCTCACAACAGAAAGCAATGCACCAAATGCCGCTAAAACAGTTTTTTTCATATATCTATTCATTATTTACTACTAAAAATCAATTTTCAAATTCACACCGACCGAACGGGTTGCCGGCATATTGAAGATATCGAACGCACCCAAACCGTTTTTGGTAGAGAGGGCGATATCGGGATCGACCGGAGCATCCTTATAGATGAAGAACAAGTTGCGGCCTACGACTGACAGCGAGAGGTTACTGATAACTCCTCCAAAAAGATTATGGAAAGAATAACCTAACGAAAGTTCTGCCAGACGGAAATTGGTGGCATCATAAACATATTGCGAACCAAACATATTACCACCTACTGCTTTGTAATATTCTTCAATAGGAGCCAAATTACCGTCTGGCATTACCATAGCCGGCTTTCCGTTCCATTGTAAATCGGGATTTGCTTCGGCTGCCAAACGAGCATCTCCCACTCGCTTAGATACACCTTGATAATCGAGATAAGCCTCGGTCAACGAGATGACCTTGCCACCGATACGACCGCTCACCAAGAAATAAAGAGAAAGGTCTTTCCAAGAAATCGTATTTCCCCATCCCAATTGGAATTTAGAATTCATATTGCCCAAGTAGACATAACTATTGTTACTTAACTGAGGTGCTCCGTTAGAACTTAAATAAATACTACCATCGTCATTGCGACGAAAATCGAGGGCATACATATCGCCGTAAGAACCGCCTTCGTCGTACCTTACCACAATATTACCACCGGCAATTTTTTGTTCGAGCTTAGACGACTTTCCTTGCTCATCTTTGAATGTCTTTACAATCTTGTTGTCGTTGTACGAGAAATTCACCGAAGTACGCCACATCCAATCTTTGGCAAAGCCCAACGAATAGGAAACGGTGGTTTCGATACCTTGATTACGAATCAAACCGGTATTTACAGGTTTGGACTTACCTCCCGTAGTGGCTTGTAGGAAATAGTTATTATACAATCCCGTGTGATAATACGTCAAATCCCAGTTCAACGAACTATCGAAGAACGATACATCGAATCCGGCTTCGAATGATTTTGAAGTTTCGGGAATAGGATTATCGAAATAGCCATAGGTAGACGAAGCGATCGCTCCGGTTGCTAAATCAGCTTTACCTTTATTAAACACCTCATTAGGAATAGAGTTACCTACTTCGGAGTAAGAAGCACGGAGTTTCAAGTGTGTAATAAATTCGGGCAAAGAAATATAGCGATGCATTAACGTATTGGCTCCGACCGAGAAATAGCCATAATTATCGGGAGTACCCCGATATTCGAATTGTTTGAAAGCCCGATACCAGTCTTGGCGATAGCTACCTTCCAAATAGACATAATCTTTGTATCCTACTTGTCCCGTAAAGAAAAGACCTTTATCCCAGTTGGAAGACAAGGAATACTCATTCATATTGCTTCCTCCCCATGACGCCAGAGGCTCAAAGAAGTTAATACGGGTCGGTAGCTGATTCATGTCGGTATAGGAGAAATAGGTGGCTCTCGTCCACAACTTTTGGGTCTCTCCTTTAACGGTGTGTCCCACCCAACCGGCCGATGCCGATACAGAGAAATCTTTGATTTCCTTGTTGTAACTCAACATGGCATCGACATAGACATCGTTGCTCCAAATGAGATCCTGTCCATACATACCATAGTCCTCGATAGCGGCTACGTTTTGCGTAGTGGCCATTCTCTTTGTAAATCCTTTATACTTGGCACGGTCCATGTTCAAACGGCCTTGTATCTTCAAGCCGGGAATGATTTCATAGCTTGCCGTAATATATCCATAGGCTCTTTCCTCCTCGGTCTGTCCTTTATTGGCATTCGTTATCCAATAGGGATTATTGTTACCCGGTGAAAAATAGGCCCATTGTTGCATCGGTCCAGACAACTCAATAGTACCATCGGGAACCCACTGTTTCTGATCATTATAATATCCGTAAATGTTTGAAGTCCACGTGCCTTCTCCTCGATAATTTTTCTTATAATAATCCATATCGATGTTACGCGGCATACGATACAAATCATATAACGGGTTCATGACCGTACCTCCGCCCGGACGATTCTTTGTCTGCGCATGCACATAGTTCAATGACAAATCGACATTCAACTTCTTGTTGAACAAAGAATAACTCTGACGGAATGAAAAAGTATTTCGTTGATAAGTATTATTGGGAACCATACCGTCGGCGTAGGAGTTGGCATAAGAGAAATAGGAACGTACTTTCTCAGTACCACCACTTACCGATACCGAGTTGTTGTAAGTCGCACCTGTCTCGAAAAAGTCGGAAATATCGTCTTTTGCATAATTACGCAACTTAGCTCCACTGTAATTGAGCTCCTCGGGTGTCATTTCAGAAATCTTTTTGCCCCAACTTTCAGTAGTAAGAGTACTGGCTGCCAGATTTACATTTGCACCATATACATTCTGTATCTGAGGAAGTACCAACGGATTTTCAAAAGTCACATTAGAATTGACACTTACCGATACACGACCCTCTTTACCTTTCTTGGTCGTAATCATAAGCACGCCGTTGGCCGCAGCACTACCGTAAAGAGCAGCCGCATTAGCACCCTTCAAAATGTTGATGCTCTCGATATCGTCGGGATTAATCAAGGAAAGAGCATCCCCACCCTCCGAAGAACTCGAATAAGTGAGGCTCTCGCCACCAGCCCAAGAAGAAGCCGCTCCACCGACTTGGTTAGTCATAGGTATACCGTCGATAACGATCAAGGGGCTGTTGTTACCCATAACCGACTTATTACCACGCAAAAGGATTTTTGAAGTACCACCGGCTCCACCGGCACTTTGAGTGATAGTTACACCGGCTGCTTTCCCTTGAAGCGAATTCACGAAGTTGGCATCTTGCACCTTCATTAAATCATCTCCCTTAATTTCTTGGGTCGCATAGGTCAAAGACGATTCTTTACGGGTGATACCCATGGCGGTTACAACGACTTCGTCGAGCACCTCGGAATTGTCCTGCATAACTACATCTATCTTGCTCTGCCCGTTGATAGCGCGCTTGATGGTTTGATAACCGATGTAGGAAAACTCCAATTCGTTACTCCCCGCAGGAACCTTGATCGAGTAGTTACCATCGAGATCTGTCGCTACGGCCACATTTGTACCGGAAACTTTTACCGTGAGGCCGATAAGAGTCTCTCCCGACGGATCGGTAACTGTACCCGTTACCACTTTTGTCCCCGTGGCAACATTTTGATTTACACTCTTCGATTGTGCCGCTCCTTGTGGCGACATCGTATCAGCTGCGCTGACATGCGCAGCAGTACCGATTCCAAAACCAGAAACCAGTACGAAAGCTACAATAATTGCTTTTAGATTTCTTCTATACATACGTGTATTATAGGTATTCGAATACTAAAAAATAATTCTCCTCTCTCATTTTAATTCTAAAAAATAGTCTCTCTTATTTCCATAGGCTAATGTTTTTTATATTAAAAATGGATAAACTTCAAAATGCTTCCTATAAACTGCGACGTAGTCGGGATTCTGATAAAACGACATGCCTCACCATTCGTAAATGATACTTCAAACTATCAAAAAAAACAGATATGTACTTTTTCATGGATCCTTTAATGTTTTTTCATGAATCAATAAGTATCTCTATAATTTTTTTGTTATATATTATATAACCCCAAATCAAAAACAATCCCTAGTGAAAAATGGAATTTTTTTTTTGCTCCCTTGAAGAAAATAGTAGTAGAACCAATTGGAGCAAGTATATATCTATTTGGTTTATAAACAAATACAAATTACTCCAAAGATTACACTTTTTAGAAACTATCTATGATTCCCTCCCAAACAGCATTTCTTATTTATTATCGGAATCCCTATCCGGCACAGAACCGTCCCCTTCCGTATTACGTTTAATATCTAAATATTGTCACAAAAAAGGCGTATTTGAAGAAAAAAGAGTACTTTTGCGGACTATTCCATTCTCATATCAGGATTATTGTGTATTTACTTCCAAAAAGTTTCTTGACTTTATGATAAAAATTTCATTTGAAAATATTCGACAAGCCGCTAAAAATATCGGCAACTACGCTTTACGGCTTAGTGAAAAGATTCGTCGTATTTCTCCCCGGGTATGGTTGTATGTGGGGGCAGGTATTCTCCTACTAAGCGGAGGATTATATTGGTTACTGCGTCCCGCACCTCCGGGTCCCGACCTACCGATAGTCGAAGTCGAGCCTGTTGTTACGGACGATGTGGAAATTTACGGGGAATATGTAGGCCGCATTCGTGCTCAGCAATTCGTTGAAATAAGGGCCCGAGTAGAAGGGTTCCTTGAAAAAATGCTCTTCGACGAGGGTACTTATGTAAAAAAAGGACAACCCCTTTTTATAATCGACCCCAAACAGTATCAAGCTCGAGCAAATAAAGCCAAAGCTCAGCTAAACAAAAACAAAGCGTTGGCATTGAAAGCCGAGAGAGACTTGGAGCGCATCAGACCTTTGTATCAACAAAATGCAGCCAGCCAACTCGATTTAGATAACGCCATCGCTTCTTATGAAAGTGCAAAAGCCGAAGTAGAAATGAGCGAGGCCGATTTAACCCAAGCCGAAACAGCATTGGGTTATACGACTGTGAGCTCCCCTATCTCGGGATATATATCGGAACGTAACGTCGATATAGGAACACTTGTCGGCCCCGGCGGGCAATCGTTACTGGCTACGGTCGTAAAGAGCGATACCGTTCGTGTCGATTTCAGTATGACCGGACTCGATTATTTGAAAAGCAAAGCCCGTAACGTTAATTTAGGGCAAAAAGACACGACCCGAACGTGGGAGCCTTACATTACTATTACTTTACCCGACAATTCGCCTTATCCTCAGCGGGGAATAGTCGATTTTGCCGATCCACAAGTCGATCCTCAAACCGGTACATTCTCAGTAAGAGCCGAAATGCCCAACCCCGAACATATATTATTACCGGGGCAGTTCACCAAAGTAAGGTTACTGCTCGATGTTCGGGAAGCGGCAGTCGTTGTCCCCAATAAAGCAATCGCTATCGAAAAGGGTGGCGCTTACATATTCGTCGTAAGAGCCGATAGTATTGTAGAAAGGCGTATGGTCGAATTGGGACCGGAAGTAGGAAACAATGTCATTATCGAACGAGGTTTGGTTCCCCACGAAAATATAGTGGTCGAAGGATTTCATAAACTCACTCATGGAGATAAAGTTATCCCCTCGACTTATCGGGCAGAACAAGAAGACCATTCTAAAAACTAGTATGTTATGAAATCGGACTTCTTTATCGACAGACCCATATTTTCAATTGTTATTTCAATTGTTATCGTTATCGTCGGTGTATTAGGTCTTTTTTTACTCCCGATAGACCAGTACCCCCAAATTGTTCCTCCGGTAGTCAAAGTATCAGCCTCCTATCCGGGAGCTAGCGCACAGACGGTCACCCAAGCTGTCGCCACTCCCATCGAACAGGAATTGAACGGTACGCCCGGCATGCTTTACATGGAATCAACGAACAGCAATTCAGGAAGTTTTTCGGCAACAATTACATTCGACATATCGACCGATCCGGATTTAGCTGCCGTTGAAATACAAAACCGCGTGAAACAGGCCGAAGCTCGCCTCCCGGCCGAAGTAGTACAAAACGGTATTTCCGTGGAAAAACAGGCTTCCAGTCGATTAATGACTGTCACTTTGCGCTCTAACGATCCGAAATTCGACGAAATATACCTCAGTAATTATGCCACGCTCAATGTGTTGGACATGTTGAGACGGGTCAAAGGAGTGGGTAGCGTATCGAATGTCGGTAGCCGTTATTACGCTATGCAGATATGGGTTCAACCCGACCGCTTGGCTAATCTGGGACTTACAGTGGACGATTTACAAAAGGCATTGAAAGACCAGAATCGGGAATCGGCCGCCGGAGTATTGGGTCAGCAACCGATTTCCGACATCGATATAACGACTCCTATCATAGCACAAGGGCGATTATCTTCCGTAGGAGAATTTGAGGACATTGTCATACGGGCTAATCCCGACGGTTCTTTGATTCGTTTGCGCGATGTCGCTCGCATCTCTCTCGAAGCACAATCTTACAACACGGAAAGCGGAATAAACGGAGGTAATGCGGCCGTGCTTAATATCAACATGCTACCGGGAGCCAACGCAATGGAGGTTGCTGAATCTGTGAAGAAAGAGATGGAGGAGATTAGTCGTAACTTCCCGGAGGGTATTACTTATGAAATTCCCTTCGATATGACCTCTTATATTTCCCAATCCATAAACGAGGTTTACCATACGCTTTTCGAAGCCCTGATTTTGGTTATCTTGGTTGTATTTCTCTCGCTACAAAATTGGAGAGCTACACTTATCCCGGTTATAGCTGTACCTATTTCGTTGATAGGAACATTCGGAATCATGCTTGCGTTCGGATTCTCGCTCAATATGATGACCCTTTTGGGTTTAATCCTTGCTATCGGAATCGTGGTCGACGATGCCATAGTCGTAGTCGAGAATGTAGAGCGAATCATGAATGAGGAACATCTTAGTCCCTACGAAGCTACCAAAAAAGCCATGCAAGGATTGGGTAGTGCCATTATCGCTACCTCGTTGGTGTTATGTGCCGTATTCGTCCCGGTCAGCTTTTTGACCGGTATTACAGGTCAATTGTACCGACAATTCACGATTACTATTGCCGTTTCGGTCCTTATTTCGACATTAGTCGCACTAACTTTGAGTCCCGCCATGTGTGCTTTACTGCTCAAACCGGATTCAGGAAAAAAGAAAAACAAACTCTTTCGTTACATAAACTTATGGCTAGCACGAGGCAATAGACTTTATGAGAAACTCATTCGAAAAGGATTGAAGCATGCTCGCAGAGTAGTAGCGGCTTTCGGTATATCTCTGATAGCGATATGGGTTCTTAACGAAATAGTTCCCCAAAGTTTTATGCCACAGGAAGATCAAGGGTATTTTACCGTTGAGTTAGAATTACCAGAAGGCGCTACATTGGAAAGGACACGCCATATAACCGAACGAGCCATGAACTATTTAATGTCTCGTGAAGACGTAGAGTATGTACTCAATGTGACAGGATCTAGTCCCCGTCGGTACGAACCAATCTCGAAGTCAATTAACGGTTATTCTAAAACCCTGGGAAGATCGCAAATCGTCGAATCTCCGAGATATTATGGAGGAAATTCGTGAAGAATTAAAAAAATATCCCGAAAGTAAAGTTTATTTGAGTACTCCACCCGTTATTCCGGGATTAGGTAGTTCGGGCGGTTTCGAAATGGTGCTCGAAGCACGAAGCGATGCGAGTTATGCCGATTTACAACGAGCCGCCGACACATTACTTTATTATGCCTCTCAACGAAAAGAGATAAGCGGTTTATCGTCTTCTATTCAAAACGATATACCTCAGCTTTATTTTGATGTAGATCGGGACAAGGCTCAAATGCTCGGAGTAAAAATAGCCGATATTTTTTCAACGCTCAAAACATTTACGGGGTCGATCTATGTGAACGATTTCAATATGTTCAACAGAATCTACCGTGTATATATCCAAGCCGAAGCACCGTATAGAGCACATAAAGATAATTTGGGTCTCTTCTTCGTCAAAGGAAGCAATAACGCCATGATACCTATTACCGCTCTTGGTACAACCTCGTATACAACAGGTCCGGGGACCATTCGTCGGTTCAATATGTTCACCTCCACAACCATATCGGGAGAAGCGGCCCCGGGTTATAGTTCGGGACAAGCAATGGCTATACTCGAAGAAATAGCAAGCAAGCATTTGCCTAAAAACATTGGCGTCGAATGGAGCGGACTTTCCTATCAGGAAAAACATGTAAGTGGTCAGACAGCCTACATATTGGCCTTAGCATTACTTTTTGTCTTCTTATTCCTTGCAGCTCAATACGAAAGTTGGTCTATCCCAATAGCAGTTATATTATCTCTTCCGATAGCAGGAGTCGGAGCCTATTTAGGAAACTGGATATGCGGCCTTGAAAATAATATTTATTTCCAAATCGGCTTGGTTATGTTGGTGGGATTAGTCGCTAAAAATGCAATTCTTATCGTAGAATTTGCCAAAGACGAAGTCGAGAAAGGAAATAATGCAGTGGATGCTGTAATCAAAGCCGCACACTTACGATTCCGACCTATCGTAATGACCTCTTTGGCCTTTATTTTAGGTATGTTACCACTTGTCTTTGCCAGCGGTCCGGGATCGGCCAGTCGTCAAGGTATCGGTACAGGCGTATTTTTCGGTATGATTGTGGCAATTACCGTAGGTATTATTTTTGTTCCCCTTCTTTTCGTATGGGTTTACAAGTTAAAATCTAAAATAATGAAACGATGAAACAGATGAAAGTTTCCATATATATATTGGTGACAGCATTCATTTTAAGTAGTTGTTCTATACAAAAACGCTGTCAGGCTCCCGAACTGAATTTACCAGATGAAATTATTGCGGGAGAAAACGATACATTAACCATTGCCGATATGTCATGGTGGGAGCTCTATTCCGATTCGACTCTTAGCAAATTAATTAAAAAGACGTTAAGAAATAATCGGAATATGCAGGCCGCAGAAGCTCATATCAAGCAAATGGAAGAATTATACCGCGTGAGTAAAGCATCTCGTTGGCCGACTATCGGAGCTCAACTTTTCGCCGATCACGAAACCAATGATTATTACGGTGAAAAGTTCTCAAAAAGCCCCGAATTTAGTCTTAAAGCCTCATTAGGTTGGGAAATAGACCTATGGGGGAGCCTACGTTGGGGAAAAAGAAAGGGTGCGGCGGAGTACTTAGCCTCCGTGGAAGCTGCACGAGCTATGCAAATGACCCTAATTGCCGAAACAGCGATCGCCTATTTCGAATTAGTCGCATTGGATCAAGAACTTGAAATTGTTTTACAAACCGTAAAGACTCGTGAAGAAAGTGTCAACCAAGCCCGATTACGATTCGAGGGTGGACTCACTTCCGAAACAGCTTATCAGCAGGCGCAAGTAGAATTGGCCAGCGCTTCGGCTCTTATCCCCGAATTGGAGCAAAAAATCGCATTGAAAGAAAATCAAATTGCGGTATTAGCCGGAGAATATCCATCGAAAGTGGAACGAGGAGAATTCGACTTAAATGTAACTTGGCCCGAAAATATACCTATCGGGCTTCCCTCTACCCTACTGCAACGAAGGCCCGATGTGCGTCAAGCAGAGCAACAGCTACAAGCCGCTATGGCAGCGGTAGGAATTGCATATGCCGATCGGTTTCCACGATTAACTATAAGTTTAGTCGGAGGGCTTGAAAACGATGAACTAAAAGGATTTTTCGAATCTCCATTCTCCTATGTATCTGGCAATCTCGTAGCTCCTTTATTAACCTTTGGAAAGAAGAAAGCCCAATATAAAGCGTCATTGGCAGCCTATGACGAAAAACGTTTCGCCTATGAACAAAAGGTTCTTGAAGTTTTCCGAGAAGTAAATGATGCCGTGATAACTTATCAGAAAAAAAGGCGAACATCGGAACTTCAACTCAATCTTTTTGAAGCAGCTCAAAAGTATGTAGATCTAGCACAGTTACAGTATTTCAACGGAGTTATTCGTTACATCGATGTTTTAGATGCCCATCGTAAATTTTTCGATGCTCAAATAGGTTTGAGCAATGCTGTAAGAGACGAATATCTTGCTATGGTAAATTTATATAAAGTATTAGGTGGAGGCTGGGAAACAAGCCCAATTTAAGCGAGCGAATTTTTCTATAAAAATAGAGCCCGGGGATTATAAAACTCCGGGCTCTATTTTATTTATGGCCTTTTATCTCAGCAAAGTTTG
>ENA-ORNO01000883-ORNO01000883.1-human-gut-metagenome-genome-assembly--contig:-NODE-883-length-16445-cov-6.778768_pt1 | contig 16445 bp, 9 predicted proteins | sample MGYA00242117_ERZ509026 | MGnify/ENA primary metagenome ERZ509026 (study PRJEB26280, sample SAMEA2338710) | human gut metagenome | biome: human gut; feature: human-associated habitat; material: faeces... | reverse complement strand
TTAATGGTAAACGGATTCTTGCTGGTGGTATAAATGGCAAACTTATCAAATATCAGTTGATTATCCTTAATCTGCACGGGACGGTCGTCAAACCAGTAGCGGGCCCCTGCCTGACGGGCATATACCGATACGCTGTCCAGCGTGATATCTCCGTGCATCCTGGGTTTCTCCAACGGTCCGTAGATGTACATCCCGCCATCGAGGTCGCCGGTAAAGGAGATCATTTGGTCGGGCACAAAAGCATTGGCAATCTTCATCGGGAAGTGTTCAAAAGAGGTAGTCACTTCCAGCGTGTCCTTTCCGTTCTTCTGTGTCAGTATGCCGTCGGCAGTCATCACTTCCCGGTTGTCATAACTGAAATATGTATTCAGATAATGCGTAGCGCCCTTATCGCCCGGCAGCCATGTGGCTCCCATACCGATGTCTCCCACATGCTGCCGCTCATAGGTCAGTTCATCGATATTGGCTTCGGCTGAAACCTGCAAGGAAGTAGGGGTCTGTATATACTGCGCCTCGGCAGAGAACAAGCCGGTGAGACGGGGCATATAAGGAAGCACCTCGCTCAGTTCGCCCAGTTGGAAACGGCTCAACTCCACGTTCATATTCTGCAATGAAATGCTGTCGTTCTTGTCCGACTGCATACGGAAGCCCAAACCGTTGTCACTATCCATATCGATATTGGCATAGACGCGCATGTTGTTATGCAGATATATCCAATTGCTGTTGTCTACGAAATGGAACTTACGGTATGCGATAACCGGTTCGGCAGGCGTCAGATTAAGCAATACTCCGTTGCCTTTGCCATGTCCCTCCGTCAGCGGGCGGGCATTGACGCCGAACAGCACTCCCGTCTGTCCTTTTCCGTCCACATAATTCACGGTCAGTTCGGCATCTTCACTGCGAATCTCACCGGTCAGCGTACTGCGGAATACGAACTGCGGATTCTTCGGTCCGTTAATCACCCCGCTTTGCAGCATCATCCGGGAAGTATCCTGCTTCACGGCAAAGAAAACCGTATCGAGCTGCAACGAGTCCACACGCAATCCGTGAACGGCGGTCCGTCCGTTGATGCCCCGTGCCGGCGTACTCCCGAAGCGAAGGGTGAAGTCATTGAAACTTATGTTTTTTGTTTTCAGGAAATAGCTGACCGGATTGGCCTGCCCCGCCGTCAACTTCATGCCCGCCGAGGGCAATACCTGCCGCAAGGCGGCATGGTCGAGGCGTCTTTCCTCTATCTGTTTCGTCAGAATGGCTACGAACTTGTCCGACTGCCCCAGCAACTCCTCCAACGTGCTGCGGGCACGGAACTGCAAATCCATATCGCCGGCATCCATCCGCAACTTAATGGAATCGCGACGCGCTTCCGCTCCCAGATTGAACGCAACGGGATGTTCCAAAGGTTCGGATGCGATTCCCAGATTATACAAGTCCAGTTCCTCTACTTTCATGTTCAGTCTGCCGTCCATATATTTACGGTCGAGACGAAGGTCGGCTTCGGACTGCATCTTCAACAGTTCATTATCGCTCGTCAACTGTACAGAAGCTACCGCAGATTTCAACCCCGCATTCAGGTCCACACCCGACAGATTCCAGCGGGCATATTGCAGTTCGTCCAGTTTGGCTTCCACAAGAGCCGTCGTCTGACGGGAAGTCATATCCACTCCCCTGCCTTTGGCGGCAACATGCGCAGTAAGTGCATAAACAGAATCTTTGGGCAGGAAATGATGAAGCTGCAAGGCATCTATGGCGAGGTCTGCATGATAGACCTCGGTAGACAGGTTGTAAGCGGCATCCAGATTCAGACTGCCTTTGCCCTCCTGCACTTTGAGCAGGGCATTGCATTGAGGCCCGTCGAGCCCGAGACGCGCTACGAGGTTCATACTGTCGGGCACAACGATAGAGCCGTCGGGAGTGCCCCCGGTAAGCCCGGTGAGGAAGTTAAGGTCTTGCGTCTGCATCTCAAAGTCAAGCCCTCCGCTACGCTTCAGGCTATCCGTAAGGTTCCACAACTCACCGCCGCCGCTCAATGAGAAAGCGCCGGGAAGTTCGGCCGTGAAACGGGAAATCTGCATCTGTTTCAGATTGCCTTCCGTACCGGCATGGATTACCAACGGGCGGAAAGGATAAGCCTCTTTAAAGGTTTCGGGCAGTCCGCCGGCAAAGAGCAATACATCCTGCTTGCCGATATTGGCGTTAAAGCGGGCGGACAACTGTCCGGTAGTGGGTATATCGACAAGTTTCCAATAGGTCTGCGCCGTCAGGTTCATCTCGCTGTGCGGGGTCTTGAGCTGCAAATAGGGAACACGGATAACGGCTGAGTCGGCAAAGAGGCGTCCGGTCAGGGAAGTCACCGTCAGCCCGGAACGGTCGTACATGGAGAACTCGCGGATAACGGCATTCATGTCGCGGCCGCAGGTCATCACCGAATCTATGCCGATACGGATATCGCGCAATGCGATGTGCGAAGCGTCAAAGCCCTCGGCAGGAACGGCTGTGCCCGTATCGTAATTCACGGAAGTCCCCGTAAGGGCAAACTTACGCCAGCCATAGAACTGCCGCTTGAGGTCGGCTTCGGCATCCTCTATGCTTGCATCCCCGATAGTGGCTGCCAGCGACATGGAGTCGAGCGGCATCTGCAAATCCACCGACACATTCTTCAGTTTCAGGTTATGCAATGCTACGCGCCAGTTCAAGACGGTTTCGGTGGTATCCTCCGGAGTTTCGGTAGTGTCGGCAAGCATCACCTGCACGTGGGTATCGCTCAGTTCCACCCGGTTCAGTACGGCATCCTCTTTATTCAGGTCTATGCCGTGACTGGCAAGGAAGAACCGTCCGAGCGTACCTTTTATGCGCATGCCTTCCAGCAGGCCGGAAGAGTTTACGGCCACCCGTTGCAAAGTGATGTCATCCACCTCTACCCTTCCTTTCAATAAGGGCCATGCCTGTACGCGGACGTTCAGGCTTCCGAGGTTCAGCAAGGTATCGGGGTGTTGGATATCAGTAGTATCGCTTCCCGGCTGCACTACCTGAACACCGCGTACAAGCAGGTTCAACGGAAAACGAAGGTCTATCCGCTCTACGGAGATATTCATGCCCGTAGCATCCGATGCTATTGCCGTGGCCTGCTTCCGTATAAAATTCTGTACGGGCGGCACGTAAAGCAATATCATCAATATTACAAATAGGATAATAGGAGTAAGAAGCACCCAAAGTGCCCCTCTTAACCATTTTCTTCTCATTGGAACGTCAAGCTGTCATCGATTAATTCGTACAAAGTAAACAATTAATTTTGAGATAAAGTTCCTAATAAAAGAAAAATACTATGTTGCGCCGGTGTTTACGACCACTTATACCGTAATTGCTTACTCTAATCCGCCCGTGCCTGCAAGCGGATAATGTCCTCGATAAGAGCAAGCGAACGCAGTGCCCGCTGCCTCTGCCCGGCTGTAAAAGGAGTACCGCGCAAGCCTTCCAGTATTTTAAGCTCCGCCACCAGTTCCGTAGCGCCAATCAGCGTAAAGAGAGGAATCATCTTGTGCGAAACGGCCGCCACCTCGTCCATATCCGCCGCATCCGCCGCCTTTTGCAAACGTTCGGCATTGAGGCGGGTTTCGGTAACGAAGCTCTCCATAATGGACTTTGCCGCCTCCGGGTCATCACCGGAGAAAGCGGTGAGTGCCGAGAAGTCATAAGGAGCATCCGGCGATGAAGCCTCAACCGTCTCCGCTGCTACTTCGCTCCGCACGGCAGATGTTTGTCCGATACCTTCCGCATTCAGTTCCCGGAACAGTTCCGCCACCGTAAACGGTTTGTGCAGGCAGCCGGCAAAGCCATATTCCTTGAACTCTTCCGGCTTCATATCGCTACGGGCGGTAACGGCTATCACGGGAATGGCCTGCGCTTGGGGCAGGTTCGACGCACGCAACAGTTTCAACAGGTCGAAACCGTTGATGGCAGGCATCTGTACATCGGTGAGCAACACATCAAAGGTGTCGGAACGCAGGGCATCCAGCAATTCGTCCAATTGCATGCACGATACCGAAGCGATGCCACTATGCTGGAGCATGGCTGCGGTAAGCGTAAGCTGAATGCGGTCGTCGTCAATCAGCAACACACGGAGCGAAGGTTGTGAAGAAGCGGGCATGCTCTCTGAAAGAGCGGAAGAAATTCCGGTTTCCGTCTCCTGATATTTCTCGCCGGTATCCTCCGATACCTGTACGGGGAACAAGGGAACACGCAGCGTAAATGTACTTCCCTTGCCCGGCACACTGTCCACGTCAATCGTTCCTTCCAGCAACTGCACAAGCATGCGCACAATAGACAAACCGAGTCCGAAGCCCTCTTTGCCCTGTGCACCGGGAAGGCGGGTAAACTCCTGGAAAATCCGCTCCCTGTCCGCCGGTTCCATACCTTTGCCCGTATCGGCAATGGCCACCACCAGCCGGCGTTCCTCGTAACGCGCCGTCATCGTTATGCTCCCCTCGTCCGTAAACTTCACTGCATTGGACAGCAGGTTGTTGATAATCTGGCGGAGACGGAGCGGGTCGCAGATGTAAGTACTCTCCAGTTCGGGAGCAATATCGCAATGCAACTCCAGGCTTTTGGCAGAAGTCAGCGGTTCAAAACTGACATGAATCTCTTCCAGCAAGCGGGCGGGATGGAAGGTGACCCGGTTTATCTCCGCCTTATGAAGGTCGAGCCTGTGGAAATCGAGCAAATCGACCACCAGCTTCAGCAGATGTTCCGATGAGGTTTTCATATTATCCAGGTAGAAGCGTTGCCGTCCGTCCACCGTCAGACGGGAGAGCAGGTCGGCATAGCCCATGATGGAGCCGAGCGGCGCCTTAAAGTCGTGGGTGATGGCAAGCATCATCTTCTCGCGCGTGGCCAGCAGGTCCTCGGCACGGCGGCGGGCTTCTTCCAGTTCGCGGCGATAGCGGTTGCTGCGCGTAATGTCGCGCCCTATGATTATCAGGAAAAAGACGGAAAGCAGCACCGCACCGACGGCAATGCCGCTGATTGTCTTAATGGAGTGATGGCGTACGGACTGCTGGTACTCCGCCTCTTTGCGGGCACGCTGCAGGGTTTCCTGTTCGTAGCCTTTCAGCAGACTGTCGATACGGGCGGTCAGCATCCGGTCCATGCGTTGCAAGGTACGCCTGCGGCGCTGTACAATTGCAATGTGCTCCTTCTGCTGTTGTGCCACGGCACGCAGCTTTTCCTGCAGGGAATCCACCGGATTATACACGTTAATCACCGTATCCGTGGCATATTCGAGGGAAGTCTTTACCTGAATGGCGGTATCTTTCTTAGGCGGCACGAACACCTCTCCCAAACGGCGGAAGAATCCTTTCTTCCTGGGCTTGGTAACCACCGTGTCGCGATGCGTAATGATGCGCTGCTGTACGCGCTGGTTTGTCACAAACGAATCCTGCCGGGTAGCGATAATATTTTCTATCTCCCGGGTAGAGACCATGCTGTCGTTCGTCTCGCTCAACACGCGCAGCATGTAAATGGTGTTCGCATCCTTCTTCCGAAGAAGCGTAATGAGACTGTCCGTCCACTGCACATCCCGGTTATCGGAAAGCATAAGATGCTCCATCTCCCGGTGCACAAAGAACAGGGAAAAGAACAACACTCCCAGCAGCAGAGTGTATCCGACAGCTATCTTTACTTTCGATACGCTATTCATAAACAGGTAATAAAAGCGTTATGGAGCGACAGGGTGACAAAGCATCGCCCCGTGCATCATCTCGTCCTCGTTTTATAGCGGAAGCGCAACCACAGCATCACCCCGGCACTGGTCAGACCGAACGGGAAAGCCATCCACACGCCGACCAGTCCCCAGCCCAGCACAAAACCGCAAAAATATCCTACGGGCAAAGATATAATAAAATAAGAAATAAATGCAATAACCATCATCGGCTTTACATCCGATATGCCCCGCAGCGCATTGGCAAAGTTGATTTGCAGTCCGTCGCCAAACTGATAAATCAAGAAAGGGAAGAACAAAGAGGCTACCAGCGCCGAAGCCTCTGCGCTATCCGTAAACCAGCCGCCCACCTGTCCGCGCATCACAAAAACGATGCTCATAAGCACTACTTCCATAGCCATTATCAAGTGGAAACCCGCAAATGTGGAGCGGCGTACATTCTCCATATCGTCTTGCCCCTTGAAATTGCTGACACGCACCGCCACCGCTGCACCCATACCGTAGTACATCATAAACGTGAATTGCGAGATGGTCAGCATTATCTGATGAGATGCCAAAGCGATAGTACCCAGCCAGCCCACCATGATGGCGCTAAGGCTGAAAGAGGCCGTCTCCATTCCCATCTGCAAACCGACAGGCCAGCCCAGTGCATTGAGCTTCTTGAACACCGGAAACGACCATCCCATGCGGGAGAACCCGATCCGGTAACGGATAAAGCGGCGGCCGCGCAGCACAATCAACGCAAACACCACCACCATCATAATACGCGAGAACAACGTACTGATGCCTGCTCCCAGCAACCCCAGCTCCGGGAAGCCCAGTTTGCCGTTGATAAGGATATAGTTGCCTATGATGTTCAGCGTATTTCCGCCCAGCAATATCCACATGGCGGTCTTCGTATCTGTGATTCCGTCCGTAAACTGCTTGAAGCCGTTGAACAGCATCACGAAAACCAGCGAAGCAAGCAATACCAGGTAATAAGGTTTTATCAAAGGCATCAGTTCCTCGGGCTGCCCCAGGCGCTCCACGTTGAAGTAGACCACCGTCATGATAAACGTAAGGAGCAATGCCACCAGGACATTCGCCACCAAACTGCAACGCAACGCCTGCCCCGCTTCCGCAAAGCGGCGGTTGCCGTAAAGACTGCCCACGATAGGCGTCAGCCCGTAACTGAAACCGGTACTGAAAATGATGCAAAGCGTAAATACATTGTTTACGAAAGAAGCTGCACCCAACTCCTCGGTACTGTGATGCCCGATCATCAGAGTATCGGCAAAACCGAGAATAATTACTCCCACCTGTCCGATAACAATGGGAAGTCCCAAAAATATCAACGCTTTATAATGCTGCTTATAGCCGGCTATCCAATTCATCATCTTATTGTCTAAAATTTGTTTCAAAGGGAGAAACCATTGTTCCCCTGACGGGAAACCAGAATTTCCTTAGTAAGAAACCAAAGTTTCCCTAATGGGAAACGGGAGTTCCCCCGACGGGAAACGGGAGTTTCCTCAACGGGAAACTGAAGCTTCCTCAACGGGAAACTGAAGCTTCCTCAACAAGGAAACCGAAGTTTCCTTAACAGGGAACTTTCGTTTCGTCAAACGGCGCCCTTCCCTTCCTGCAAAGAGACGAAAAACGCTCCCTTTGACTGTCATTTATCACTCTTATAATATAATACTACGGCATTGCTTTCGCAGAAAGTACGCTGCGCCACAGTATGCAACTGCTCCGTCGTAACGGAGCGATAACGCTCTACTTCAAGGTCAATATCTTCCGCCTTTCCCGTCAGCTCGAACCAGGCAAGGTTTGTGGCTACGTTCAGATAGTTGATATTGCCGAATATCTGAGTAGATTCAAACTTGTTCTTAACCTTCTCCAGTTCCTGCCCGTCTACCGGAGACCGCTGCAACTCTTCCAGTTCTTTACGGACGGCAGCTTCCGCCTGCTCCAACGACACACCTGCCGCAGGCTTACCGCTGATTTGCAGCAGACCCGCATCACGCGTACCGCTGATGTACGCGTCGATACCGGAAAAGATATTCTGTTCCTGTACCAAGCGGCGGTTCAAACGGCTGGAACGTCCGTTGCTGAGAATATCGGACAGAATATCGAATGCGTAATAATCCGCACCCTCGCGACTGCACATGTGATAGCCCATGAACAAGGCGTCCAGCGGCACGTTTCTTTCTACCGTCAGCCGGCGTTCCTGCGTTTGCTCCGGCTCCTGCGGCAATTGCCTCACCGGAACGTCCCGCCGGGGTATGGGAGCAAACCACTTCTCGGTAAGCTTAACGGTTTCATCCCATGAAATGTTTCCCGTCACTGCCAGCACGGCATTGTTCGGAGCGTAGAAACGGTAGAAGAAACTCTTCACCTCGTCCAGCGTGGCTTGCTCTATGTGCGAGAGTTCCTTGCCGATAGTAGGCCAGCGGTACGGATGCACCCGGAACGCCAACGGCCGGAACAGATGCCCCACATCGCCATACGGCTGGTTAAGGCAGCGTTGCTTGAACTCTTCCATCACTACACCGCGTTGCACTTCGAGGCTTTGCTCGCTGAAAGCCAGCTCCAGCATACGGTCGGACTCCAGCCAAAAGGCTGTCTCTACGTTCGGCTTCGGAACGGTGAGGTAGTAATTGGTAATGTCATTATTGGTCCAGGCATTGTTTTCTCCCCCCGCCAACTGCAAAGGCGTATCGTAATCGGGAATATGCGCCGAACCGCCGAACATCAGATGCTCGAACAAATGGGCAAAGCCGGTATGCTCGGGATGCTCGTCGCGCGCACCGACATCGTAAACGATGTTCAGCGCCACCATCTGCGTGCTGGTATCCTCGTAGTGTACCAGCCGCAGGCCGTTGGGGAAACAATGCTTATTTATCTTCATACTTGTGTGACAGGGCGAGACTCTCTTCCCAAAGGTTTGACGCAATCCTGTTTATCAGTCAATCACAGTCACCTTCTCAATCTTCACATCCTCTTCCGGACGGTCGCTGCGGTCTGTCTTTACCTGTTGTATCTTATCTACCACATCCATGCCTTCAACGACTTCGCCGAACACGGTATATTCGCCGTCCAGATGCGGTGTGCCGCCTACAGTGGTATATGCCTTTATCTGTTCCGGCGTGAAACGGAACTCCGGTTCGCCGGCCACCTGAGCCTCAGCCTGCGCGATAAGCGTGTCCTGCAGATTCATCAGCCCTTCCTGGTCACCGTCCTTACGCATCTTGTAGATTTCCTTCATGTGCTTCTGCGCCAAAGCATTGAAAGCATTGTTCAGGCGTGCCTGGTTCATCTGATGTTCCATGCCGAGAAGCGTAGAATCGTTATACACCTTTCCGGTCACGATATAGAACTGACAACCGGACGATTCCTTCTTCGGGTTTACGTTATCTCCCTGACGGGCGGCAGACAGCGCACCTTTCTTATGGAAGTATTTCGGGTAGACAAACTCCGCAGGAACAGTGTATCCCACATCGCCCGCTCCCAGCATCTTGCCTTTCGGGGCATTCTTCGATTCGGGGTCGCCCGCCTGTATCATGAAGTCCTTGATGACACGGTGAAACAGCGTACCTTCATAAGTACCTTCCTCGGCCAGCTTGATAAAGTTATCGCGATGCTTCGGCGTTTCGTTATACAGTTTCACGATGATGTCACCCGCACTTGTCTCAATCTTCAACTTCGTTTCTTTTTCCATATTTCCGTCTTTCTTTTGTCCCGGTTTGCAGGCCGTCAGGCCGCACACCAGTATGGTTAATAATACAATGAGATTTCTTTTCATCTGTCTTTTTGTTTAATTTAAGCCTGCAAATATACTAAAATCGGACAAAACGATTTACCTTTGTGCCATAAAAGAGATAAAAAGCAGAAGGGATGAAATCCATATTAATCGTAGAAGATGATATCACTTACGGCATGATATTGAAAACATGGCTTGGCAAAAAAGGATTCCAAGTCAGTTCGGCAAGCAGTATAGCCCGTGCCCAGAAGCATATCGAAGCCGAGACGGTGGACCTGATACTGTCCGACTTGCGCCTGCCCGACCGCGACGGCATAGATTTGCTGAAGTGGCTGGGAGAACATTCCCTGCACATCCCTCTTATCATCATGACGGGCTATGCCGACATACAGTCTGCCGTGCAAGCCATGAAACTGGGCGCATGCGACTACATTGCAAAACCCGTAAACCCCGACGAGTTATTGAAGAAAATGGATGAAGCCCTGAAGTCCTCATCCGTTGCTTCGGAACAGACCATGCGTTCGACCCAAACAGACCATGCGTTCGACCCAAACAGACCGTCTGTTTCGTCCAAACAGACCATGCGTTCCGAAAGCAATGGGAATCCCTGCCGGAAAGGTGCAGAGAACGCTTCATCCGACTACCTGGAAGGCGAAAGCGATGCCGCCAGGCAACTTTATAATTATGTGAACCTGGTTTCTCCCACCAACATGTCCGTCCTTATCAACGGGGCCAGCGGAACAGGCAAGGAGTACGTGGCGCAACGCATCCATAAGTTGAGCCGCCGCGCCAAACAGCCGTTCATAGCCATTGACTGCGGAGCTATCCCCAAAGAGCTGGCGGCTTCCGAATTCTTCGGCCATGTAAAAGGTTCCTTTACCGGTGCGCTGACCGACAAGACGGGCGCGTTCGTTGCTGCCAACGGCGGCACTATCTTTTTGGATGAAATAGGCAACCTCAGCTACGAGGTGCAGATACAATTGCTCCGCGCCCTGCAGGAACGTAAAATACGTCCTGTCGGCTCCAACAAGGAGATACAGGTAGACGTGCGCTTAGTGTCCGCCACCAATGAGAATCTGGAGCAGGCCATCGAGAAAGGGACTTTCCGCGAGGATCTCTACCACCGCATCAATGAGTTTACCCTGCGTATGCCGCAACTGAAAGACCGCCGCGAGGATATCCTGCTCTTTGCAAACTTCTTCCTGGACCAGGCAAACCGCGAACTGGACAAGCACCTCATCGGCTTTGACGAAAAAGCATCCAAAGCTTTATTGGAATATCAATGGCCGGGCAACCTGCGCCAGATGAAGAACATCGTCCGGCGTGCCACCCTTTTGGCGCAAGACAAGCTCATCACCCTGAACGAGCTTAGCGAACTGAAGAGTCCGGTAGCCCCATCCGCAGCAGGTATGCCTCTCCGTAACGAAGAGACCGAAAAGCTGCAGATAATCGAAGCCTTGAAGCAGACAGGATATAACAAAAGCCGCGCCGCCCAACTGCTGGGGATAGACAGAAAGACACTTTACAACAAACTTAAATTATATGGAATAGAGTTATAACTGTGGAAAAACTCCACACTCTATTCCACACTTTCCACACCGCTTCCACACATCTTCACACCCCTGCGCACCTTCACAGTAAAAATAGCGTGCTAATATGCAATGACTTACCGTTTCCACCCTCACTCTGGCACGTCATTTGATATATATACTGTGTGAAGTTTAACTCCACAACATCAAAGTAGAATCTACCTAAACCAAAACCGAATAAATATATTAACCTAATTAAAAACAAGTAAAAAACAAAAAACTAGTATTAGTAGCAGCCCTGTTTATGTTTGTTTGTGACGGATCGTTCTTGGCCTGAGCACAGATGCAAACGGCCAAGAGCATCCATTTCACAACTTCATGTGCCGAATAATAGTAAGCACACTGACAACAAAAAAGCCGTTTCCTCCTTGTCTATTCCGGGAAACGGCTTTTTGTCGTAATAAAGTAGTGAGGAGCTTTTTCCTCTTATCTTGGTATCCTACCAATGTCTTTCCGGGTAAAGGTCGTTCCACCATGCCGGACTATCCTGCAGCCAACGTGCAAACCATGCCATGATAGAGTTGTGCCACAACTCGCGCTTGGGATAATCACTGATGAAATGATTCTCGCCGTCCACCGTTATGAACTCAACCGGCTTACCCAATATCTTCAAGGCATTGTACAACTGAATACTCTCGCCGATAGGCACATTCGTGTCCACCGTACCATGCAACAGCAACAACGGGGTCTTGATTTTATCCGCATTGAACAATGCTCCGTGTTTGGTAAACAAATCGGGATTATTCCACGGATAGCTCCCGGCAGCGGCAACGGAGTTGTAGGAATAGCCCCAATAGCCCTCGCCCCAGTAACTGGTCACGTTACTGATGCCCGCATGCGAAACGGCAGCGGCAAACAAATCCGTCTTGGTCTGCAAGTACATCGTCATAAAACCGCCATAGGATGCTCCGATACAGCCGATACGCTTGTCGTTGACAAACGGATGCGCAGCGCAGAACTTCTTCGTTCCCTCGATGATTTCATCGGCAGTGCGTTCTCCCCACGCATTGACATGACGGGCGGAAAACTCCTGACCGTAACCGATAGCCCCGCTGGGCTGGATAACATAAACCACATAATCGCGTGATGCAAACAATTGCGCACAATAAGGCGAAGTGATGCCGCGTGTGGTAGGTGTAGTCCCGCCGTAGTAATAAACGATAAGCGGATATTTCCTGTTCGGGTCGAAAGCCGGCGGCAGGCATATCATACCCTTAATCTCCGTACCGTCTTCCGCCGTGAAGTTCCACTCCTTCATTGTGCCCATATCTATCTTGTCCAAGACGAACTTCATCGGATTGGCAAGCAAAACGGATGTTTTCTTCTTCACATCATACGTATAAGCAACTCCCACACTGGCATTGCCACCACCGACATAGGCGGCAACCGCAGGATTGTACTCCGCCAGGTCGAAGGAAGAAATCACATCTTCCTGAAGCGGCAGCATTTCAAAACTCTCCGTCTTCGGCACATAGCGATAGATATGTCTGCAATCTTCGTCCGTTGTATTGAAGTAGATACAGCCGTCTACACGGTTCCACTGCAGGAAGTCGACGGCAGGATTGAAATCGCGCGTGATGGGATTAACCTTTTTCGTGGCCTTGTCCACAATGAAGGCCTGAGTATCGAAATCATTGGCGATGGGATGCTCGCCGCAGTTTTTCCCTATTCCGTCAAAAGCCATCGGACTGCCGATTACCAAAAGCTGTCCGCCGTCGGGAGAGTAAGCCGCCCTGTTTACATAAGGGTCCCACGCCACCAGCGTATCTGCCTGCAACGTGGCCAAATCCAGCTCGAAGATGGAAGTAAGCGAGAAAGGACATTGAGTGATATTCGATTTAGAGGTGGAACACAAGAGTTTCTTGCCGTCAGAGGATATATCATTCAGATAAACGGCATGGCTGCCGTAAGTGAGACGTTCGGAAAGTCCGGTGACAGGGTCGTACCTAACGAGATAGTTGCGGGAACGCGCATCGGGAATCCGGTCGTCGGGATGCAGCAGCCGCTTCAAAGGACCGCCTACCGCTTCTCCCTTATCATCCGGAGAGTAGATAAGATAGTCTTCTGCAGGCGACCATGCAAAATATCCCTCGGGAACATCTTTCAGCAACACTTCCTCGCGCATGGTAGCAGGGTCGAACACAACCAAATCATTCCGTTGCCTGCCTGTTACGGTATAATAAAGCTTATTGCTGCGGGGCATCCAACGCATTTTCTCATCGGCAGCGGGCAGTATCACCCTGCCTGTCTTCAGTTCGGTCAGTTCACAACGTGTCCTTGAGCGCTTCAACGAGTAGTTATCCGCATAGCAGGCAAGCAGATATTTGCCGTTCGGAGAGAGGCTGACCGAGCGCACGCGACTTCCGAAAGCCGTATTGTGCAATGCGAAACGTCTTTTCAAATCGGGTGCGAGCCGGTAACCTACATCGGCAAACTCCTTATCCTTCTCAAACTCGCACTTCAATACAGGAACAGCCTTATCGGCAGCCGTCGACAACAATTTAACGACTATCTCATAATCCGTTTCCGGCTCCAGACGCAGACTGAGTACCGAAGGAGCAACCTGCGACAAGCTATCTTCCGCAGTTGTTTTAGACTGTTTGGAAACGCCATTCACAAACACCTCGAAACGCGCGGGAGAGTAAATATTCAACTTTCCTTTCATAAAGCGTTCCGCACGCAGATGGGTGGCAAACAGATAGAACAGATTATCCTTATCGGCTTTCTCCACCCGTACATATCCTGCGGTATCCGCCGTGATACGTTCGTAAGGACGCCCGTCGAAGTCAAGACTGATATCGGTTTTCAACAAAGCGTCGGCCGTGAACTTCTCCCCAGTAAAATTGATACTGTCACCCTGGAGCGGAGTACGCACCGCAACGGCAGGACGTACATTGTATTCGGTCACTTTATCCTGTGCCCGAACTGCAAGCGCAACAAGCAGGGACAGTCCCGAAAGAATCAGAATCTTTTTCATTGAATTTGTTATTAACAGATTATCAAACCATTTCAAAGCCATTCCATAGATTACCGGCAGGGACAGGGGCTTCCACCTCTATCAGTTTCTTGGATACCGGATGTACAAAGCGCACAAAGCGCGCATGCAGGCAAATGCTTCCGTCGGGATTGGAACGGGGAGAACCGTACTTCAAATCTCCCTTAATGGGACATCCCATTTTTGCCAACTGACAGCGTATCTGATGATGCCGCCCCGTTTTCAGGTCTATTTCCAGCAGATAATAGTTCTGCGACCGGGCTATGAGCCGATAATGCAAAATCGCTTTCTTGCTGTTCGGCACTTCCTTATCGTAAGCATAGCTCTTGTTTTGCTTCTCATTACGTACCAAATAGTTCACCAACTCACCCTCTGACTCCCGAGGGCGGTTCTTCACCACTGCCCAATAGGTTTTCTTCACCTCACTGTTCCTGAACATCTCGTTCAGACGGGCAAGTGCCTTACTCGTTTTGGCAAAAACAACAAGACCGCTTACGGGGCGGTCCAAACGGTGTGTAACACCTATAAAGACATTGCCGGGCTTTTGGTATTTCTCCTTAAGATACAGCTTTACGGTTTCCGAAAGCGGCGTATCACCCGTCTTGTCTCCCTGAACTATCTCGGAAGCGGTCTTGTTGACTATAATGATATGATTGTCTTCGTATACGACAGTCATTTATTTAGCGATTAGTGATTAGCGATTAGTGATTAAAAAACTGAGGTTAGCGGCTGGCAATTCTCACTAACCGCTAACCGTCAATCACTATTTTACATGTTCATACCACCGTCTACCTGAATTACCTGTCCTGATACATAAGAAGACATATCAGAAGCCAGGAAGGTAGCAATATTGGCAACGTCTTCGGGAGTACCGCCACGACGCAAAGGTATCTTCTTGCACCATTCGGCTTTTACTTCTTCGGACAGCGCATCCGTCATAGCCGTCATAATGAAGCCCGGAGCAATAGCGTTGGCACGGATGCCGCGAGAACCCAGTTCTTGTGCGATAGACTTTGCCAATGCAATCATACCGGCCTTAGAAGCAGAGTAGTTTGCCTGGCCTGCATTACCGTGAACACCTACTACAGAAGCCATATTGATAATGCTGCCGGCTTTCTGGCGCATCATAATCGGAGTACAAGCGTGAATGAAGTTGAAAGCCGATTTCAAGTTCACGTTGATAACCATATCCCATTGCTGTTCGGTCATGCGCATCATCAGACCGTCACGGGTGATACCGGCGTTGTTTACCAGAATATCAATGCGACCGAAGTCTGCATGGATAGCCTCCACCACTTTGGCAGTATCTTCAAAGCTGGCAGCATTGGAAGCATACGCTTTGGCCTTTACGCCCAACGTTTCGATTTCTTTAGCTGTAGCTTCAGCATTTTCGTCAATCACCAGGTCGGTGAATGCTATATTAGCTCCTTCTTGAGCGAACTTTAAAGCGATAGCCTTACCAATGCCGCGAGCGGCGCCGGTTACAATGGCTGTTTTTCCGTCTAATAATCCCATACTGTTTTTAATTATTGATTAAATGTTTTTATGTTCTATGCAATGCGCCAAACACGAGGTTGACAACGTATTTGTCGCGGGTTTCATCATCCAACTTTGCACCGATATGGCCGCGGATATAGGGCACTTCAATTCCTTTTACGCAATAATGCACCAACTCGGCAGTCATGTCAATATCGTCTATTCTGAACACGCCTTTCTCCACTCCTTCGCGCAATACATCTTTGAACAGCAGTATCTCCTTGGCATCAAAACGCTTACGTACCTTCTCTACCCGCCAAATGTCGCGAAAGAAATTAGCCCGGAGCGTCCCATTACGGAATACCACCTCTTTCACTGCATCCAGACGCGTGTATATCATTTCAATCATCTTCTCGTCCGGCGATATATTCTTCTCCGCCACACGCTTCATCATGTCCGAAAGCATATCCAGTTCCGATTCGACAACAGCCATATAAATATCTTCCTTGCTCTTAAAATAGGTATAAAGCGTTCTCCTACCTTTTTTAGAAGCGAGGGCAATATCATTCATCGTGGTATTCTCAACACCCATTTTAGCAAACAACTGACGGGCTACATCCACTAATTTAGCTTTTGTCTTCGATACGGCCATAGACTAATTGCACATTGCTTAATAATTTGTGCAAAAGTAAGACATTTCCGCATATATCACAAACAAAAGCACATTTTATTAACAATCAAGCCAATTAGCAAATAAAAATATTTGTATTTTATCAGCCTATTTATCAACCGATTATGTATACTAGTGCATTTCTTATGAAAAATAATCCGGCTTTTATTTGCAAATTCAAATAAAAGCCGTACCTTTGCACTCACAAAACATCGCGGAGTGGAGCAGTTGGTAGCTCGTTGGGCTCATAACCCAAAGGTCGT
>ENA-ORNO01000881-ORNO01000881.1-human-gut-metagenome-genome-assembly--contig:-NODE-881-length-16466-cov-2.589300_pt1 | contig 16466 bp, 17 predicted proteins | sample MGYA00242117_ERZ509026 | MGnify/ENA primary metagenome ERZ509026 (study PRJEB26280, sample SAMEA2338710) | human gut metagenome | biome: human gut; feature: human-associated habitat; material: faeces... | reverse complement strand
TAAATATTTGAATTTAGAAAACTTACAAAAATCATCTTGACAAACTCGTTCCCGATGGTGTCAGGTGTACGATCTCCGCCGTTTTTGTCAGGCTGTTGGTGCTGGCCACCAAATCAAAAATACGATAACTGATGTCTATCACAAGTATCCTCCTTTCTTACTATTCTGTCGTGCTGTATCCCCCGTGACGGTGGTTACTTTGACAGTGCGGCGCGTTTTTTTCAATCCATTATTGTGCAAGATTCAACACGGGTTGAATCTCTTTCATTTTGTTATTGTAGCCTTTTTGCGAGAGCTTGGCAAGTGCGGCGGCACATAAATCTGCACAATTTACGTTTTTTCTCTGTACGGATACCCCCGGCGCCGCAGACGCGTATCATGCAGTGTGTGCATGATAGCGTCCGGCACGGGGAACGGGCCGCGACCGGCAGCAGGCATACACAGGGTGACAAACCTTGCACACTGTGCTATAATACTACCCACATCACCACCAAGGAGGACGTATCATGCGTATCAACTGGTTCAAGGACGAAAATCACCTGGTCTATATCAACGGCGCGACACAGCTGGCAGAGCTGGAACGGACGCTGCACTTCCCCGGACTGGAGGAAGCGGCCAACGAGCTGCGGCAGCATCCCACGGCGGAGGGCTTTACCATCAAGGGCCCCAAGCGCACCAGCGGACGGCTGTTCGTGCCCGATCTGACCTTCGGCGAGCACATCGAGATGGGCGAAAACATCTTCTTCTATATGGGCGAGATGCAGGAGTGCTACGTCATCTACTGGCTGGACGCGCCGGTGGCAAAGTGAGGCGGCATCGCACATGACTTTCCTGCAAAAGCATCACGGGCAGATGTCCGATTCCATGCTGACAGCCTTTTTCATCATCCTATCCGGCGGATTGCAGGACGCCTATACCTACTGCTGCCGCGGCAAGGTGTTCGCCAACGCCCAGACCGGCAACATCGTGCTGCTGAGTACGCATCTATTCGAGGGCGACTGGGGACAGGCGCTGCGATACTTAGTCCCCGTGCTGGCGTTCCTGCTGGGTATCTACATCGCGGAGTGCGTCCACCGGCACTTCAAGCGGATGGAGAAGGTACACTGGCGGCAGCTCATCATTCTGGCGGAGATCGTACTGCTGGCGGCGGTGGGCTTCCTGCCGGAAACGCTGAACACCACTGCCAACGCCGTGGTGTCCTTCGTGTGCGCCATGCAGGTGCAGACCTTCCGCAAGGTGCGGGGCCACGCCTACGCCAGCACCATGTGCATCGGCAATATGCGCAGCGGTACGGAGGCGCTGTGCGCCTACTTCCATACGAGGGATAAGGAAATACTCCACAAGGCGCTGACGTATTTCGGCGTGGTGCTGCTGTTCGCGCTGGGCGCGGGCGTCGGCAGCACCGCCACGCTCCATTGGGGCGCGGGGACGATCTGGCTGTCCTGCGGCCTGCTGACCGTCAGTTTTCTCATTATGTTCGTCCACGACGAGGAAGAAAAGCTGAATGCATAAAAAACGGCTCCAACTGCGCTCTCCCTGCCGCAGTTGGGGCCGTTTTTCGAGGTTTCCCTCATGGAAAAGAAAAGTGTGGTTAGTGAAATCATGGCGCTATGATAGCACGGAGGAAAAGACTCGGGGCGCCCATTTCACCGTGTCCCGCCTGCCGGGACACAAGGGGCCCGACGTGACAGGCATCTATCTGGCGTCTGCGGCGCACGGTTTCCGCCGGTTGACCAATAAGGCCAAAACTGCTTCGAGGAAAAGAAAAAACCCTCGAAGCCTTGCGGCTTCAAGGGTTTTCCTGTTGGTGCGCGAGGCGGGACTTGAACCCGCACGTGCGTAATGCACACTAGAACCTGAATCTAGCGAGTCTGCCAATTCCACCACTCGCGCGTCACGAACAAGTGTTATTATAGTCATGTCCCCCCCAAATGTCAACCCCTCTTTTTCGTTTTTTTGAAAATCTTTTCTTTAACGATCTTTGTCGACATCTGTCCCCTCCTGCCGCCTTGACCTGAGATAAAAAAGCTGGTATGATAACAGAAAATTGCCAAAGGAGAACGTATGGAAAAACCGCTGACCGCCCGCAAACGGCAGGCACTGGAGATGCGCTCCCGCATCCAGAACGTGGCGCTGGACCTGTTTGACAGGGACGGCTTTGAAAATGTGGCCGTGGAGCAGATCGCGCAGGCCGCCGGCTGCTCCGTGGGCAATATCTATCACTACTTCAAGAGCAAGGATGAGCTTATCATCCAGGTCACCAGCAACGTGGACGCCCAGTACCAGCTGCTGGAGCAGTCGTACCTGGCCGACAACGCCTCCTCTGCCCGCAGCAAGCTGCTGGACTTTGTGGGCAAGTCGCTGGACATCAGCTCCAAAGACCCCGCCCTGTACCGCAGCTTCATCCACGGCCTGAAATATCCGGAGCAGGCCATCCTTCAGGATAATGAGAACCGTGTCTACTTCCGCGTGCTGCGGGAGCTGATCGCCGCCTGCCAGCAGGAGGGCAGCATCGCCCCTCACCACGACCCCAGCGAGCTGGTGGCCGACCTGGTGGTGATGCACCGCGGCATGCTGTTTGAGTGGCGTATCGACGAGCAGAGCTTCGATCCGGTGACCCGCGGCTGCCGGATGGCCCAGGCGCTGCTGGACGGCTGGAAGCAGCCGGAGTAAGGGTTCCCGCGCAACAAACAAAATACCCCCGCGCACCGGTGTGCGCGGGGGTATTTTTATGCTGCGGATGGCTCGATCACTTCATGAAGGTCCCGTCCACCATCTGCTGCAGGTAGGCGTTGTACTTCTCCTGCACATCGGCGGGGACCAGATCGCTGATCTTACCGGCGGACAGGGTGCCGTTCTCCAGTGTACCGTAGACGGTGTTGCCGCCGAAGGTACCGGCCTCGACAGCCTGCATAGAGGCAACGATCATGGCGGAGTTATCGGTGACCTGGGAGCAGATGATGCACTCGTTCTGGCCCAGGATGTCGGCGGGCTGGCCGATGTCGTAGATCTTCACGGAACCGGCAGCGGCGTTGGCAGCATCGATGGCCTCGCGGGCGCCGGAGTCAACGGCGGAGGCGTCGCCGAAGAACACGTCAGCACCCTGGCTGATCAGCTCGGTGGCAAATTCCTTACCCTTGGGGGCATCGGAGAAGGAGTTGGCGTAGGGGACGTTCAGCAGCTCGACCGTCTTGCCCTCCTGCTCGGCCACATACTTGGCGGCCTCCTCAAAGCCGGCGATCTTGCCCTTGGTGGTATCCAGTTCCATACCGCCGATGAAGCCCAGCTTGCCGCTCTCGGTCATCAGACCGGCCAGCGCACCGGCGATCCAGCCGATCTGCTGGGCGTTGGGCAGCAGGGAGGACACGTTGCCGTTGACAGCTGCGGCAGGGGTGCTCTCCGCGCCGTTCAGCAGGGCGAAGGCCACGTCGGGATATTCCTCAGCCGCCTGCAGGACGGCGTCGGTGTACTGGTTGCCGGGAGCGTAAATCATGTTATAGCCCAGAGCGCAGTAGGCGGCGATGGAATCGTAATACTGATCCTGAGAAATGGAGTCGGTGACCTCGTACTGCCAGCCCTGCTTGTCGCAGGCAGCGACCATGGCGTTGTAGCAGGCAGCGCCCCAACCGCCGTCGTTGATGCTGGAGTCGCAGATCATAGCGACCTTGTAGACCTTGCCGCCATCGGTGTTGGCATCACCGTTGCCGTCACCGGTATTGCTGTCGCCACCGGCGGGCTTGCTGCCGCAGGCCACCAGGCTCAGGGCCATGACCAGCGCCAGCATCAGCGCAAGAAACTTCTTCATTCTTTTTTCCTCCTAAATAAAATCTTTTATAACAACGCGCTTCCGCGTTATTACCGCATTACCGCTGTTCCTTACGGTATGCCTGACCGTTGGCCTTGGGGCCGCTCTGACGAGTGCCGATGGCACTCAGCACGATGACGGTGGCCACATAGGGAATCATCTGGAAGAACTGATAGGGGATACCGATGCCGGACACCTGGAGCCGGATCTGCAGCGCGTCGCAGAAGCCGAAGAACAGGCAGGCCAGCAGCACGCCGCCGGCGCTCCAGCGGCCGAAGATGACGGCAGCCAGAGCGATAAAGCCGCGGCCGGCCACAATGCCGTCGGTGTAGGTGCTGGAGTAGCAGGTGGTCAGGTACGCGCCGCCCATACCGGCCAGTGCGCCGCAGATGGCGCAGGCGATGTACTTCACGCCGATGACGTTGATGCCCAGTGTGGCGGCAGCCTGGGGATGCTCACCTACCGCCTTGTAGCTCAGGCCCGCACGGGTGCGGTTGAAAAACACGGACGTGAACACCACCAGCAGGATCGTGAGGTACACCATGGGGCTCTGGTCAAACAGCAGGGGTCCGATGACAGGGATATCCTTCAGTCCGGGGATGGCGACGCTGGGCATGGTGACGATCTGCTTCAGGTCGGAGCCGGTGCCGAAATACACGCGGTAGATGAAGGACGCCAGCGCCGGCGCAAAGATGTTGATCGCCATGCCGTACACTGTATGGTCGGCGCACAGTGTCACCGTGGAGAATGCGTAGATCATGTTGACCAGCAGACCGGCCAGCGCGCCGCACAGCAGGCCCAGCCAGTTGGAGCCGGTGATGTAGCAGGCCAGGAAGCCCACCAGCGCGCCGATGGCAGCCAGGCCCTCCAGGCCGATGTTGACCATGCCGGCCCGCTGTCCATACAGCTCGGCCAGGGAGATCAGCAGCAGAGGGATGGCCAGGCGAACGGTGGCCAGAAGCAAACTGGAGATCCAATCCATTACTTGTCACCCGCCTTTCTCTTTCTGGAAAACAGTCGGCTCTTCCAGGACTCGAACTCCGGCAGCTTCGTCAGGGCCATACCGGCCACGGAAAACACGATCACCAGCGCCTGAATGATGTCCGATACGCTGGTAGGGACGCCGGTAGCAGCCTGCATGGTGGTGGAGCCCACACGCAGCGCCGCGAAGAACAGCGCCACGATCACCGTTGCGATGGGGTGCAGCTGACCGATCAGCGCCATGGCCACGCCGTCGAAGCCGTAGCCCGCGCCAAAGCCGTTGATGAGGCGGAACTGGGTGCCCAGTAGCTCCGCGCCGCCGCCCAGACCGGCGATGGCGCCGGAGATGATGAAGCTGGTCAGGATATAGCGCTTGACAGGGATTCCGTTAAAGCGGCTGGCTGTCATGTTATAGCCCACCGCCCGCAGCTTGAAGCCGCCGCTGGTCCAGAACAGCACGTAGTACATCACGAGGCCCACCACCAGCGCCAGCACGAAGCCCCAGGTGAAGCGCATGCCGGATATCACGCGGGGCAGCTGCACCAGCTTGGAAACGGCAGGGGTCTGAGGGATGTTCTCATCCCGGATCCAGCTGGTATAGAGCACGCCCATGAACAGCGTGGCCACATAATTCAGCATGATGGAGATGATCATCTCGTTCTGGCCGCGGGTGATCTTCAGCACGCCGGGGATGAGGCCCCAGATACCGCCGGCCAGCGTACCGGCCAGCAGTGCCAGCAGAATTCCCGCAAAGCCGGTGAGGCCGCTGAAATAGGCCGTCAGGAACGCGGCGATGGAGCCCATCAGGAACTGGCCCTCGCCGCCCAGATTGAACACGCCGCACTTGTAGGCGAAGCAGGCGCACAGCGCGGTGAACATCAGGGGCGTAGCTTTGTTCAGCGTGGTGCCGATGTTGGCGCGGGAGCCGAAGGCGCCCTGAAACAGGAATTTCACCGCCGTGAACGGGTCGGCGCCCAGCGCCGCCATGATGATACCGCCGATGAGAAAGGCCAGCAGGATGGACAGCAGCGGGACCGCGAAGCTGCCGAGAGAGCGTTTCAACTTTTCCATGTATGTATCCCCCCTTACTTACCGGTCATGGCAAGGCTGATCTCCTCGATGGGAGGATTCTTGCCGGAATACTCGCCCATGATCTGCCCCTCGAAGCACACCAGGATACGGTCGGACATCTCCAGGATCTCGTCGAAGTCGGCGCTGATGAGCAGGATACCCACGCCGCGGTCACGGGCCGCAATCATCTGGTCGTGGATGAAGCTGGCCGCGCCGATGTCCAGACCACGGGTGGGATGGGTGGCCACCAGCAGCACGGGATCGGACTCAAGCTCGCGGGCCAGAATGACCTTCTGCTGGTTGCCGCCGGACAGACTGCGCACGTCCTGCTCCACCGAGGTGCAGCGGATATCATACTTTTCCGCCATCTCCTCTGCGTAGTCGGCGATAGCCTTCTTCTTCAGGAGCAGTCCTCCGCCGCTGCTGAAGGCGGCGGTGCCGCTGCTTTTCAGCACCAGATTCTCCGCGATGGACATGTCGCCGATGAGGCCCTGCAGGTTGCGGTCCTCCGGCACGTGGGAAACGCCGTCCTCAATGAAGCCATGGGGGTCAAAGATAGCCAGCCGCTGGCCAGACAAGGACAGTGTGCCGCTGTCGGGGGAGATGACGCCGGTGATAAGCTGGGCCAGCTGGGTCTGTCCGTTGCCGTCCACACCTGCGATACCCACGATCTCGCCGCGGTGCACCGTCAGGGACATATCGTTCAGTCCGTTATGCTTGGACTCCTTATGATAATCCACATGGGACAGCTCCACCGCGATCTCCGCGTCGGAGCAGTCCTTCTTCTCGTACTGGGAGGCGACCAGTTCGCGGCCGATCATCATGCTGGCCAGCTTCTTGCTGTCGGTGTCGGCACAGTTGACGGTGCCTACCACCTCACCCAGCCGCAGCACGGTGATACGGTCGGAGATGTGCATGACCTCGCGCATCTTGTGGCTGATAAAGATGATGCTCTTGCCCTCGGACACCAGCTTGCGCATGATGGCGAACAGGCCCTCCACCTCGATGTCCGTCAGAGCGGCGGACGGCTCGTCCAAAATCAGCAGTTCCGCGCCGTGATACAGTGCCTTCAGGATCTCGGTGCGCTGCTGCTCGCCCACGGAGATCTCCGTGATGAGCCGATCCAACTGTACGTCCAGACCGTATCTGGCGGACAGCTCCTCGATCTCCTTGCGGCGGGCGGCCCGATCGATAAACAGCCCCTTGGCGTGCTTGTCACCCAGGATAATGTTGTCGAACACCGTCATCGCTTCCACCAGCATGAAGTGCTGGTGTACCATGCCGATGCCCAGCTTCACCGCCTGGCTGGGGGACTCGATGCGGACCTCCTTCCCCTCCAGAAAGATCTTGCCCTCTGTGGGCTGGTACAGACCGATCAGGATATTCATCAGCGTAGACTTGCCCGCGCCGTTTTCGCCCAGCAGCGTCAGCACCTCGCCGCAATTGACGGTCAGGCTGATGTCTTTGTTGGCGTAGAAGCTGCCAAAACGTTTGCTGATATGCTCCATTCTCAGCAACTCACTCAATTTTCCTCACTCCCTGCTTCTCCAAAATTAACGGTATCGCTATTGTATCGCCTATAAAATAATGGGGAAAGTATACCATAGTTTTCTTCTGTTGAAAAGCAGAATTTTCCATTTTCCACATAAATACGATTTCGGTATGCCCTGTGTTTGCGGTTGTTGCACAGACTGCACTCTCCCCCGCAGAGCCGCAAAAACCGTTCCCCCGCCGCGGATGCTGTTTTTCACAGTGACCGCGGCGCTTTTTTGTGCGATATGACGAGTTTCCGAAAATATTCAAATCGCTGTTGACTTCCGTCATTGACAGTGCCATAATGTGAATGGTTCATTAAATAATTCGGTGAAATATTCACTGACCACAAATCACATGACCTATATAAGGAGGGTTCCGATGAAGATCTTAGTCATCAACCCCGGCGCCACCTCCACCAAGATCGCGGTGTTCCAGGACGAGGAGCAGCTCTACAAGCTGACCATCGACCACTCCGCGGAGGAGCTGGACCGGTTCGAGCGGGTCATCGACCAGGCGGACTACCGCCGCGAGGCCATTCTCAGCGCCATCACCAGCGCCGGCTACCGGCTGTCGGACTTCGATGCCGTGTGCGGCCGCGGCGGCCTGTACCGCGCCATCCCCTCCGGCACCTACGCCGTCAACGACCGCGTCATGCGCGACGTGGAGGCCGCCCCCTACGGCGAGCACCCCTCCAACCTGGGTGCGTACCTGGCCAAGCAGCTGGGCGACACCGTGGGCATCCCCGCCTTCTTCGTGGACCCTGTCTGCGTGGATGAGATGACCGAGGTGGCCCACTACACCGGCTTTGCCGAGTTCCGCCGCAGGTGCCTGTTCCACGCGCTGAACCATAAGTCTATCGGCCGCAAGGCCGCGCAGCAGCTGGGCCGTACCTATGAGGAGGTAAACCTCATCGTTTGCCACCTGGGCGGCGGCGTCAGCGTGGGCGCCCACCAGCACGGCCGTGTGGTGGACGTGTGCAACGTCAAGGACGAAGGCGCCATGGGTATGGACCGCGGCGGCGGCCTGCCGGTGAACCAGCTCATTGACTACTGCTTCAGCGGCAAGACCCTCGCCGAGGTGAAAAAGACGCTGGGCCGCCGCGCCGGCATGTTCTCCTACCTGGGCACCACGGACTTCCGCGTGGTCTGCGCCAGAATGGCGGAGGGCGACCAGCAGGCCGCCGCAGCCTATGAGGCTCTGGTATATCAGCTGGCCAAGGATATCGGCACCATGGCCGCCGTGCTGCACTTCAACGTGGATGCCATCGTCTACACCGGCGGCATGGCGTATGAGCAGTCCTTCTGCGACGACATCACCGCCTACGTGGGCAGGCTGGCCCCCGTACTCCGCCTCCCCGGCGAGGAGGAGATGCGCTCCCTGGCGGAGGGCGCCCTGCGGGTGCTCCACGGCCAGCAGGAAGCCAGTCAATATTAAATAGGATATATATAGAAAGGTGGAAAAAGCTATGAAGCATCTGATGTCCGGCAATGAGGCCACCGCCCGTGGCGTCTACGAGGCCGGTATCAAGGTCTGTTCCGCGTACCCTGGGACCCCCAGCACGGAGATCCTGGAGAACCTGCCCCAGTACGGCAAGGATGTGTACTGTGAGTGGGCCCCCAACGAAAAGGTGGCCGCCGAGGTGGCCTACGGCGCGGCCATGGCCGGCTCCCGCTCCTTCTGCACCATGAAGATGGTAGGTTTGAACGTGGCCGCCGACCCCCTGTTTACCGCCGGCTACATGGGCGTCAACGGCGCTTACATCGTTGTCAGCGCTGATGACCCCTCCTGCCACTCCTCCCAGAACGAGCAGGATAACCGTCTCTATGCCCGGGCCGCCAAGGTCGCTATGGTGGAGCCCAGCGACTCTCAGGAGTGCAAGGATTTTGTGAAGCTGGCCTGCGAGATCTCCGAGGAGTTCGACACCCCTGTGCTGTACCGCACCACTACCCGCGTCTGTCACAGCAAGGGTCTGGTGGAATTCGGCGAGCGCACCGAGCATACCGCTCCCGCCTACCAGCGCAACGTCCGCAAGTTTGTCTGCACCCCCGCCAATGCCTATATGAACCACCCCATTGTGGAGGAGCGTCTGGCCAAGCTGGCGGAGTACGGCTGCACCCGCGCACTGGAGAACGGCCTGAACAAGCTGGAGCTGGGCGACGGCAAGGTGGGCGTCATCACCGCTTCCATCAGCTATCAGTACGCCAAGGAGGTATTCCCCGAGGGCACATCCTTCCTGAAGCTGGGTCTGACCTTCCCCCTGCCCATGGGCCTGATCCGCGACTTCGCCAAGAAAGTGGAAAAGCTGTACGTCATCGAGGAGCTGGAGCCGTTCATGGAGGAGCAGATCAAGGCCGCCGGCATCGACTGCGTGGGCAAGGAGCTCACCGGCAACATGTACGAGCTGAACACCGAGCTGGTGCGTGAGCGGGTGCTGGGCGTGAAGCCCAGCTATCAGGTCATCACCGGGGTTCAGGCTGCCAAGCGTCCCCCCGCGCTGTGCCCCGGCTGTCCTCACCGCGGCTTCTTTTACACCCTGTCCAAGAACAAGAACTACGTGGTCACCGGCGACATCGGCTGTTACACTCTGGGCAGCGCCGCGCCCCTGAACTGCATGGACGCCTGCCTCTGCATGGGCGGCGGCTTCACTGTAGGCATGGGCATCGCCAAATCCTTCCAGCGCGAGGGCGTCACCGATAAGGTGGTGTTCGGCGTCATGGGCGACTCCACGTTTTTCCACAGCGGCATGACCGGCGCCGCCGAGATCATCTACAACAACGGCCGCATGATCCCCTGTGTGCTGGATAACCGCATCACCGGCATGACCGGCCACCAGGACAACCCCGGCACCGGCTTCACCCTGATGGGCGAGCCTGCCCCCATGATCCGCGTGGAGGGTGTGCTGGAGGCTTACGGCTTCGCACCCGTGTTCACTGTGGATCCTCAGGATCTGAAGGCCATGAAGCAGACCGTGGACGCCGCAGTGGCCGCCCTCAACGAGGGCAAGCACCCCGCCATCGTCACCCGCCGTCCCTGCCTGCTGATCAAGCGGATGAAGCACGAGAACGGCATGTGCGTGGTCAATGCCGACAAGTGCAGGAGCTGCAAGAGCTGTCTGAAGGTGGGCTGCCCCGCCATCTCCATGGAGAACGGCAAGGCATTCATCGACCGCACCCAGTGCGTGGGCTGCACCGTCTGTGCCCAGGCGTGTCCCTTCGGCGCTATCGAAAAGGAGGAGAAGTAACATGAGCGATGTGAAAAGCTGCCTGTTGGTAGGCGTAGGCGGTCAGGGCGCTATCCTGATCTCCAAGATCATGTCCAACGGCTTCATGAAGGCCGGCTACGATGTCAAGCAGAGCGAGGTCCACGGCATGGCCCAGCGCGGCGGCAGCGTGTCCACCCAGGTCCGCTGGGGCAGCAAGGTCTACGGCCCCGTGTTTGGCCGCGGCGAGGCCGACATCATGGTGGCCCTGGAGAAGATGGAGGCCGTCCGCTACGCGGAGTTCCTGAACCCCAACGGCGTGGCCGTCATCGTAGAGGCCCTCACCGACAACCGTCAGCGTACCGCTCCCGAGGTTCGTCACGCCTTTGATAAGTGCAACGGCAATCTGGGCGCGCAGGGCTGCGTGTCCTGGAGCTTTGACCGGAAGGGCGTGATCGTCATCGACAATGAGGATCAGGAGCTGGACGAGGATACCGTGATGATGGACGCGCTGGAGGCCGGTGCTGCCGACTTTGAGGCTGACGGCATGGTGATGGAAGTCCGCTGCGAGCCCGATGACTTCAACACTGTGGTCAAGGCACTGGAGGACAAGGGCTACACCTTCCTCTCCGCCGACATCGCCATGGTGCCCCAGAACTACATCTCCCTCACCGATGAGGGCGACCTGAAGAATATGCAGAAGCTCATTGATATGCTGGAGGACAATGACGATGTCCAGAACGTCTGGCATAACTGGGAGAATGACTGAAACCGCTGCGCCGCAATGAATTGACGGATTTGTATATTCGACAGTTGTGACATACAGGGCCTGAGCTGTGACATACATGAATACCTCTGTTGCGACATACGTAGGGAGGTTTTCTGCATGGAAATTCAGCAGGGTATCAAGGAATTTTTGATTGAGATTGAGGTTAGGAAGTATACGCCCCGTACTATCCGGGGGTATCGGAATAACCTCAATCTCTTTCTGCGTTTCTGTACGGAACATGAGATTGCAGCCATAGAAAATGTGACTCTTGCGACTGTTAAGCAATTCACACGGGCTATGACTGCCAGTAAGAAAAAGGGGACATACATCAATGGCATTTTGAAAGGCGTAAAATCCTTTTTGCAATATTGCTATGAGGAGGGCTATGGAGCCTTTAATACAAAGTGCTGCTTTCCATGGTGCAAAGAAGAAAGAGCAGTTATCACCGCATTTACCCCGCAGCAGGTAAAGACCATGTTTCAGAATTGCCGGGGGAGTGATTTCAAGGCGATACGGGATAGAACGATACTGACTATGCTGATTGACACAGGGATTCGGTGCTTGGAATTGTGCAGTATTAGACCGTCAGATATTCATGAGGACTATATCATCATTCGAGGAAAGAACCATAAGCAAAGAGTAGTTCCTATCACGCCGATTTTACGAAAAAACATGGTAAAATACGAAGCTGTAAAGGAAAGTTACTTTAGATATAAAAACACGGATGATACCTATTTCTTGTCTTTTCATGGACGTGCATTAACGGTTTCTGCGGTGGAGGTTTTGATGAAAAAGTATGGAAGTGGAATAGAGGGGATTCGTGTATCACCGCATACTTGCAGGCATTTTTTTGCTCAGCAGCAAATCAAGATGGGAACAGACCTCTATACGATTTCACGCCTTTTGGGTCACGAGAATATCCAAATCACCCAGACCTATTTGAACAGCTTGCGGGACAGGGACGTTATCGAGATAGCCAAAAGCAAAAGCGTTTTGATGTCACTGGGATAAGAATTCCAAAAAAAATAAAACTGCACAAACACCATATAAAATATGGGCTTAGAGACATTTTATGAGCGGTTTTGAGAACTTAATTTCAACAAAAATTTGAAAAACCCTTGACAGAGCGCCTAACTGCGTGTTATCTTAATATCACAAGGCCCGATGAATGAGGATGCTGCTTGGTTATAAGATGATGAACGTGGTTGTAGATGATGCGATAGTTTTAAGGGTGGAACGGGCATTGTACGAGCGCTCAATAAATTTACCAAAGCAGTCCTGTCTTGTCGGCGGGGCTGCTTTTCTTTTAGGCGCTCTTATATATAACGCCTGAAAGACGTACCAGTTTTTCGTTTGGGTCACAAATGGGAAAAACCATTTCTGGTATCTTTTCTTGCACTATATACTAATAATTTGCTTTATAAGAACAGAAAAAGTACCAGTTTTTAAGACGAAGAAATTTTTATGATTGGAGATATTATGGTCGGCAAAAAATTTGATAGCGTGTCTGCTCTATACGAGTAGGTCACAGGAAAGCCCTATCCAAAAAGCGGGGCAAAGAATATCAAGGCGGCAAAGGCAGAACTGGATAGATATGTGGTCTATCAAAAAGCCTGTGAGATAGACCCTATAGAGAAGCGTAAGAAGCCTGTTATCGTCACAGAGGTATATGACCCTCCATTACCGGCAGAAACAGACAGGGGACGTTCTGGTGAGTACATTAAACTATTGAGGCCGCTGCTCTTGTCTCAAGTTGCCTTTGAGGGAAAGCTATGTGCTCTCTGTAATCTGATGGAATTATTTGACGCATACATGGAGGTGCTGAAAGAAAATCCGATAGTCAAAATAAAGTTAGCGGTCATCAAAAACGAAAGCGATTTGGACATCTGGAAGCCAGAGCTTTATCCCAAAATTGGAGAGCGCTATTACGTAAGCATTTTGAAAGGCAACCTCAGGCGCAGGATAAAGTACGCGCTGGATTCCTTGCAGGGACAGGGTATTGTTAGGTGGAAAGAGATAACCCGCATTGTCCCTGATATTTGCACAGAGACAGACGAGGGAACAGAGGAAAGACCAGAGACACAATCGGAAACAGACGAGCGTATCGCAGAATGTATCGAGCAAATCCGAGAACAGGCCGCTATGAAAAATTCCTGTCTGGATGCAGAACTGGTTATATCTCTGCTGCTGTCAGTCTACGCAAAAGAAAAGCGTTGGAATTACAGAAACGAGCAAATCCGACATGGGAGTATACAGCCATTTACAGCGAATGAAAGACAGGAGTAGGCATTAGAGAATTTTAATGATTTTGTGCGCCAAAAGGCTTTTACAGAATACCAGCACAGAAAAGACCTTGCGCCAATGGCCGAAGTCCCGATAGGGGGAGATTTCTTTGGAAACCCCTATCTGGCAAAGCAATTCGCTCAGTTACAGAAGCGATATACAGAACGCTTGCTGGCAGGGATAAAGGCATGGAAAGAAATCAGCTATCAGGTCATTGACCCGGAAAAAGCCTTGAAATACTGTCCAGAGGAATATGACCGGATAGAGGATGCTGCTGCCCTGTCTAAGCGCTTTGTGGAGTTCATGGATGGGCAGATGGAAAAGGTGTACGATATTTCCAGCAAAGACCTCAGAGGCGATTTTAAGACGTTTGGAGATGGCCGAGACACCAAGGAAAAATTAGCTGATAGTGAATCGGCTATGAAGCTCCATGAAAAGTTGAAGGAGCTGTATGGTTTGTGTTGATATTGACTCTTCAAGCAAGACACAATCCAGAAGCCACCACGTTCACAGCGGGAGAGAAACTTGAAGTGAACGTTTCAAAATTACGGCGAACAGGAAGCCCTCTCACCGCTGGTCGCTCTGCGACTAGCGGAAAAGAGGGCGTATTCGTATTACAGAAACAGAAATTGTCTGATTGATTTCCGAAAAAGGGTTAATCAGGCAATTTTACTTTTTGGCTTGTCTTTTTCGTATAGGCGTGGTACACTAAATTTGCCACACAAGTTCATATCGTATAGTACGCAGAAGAGGTGTGCATTTTTATCTTTGGTAAAAATGCAGGCCCTATTTTGGCATACCTCTTTGCGTATGTTGAACTTGTGTGGCAGCAAGGAGCTTGCGTTTTTCGGTGCGTGGCTTCGTGCTGCGCACTTTTTTATTTTACCGAAAATAAAAATAAGGTGGTATTTACGATGGAAGGCAAAATTGGAAAGTATCAATTTGATTCTGAACTTAGCCTTGATGATTTAAGCAAAACATACGTTTCTCCATTCCCTAATACACAAAATGTTGAAAACCTGAATACGTTTTATATCTATGATGAGAACTACATTAACCTGTGCAGAATTAAAATAACGAATGGGTGGGGGACGGAATCCATCGAAATTGAGTTGATTTCCAATTACTTTGACAGGCTCAATGATGTAACAGAAGCTGTCCGCAAGTGGATTGAATGGACGTTTGAACGTACAAAAATTATCGAAATCAAAACAGCGCCCATTGTTATCATGGAAAGAGAACCATTATTTGAGCAAAAAGTGTTTACAACTCTAAATTTTAAAATTAACGAAAGAATTAACGAATATGGGGCAATTTTGATTCTAAAAAAGCCTCAAAACAAAGAGGGTGAAGAACACTGCAAATAATCTTGAAAGGGGAAATTCACATGGCAAATTCTGAACTGCTATCGTATGTAAAACAGGTCATGGATTTGGAAACCTCTGTTTATACGAATCAGCGTTTGCAGGACAGATTTTCCAGCAGCATGGCAGCACAAGCACCGATACATCCGCAGAAGCCAAAGCCTGAAATCGTGAAAATGCCTTTTCGACCAACGGTGCCTGAATTAAATAAACACATGCTGAGGTTGTGTGGAATAGGGATACTGCTCACAATTGTGGGTGTGCGATTGTACGAATTAGGAGGTCTTAAGACTATAGTCAGTATTTTCCTCGTTGCGTTTGGCATTGGTTTTATAGGTGATGCTGTTAAAATTCCAGGTGCAAATAAGAAAATGTCAGACGAATATGCTGCTGCTATGGAAAAATATGATAAGGAAATGGATGCGTATAAAAAACGTAGTGCAGAGGCAGAAGTAAGAAATCAAGGAACATGCGTATCAATCCGAAATGGCAGAATACAACCAAAGCATGGCAGTGTTTACGGATGAATGTGAAAAATCCAGAGGGACTATTATTGAGGTAGGAAATCATTTAAAAAATTCATTGGAGCACATCTATAGTGCCAATGTAATTTATCCAAAATATCGGAACCTTGTAGCGGTCACAACGATATATGAGTATCTTGCCAGTGGACGCTGCGATACGCTTGAAGGAGCAGATGGTGCCTATAATCTCTATGAAATGGAACTGCGTCAGAATATTGTTATTGGACAACTTTCTTCTGTTCTGGATAGCTTAGAGCAAATAAAGAGCAACCAGTTTACACTGTATAGCGAAATTGCGGAATCTAATCGGAAATCTGCGGAGTTGCTATCTGATATTAGCGACAATGTAGAGTTCAACAGGTACGCTTCGGAAGAAACTGCAAAAGCCAATGCAGCAGTCGCCCAAAACACAGAAGCTACAAAGTACTATACCCTGTTCAATGCCGCAAAGAGAAAGTGAAGCATAAGCCCCCATGCAACAGGAATCGCGAAGCGATCCTGTTGCTGGGGGCGTTCTCGTTTCTCACACGTCCAACATCAAATGCCCCTCAATGGCCTTTTCTATCTCCTGCTGCTGGATACCGATATAACGTTGTGTCACGGCGGCGGAGGAATGTTGAAGAAGCTGCTGGACAAGGGCGATATTATATCCGCTGTCCTTGTAAATCTCTGTCGCATAAAATTTCCTAAAGCTATGTGTGCTGATACCCTGATAACCTAAGTAGTCGCACACCAGCTTTAATTGCTTCTGTATGGCTCTTTCAGACAGTGGGAAGATGATTGCTTCGGATGGAATACCGTGGTCAAGACAATAGCAGCGGATGTACTGATACAGAGCCAGCGGGACAGTGAAGTTTCGTGCCTTTTTCGTTTTCTGCTCCACGATAAAAGGATCCAAACTGGAAAACATCCCGCCATTTTTTATAAAGTGCAA
>ENA-ORNO01000876-ORNO01000876.1-human-gut-metagenome-genome-assembly--contig:-NODE-876-length-16523-cov-3.167233_pt1 | contig 16523 bp, 14 predicted proteins | sample MGYA00242117_ERZ509026 | MGnify/ENA primary metagenome ERZ509026 (study PRJEB26280, sample SAMEA2338710) | human gut metagenome | biome: human gut; feature: human-associated habitat; material: faeces... | reverse complement strand
CTCTTCCGAACCAGACATTTGACGGTGGAAAGATTGAGAAATGTATAGAAGCAAATAATGTAACTCATACTTACGATATTAAAATCAATGTGAGAAACCAAAGCCAACAACTCCTTCCTGGTATGGTGGCAAATGTCGAAATAAATAATACAAACCCAAATGATGTGGTTGCTGTCCCTATTACTTCTGTCCGCAAGAATACACAAGGTGAATACTATGTTTGGATTAATAAAGAGGGGAAAGCGTATCGAAAAACAGTAACGGTTGGTGATGCTTCTGGCAATAGAATTATCGTTTCAAGAGGTCTAAACTCTGGGGATATTGTCATCACCGAGGGTTATCAGAAACTTAGTGAAGGAATGGAGGTTATCTAATGGAAAAGAGACAGAATTGGGTCGCGTGGTTGATGCACAACTACCGATTGACTTTTTTGCTTGTTGCAGTGGTATTTATTTTGGGTATATTCGGATTGGGCAAGATGCCTAAAGCCGAATTCCCTGATTTTACCATTCGACAGGGTGTCGTTGTCGCTGTGTACCCGGGAGCAACGGCAGAAGAGATTGAGATGCAGGTAGCACGCCCCTTAGAGAGGTATTTATTCACATTTGAGGAGGTTAAACGTAGAAAAACCACATCAACATCTTCAAATGGCCTATGTACCATAATGGTTGAATTGCACGACGATGTGGATAATATGGACGAAGTCTGGTCGAAGATTCGACACGGGCTGAATTCATATAAGAGTCAACTTCCTCAAGGTGTACTTACAATTATAGTCAACGATGATTTTGATGCGACAAGTGCTACGCTTGTTGCGATTGCGAGTGAACAACGTTCATACCGTGAACTTAAAGAGTATGCAGACGATTTAGCCGATGAATTGCGCCGCATCGAGTTGGTTGATAACGTGACGATGTATGGCGAGACAACAGAGCAAATCAGCATCTATGTTGATAGGGAACGACTTTCGGCGTATGGTATCGGGCAGATGCAACTGATGCAAGCACTTAGTAATGCAGGTTTAACCACAATGTCGGGAAGTATCACCAATTGGCAGAAAAATATTCCTATACATATTAAACCTCTTACGAACTGCGAGCAAGAGATTGAAAATATTGTTGTATTCAGCGATAAAGACAATAATGTTGTTCGTGTAAAGGATATTGCTGAAGTAAAACGTGAGTATGACACATCGGATTCCTATATCGAATTCAACTCGCAGCCTTGTGCTATTCTCTCTTTAGAGATGTTGGAGGGTAATAATATCATCGAATATGGCGAAAAGGTTCAGCAAGTAATAGATGACTATATCGTCAGTTCGTTGCCCGATGATGTGACGATACAATGTATTACCGATCAAAGTAAGGTGGTGGATGCATCTGTCAAGGATTTCTTGAAAAACCTTATAGAATCAATGGTAATTATCATTCTGGTAATGTTGATTCTCTTCCCTTGGCGAACAGCTTTGGTGGCAGGTGCTATTGTGCCGCTCTCCACATTCTGTTCTATCGGAATCATGTATATGTGCAATATCCCCCTCAATATCATTACATTGGCAGGTTGTATCGTTGTGCTCGGTATGGTGGTGGATAACGCGATTGTTGTCCTTGACGGATACCTTGAGTATCTGAATAAGGGTATGAGTCGCTGGATGGCAGCACGCCGTTCAGTAGAACAATACTTTATGCCGATGGCACTGGCTACCATATGTTTGTGCGCTATATTCTTCCCGACGCTATTTACCACAACAGGAATGATTAGCGAGATGTGCTACTATATGCCGTGGACACTTACCATCAATTTGGGAGTCTCATTGGCATTGGCGGTTATTGTACTGCCCATATGGGAGGCTACATTTATTAAAAAGCGCAAGATTACCAAGAACAAGCACGTTGATGTATCCAGACCGACAAGTCGTGTGGGCGATGTTACAGAAGAGGCAGCAGAAGAAAATGCCAATAAAAAGTCCATTACCGATTATGTCCAGTCGTGGTATAATACTGTTTTGGCCTGGACTTTCCGCAATCCGTGGAAGACAATTGTGGGAGGAATATTGTTGATTGCGGCATCTATCATAGTTATTACACCCAACTTGAAGGTGAGAATGTTGCCGCTTGCCGACAGAAACCAATTCGCTGTTGAAATCACATTGCCTGAGGGCAAAGGTCTTGCAGAGACAAAATCTATTGCGGATTCTGTTGCAACAGCATTAAGACAAGATGACCGCGTAGTAAGCGTAACCTCGTTTATTGGTTGTTCTTCGCCTCGCTTCCATACATCCTATGCTCCCAAAGCAGGAGGTCGTCACTATGCCCAACTTGTCGTAAATACCATTTCTACCAAAGCCACAGAAGAGGTGCTCGAAGAGTTTGAGCCAATGAGTGACCATTTCCCCAATGGATTTGTGAAATTCAAGCAATTGGATTATCAGATTTTTACACCTTTTGAATTCCGTTTCTATGGTGAAAATGCAGATTCGCTCCACCGTGTTGCCAATGATGTGATGAAACTGATGCGTCAAGATTCACGCGTGATGAACGTCAAAACCGATTGGGATGACCCACGCCCATATATCGAGGTTGATTTAGACCCTGTTACAACTGCTCAACTTGGAATAAATCGTACGGTGGCAGAATTGGAACTTGCCCTCAACACAGGCGAGATGCAGGTTGGCCAAATATGGGAAGGCGATTATAAGGTGCCGCTTATATTGAAGGACTCGCATACGGAAGATTTGAATTACAATGAGGTGAATGATATATATCTGAGTGCCGGACCTAATTCGGTTCCATTGCGTCATATCGGTAGTGCAGAACCCGCTTGGGGCGAAACAAGAATTATGCACCGCAATGGTGTGAGATGCATTACCGTAGGTTTGGAACCTAAATTTGGTGTCTATTCCAATGGTTTGCAAGATGATTTCCGCCGTTTGATTGAAACGCAAATTGATATACCGGATGGTGTGCGTTTTGAAGTTGGTGGCGAACCCGAAGATGACGCAGAGGTGTCGGTGACGATTATAGAGTCATTGCTGATTTCACTCATTATCGTATTTTTCTTCTTGTTATTCAATTTCCGTACTTACAAATTGACCTTTGTAAGTATTGGAGCAATCGCATTCGCTTTCCCCGGAATGCTCATCGGATTATGGATTGCAGGTCGTCCGATTGGTGTTACAGCAATGTTTGGAGTCATCACATTGATGGGCATGATTATGCGTAACGAAATTCTGATATTTGAACACGCAGAAGGACTTCGCAAAGAGGGTTGGTCGGCACGTGATGCAGCGTTCGATGCAGGTCGTCGCCGTATGGTTCCTATATTCCTCACTACGGCAACAACCGCTGTTGGAGTAGTTCCGATGATTGTGGCAGCCACAAGTTTCTGGATGCCTGTAGGTGTCAGCATATTTGCAGGAGGAATTGGAGCACTTATTATGGTTGTGACTATGTTGCCGGTAATCTATTGGAAGTTGTATGATAAAAAGGAGGATTCAAAAAAATACAATCCTACTATTACAGAATCTATTAACGGATAAAAAATGAAAAAAACAATATTTATATGTTTTGCTCTAATGGCTTTTGTACACTCTGCAAAAGCACAGCAGTTATATTCATTAGAGCAATGTCGGCAGATGGCATTGACACAGAATGCCCAAATGAGAATTTCTGCCAATAAAACTATGATTGCAAAGCAGGAGAAGAGAGAGGCTGCAACAAATTTCTTACCTTCTATATCACTTGCAGGAGGTGCTATGAAGGCTGATGATGGTCTGCTTCAGATACCTATGGGTGGACAGACAATGAAACTGTTGGATGAAGGCCTTTACGGCGGAGCAATGGCATCCCTTCCCATTTTTGCGGGTGGTCAAATTTACAATGGTCACAAATTGGCAACACTGGGTTTGGAGGTGAGCGAATTACAACTTCGCCAAACAACAAATGAGGTTAAGTTAACGGTTGAGCAATACTATTGGAATATCGTTGTCTTAAATGAGAAGTTGCAGACTCTGCAACAAGTAGAAATTATGCTTGACAAAATCCGTAGCGATGTAAAAGTGGCTGTTGATGCGGGTGTAAAGAACCGAAACGATTTGCTACAGGTGGAATTGCGCCACAATGAAATTAAAAGTGCAGTAATCAATGTTGAGAATAACATCAAGGTTTGCAAAATGCTGTTGGCTCAGTATATAGGAGTTGATTGGGAGAATTTCGATGTGCAGGCAACTGTTACAGCAGATTTGCTCTCACCTGAATATCTCTTTGTAAATCACGCAGAGCATCTTGATACCACCGTGGAATATCAGTTGTTAAGCAAGGCTGTCGAGGCTTCAAAATTGGAGATGCGTCTGAATAAGGGGCAGTTCCTACCAACAGTAGCCCTCAGTGGAGGATATTTATACAACGATTTTATGGGTCCTTCTCAAAACTCATTTGTTGGAATGGTGAATGTATCAATACCAATCTCTTGGAAGGCCCCACATAGTGTTCGTAAATACAAGTATCGTTACCAAAATGCTGTTACCGAGTTTGATGATGGCAGCGAGCAGTTGATTATTCGGATGCAAAAGGCACAGATTGATTTGAGTAACGCTTATCAGCTGGCTCTTATCGCACGCAACTCCATTGAGCAATCAGAAGAGAATCTGCGATTGAATGAGCAGTATTACAAAGCGGGAACATCAAGTATGAGCGACTTATTGGAGGCACAGCAACTATTCCAACAAAGTAGGGATAAATATGCTGAAGCCTACTCAAAATACGAGATAAGCAAGACCGAATATTTACAGGCTACAGGACGATAACCTAACCATAAAAATAATTCAGCCGATGTAGTTTAATAAAGAACATCAATATCCATTACACGTGGAATGGTATTGAAAGTGTGGGGTTATTACCCACCATCGGCACAATACAAAAAGAAAATTACAAAGCCCTAAATAGTATGACAACATCTCCACTTATAGAGGTCATACAAGATTTCTATAACTCACAGGTTACTTGTTCGGTTATGAGTATTTATGACCGAGATTTTATAATTCCATTCAGCACAAGAGAACTACCATCCAAATTTTGCGGAATAATTATCTGTATTCGAGGGTGTGTAGAAATGACCGTTGGTTCGTCACATTATGTGATGAATCCAATGTCGATTGCCCCTATTACATCCTGTGTAAGTTGTACATTGCATCGTTCCATAGACTTCAAAGGTAAGTTCGTTTTATTTAATTATGTTTGCAAGGATGCAATGTTGCGTACCGATTATTTTTGTGATATGATTTTGCAATCTATAAAAAATCCAATCCTTAATTTATCGTCTGACCAATTCAATTTTATATCACATAACATAAAGAGTATTGAAACCTTGAATGCCGATAAAGAGCTCTCGCCATCTATACAATTGGCTATTCAGCATACTATGTCGTCAATATTGTATATTCTACACGATGCAATACCCGAACGTGTATCAAAATTAAATATGATTCAAGACCGACAGAGCCAAATTTTTCAGGAGTTCTTTAATCTGGTAATAACCAATTATAAAAAGGAGCATCGTTTGATTTTTTATGCGGAACAGATGTGTATTACACCTCGCTACCTTTCGAGAGTTATAAAAGATGTAAGTGGACGTAGCGCAAGTGAATGGATAGATGTGTTTGTAACGACCGAGATAATGCATCAAATTCATTTTACAAATCGCTCCATACAACAAATATCATACGACTTGGGTTTTCCCAATCAATCATTTTTTGGAAAATACTTTAAGGCGCAAACTGGTTGCTCCCCCAAGATATATAGATTATCTCACAAATGGTAAACAGAACCTTTACATATCAGGCACTATGCGACATATTTTGTTTACATTGCTCTTGTTATGCTGTGCAGCATCAGCGGGGGCGCAAAATCCTCCCTATTATAAGGTAGAGAATATAGAGTTAAAGAAGCTGACGGGCGAGAGTTGCAAACTCCCATCGTGGGGCGAGAAACATATCTTGATTTTTTACGTTGACCCCGACCGCCACAAACAGAACGAGGCGTTCACTTACGAATTGGAGGAGAACGGACGGGCAAGCAGTCCGAAGATAGAATCTTTTGGTGTTTTGAATCTCAAAGATACAAAGTTACCCAATGGAATCATTCGCTCAATGGCAATAAAACGTACTGCCAAGAATGGGGCATTGGTTCTTTCGGATGAGAACCGCACGCTATCGAGCAGTTGGAACTTGGGCGATTGCAACAATAAATTTGTGCTTATCTTCATCTCAAAAGATGGCGAACTGCTCTTTCTGCGAAAAGGAGAATTGACCGAACAAGATAAGCAAGACTTTTATGCTCTCATTGAGCAATATCGCTAACATATAATTAGATAGATTCAAAACGATAATGGCGACCAATCTGAATGGTCGCCATTACTTTTACAATTTCATTCCTCTGCTTTTCTTTGGCTGTATAGGCTGTCGGATTGATTGTCGGAGTTTGTCGTATTGCTCGCTGAACCATTGGCTGAGGGGTACTCGATTTGCAGTTAGGGTAAGTCGCTTGTCGTTATCTCGCAGAATCTGTAAAGGGGTATTATCCGTAGCAAACCATCTGTTATGCTCCGAGGAGAATAGTCGCCCTGTAAAGTTCACGATCCTACCCTTAATCAGCTCGGCAAACTCCATAGCCGAAAGTCCGATTTGCTTGGCAAGGCGTTCCAATCTAAGAAGGTTGGCAAAATCAGGATACCAACGATGGGCAGTATTGATTATCGAATTAAGGATGTTGGTCTCCTCCTTATGCTCGGCCTCCTTTGCTACAAGAGCCTTGCGATGCTCGTTGTCCTTATTCAGCATTGCCCTGCTATGTTCTACCTGCATTTGCTTGATATTGGTTTGCAGTTGCTCGATTGTTTCATCTCGGATAGCTATCTCGTCCCGTAAATCCTCGTTCTTGCGTTCCAAAGATTTCATCTTACCGCTGCCGAAAAGAGAACTGACACCGCTTGCAAGGGCTGTGGCTGCATCAGTGGCTACGCTTTTGAGTTTGTCGGTGCGTATCTCCGATTTCACCTGTTTGAGTTCTTGCTCGGCAAGATCTATCTGGTGTTCCTTGTGCTGCCGTTCAGCTTCTATGCGTTCCAACTCGGCACGCTGCTTCTCGATGATGAAGTCGTTTCGTTCCAAATGCTCCTTACCCGTTTCGGTTTTGGATTGTCCTCGCTCCATTGATAGAATCTCGGATGCCAAGGTCTGCATCTGCATTATATCGTCATCGTTAAGTTTTCGGCTTTTGCCCGTATTGTGGTCCATCCAATCAAATACGATATGGGCGTGGTAGTTGGGCTTAAACCAACGACCGCTAATTTGAAAACTCTCCTTATCGTCTGGGGCTGGCTCTCCACTGAGCCAGTGCCCCTCATCTTTATGGAGGAATATTTGAAGCGGCGTGATACCCCAACGCTGTTGGCACTCCTCGCCAAATCTGCGAACATCCTCCAATGTAGTGTTGGGCTTGATGAGCAAGACACCCTCACGAATGGGTGAGCATCCTGCGACCTTGACAATCTTGCCACTCTTGGTTTTGCGTTCACGCTCTTTCTCCTGCATCGCCCGTCCTGTCTTCGCTTTTACCATCTGCTTGATGTTGTCGTAATGCGTCTGTAAGTCATAGTCGCCGAGGCGTGGATTTATCCAATACTCATTGTCGGCAACAAGTTGGGGTATGAGGTAGATTTTAGACTCTCCGATGTTACGCATATACTCGGGAGTTCTGAGGTTATGTGCCTCGCTCGATGATATGTTGCAAGGCTTGATATGTATGCTGCTTTTTACTGCCATAGTTATTCCGATTTTATTGGTTGCACTAATGTCTGTTGGTCATTTGGTCACTTGCTTCCGCTGTCGGGGTCCTTAGGGGCGAAGCCCATAAGCGGAGTGCAGAGAGGTCACTCTGCACCCTCGGTAGAGCCCACAACTACTTTAAGCGAAGCGTGTAGTTATAGTGGGCTATAACCTGAAGCCTCGTTTCTTCTTCGGCTGCAGTTGTGGCATCCGCCTTGCGGATTGGACTTGCGATTTCTTTACAGCCTGTTTTGCTTGGTTTCTGTGGCATAAGTAGTCATTCAAATCCTTATGTCCTGCGTAGTGATGCGACATATCTTGAATCCTGTTTCCGAATATCTTTTTCAGATTCTCATACGCTCTTTGCCCTGCTTGGTCGTTGTCGAGAAAACTACCTATTCGGGTGTATGGGCGTAGCAGTTGCTCCGCTTTTGAGAGGTTGGAAACGGAGTTCAGCACCATATAATCCTGCTCGCTTGTGCGTGGTTCTTCGGGGTTGTTGTTCACTCGGATTGTAAGGAACGAGAGATAATCCATAAAGCCCTCAAAGAGGTAACACACATCTCGCTGCTCTCCTTGCTGTAGGATATGGGTAATATCCTTTGGAGCAAGACACCCTTTGAAGTAGCGGTTGCGGAGTTCATAGCCACCAGAGATATTCGGGAAGCCGATAGCGAAATATGGTTTGCCGTTATGCTCAAATCGCAACTCCTTACACTCTCTTTTGGCGAGTTCGATGTTTATTCCTCGTCCTCGCAGATAGTCGATGAGGGCAGGAGAAGATAACTCGCCAACCTGTACGCCTTGAAAGCTGCTATGTACTTTCTGCTCGCCAAAAGAGAATGATGCCGGGCGAATGTAGGGCGTTCGCTCTGCTATGCGTTCCAACAGATAGGCTACATTCTCGCTGTGGTAGAGTTCCGCTGCCAATGCGATGATATTGCCACCCTTGCCGATACCGAAGTCGTACCATTGGTTGAGTTCGGTGTTTACCTTGAACGAAGCATCGGTTTCGTTCCTCAGCGGTGATTTATACCATAGGCTCTTGCCTTGTTGCTTAATGGGTGTATATCCCAAACTTTGCAGATAGTCTGCCAACTTGATTTTCTTTATTTCGTTGATGTTCATATTGTTTCGTTTTTATAAGTTAATTGATTGGTTGATATACCGATTGAGTGCTGTTGTGCAGTCACTCAATCGGATTTTAGTTTTCTGTATTTAGGTTTATAAGTACGAATCATATATGCCCGAACTAAACTAAACCTACATTAGAATACGAAGTTGGGATTGTATCGCCACCCTTTGCCCTCTGGGATTATCATCCGTTTATTTTCGAGGAATTTCCTCAAATCCACAAGCTTATTGCGACCTCGTTCATAACCGATACTCGCATAGCCCGTTTTCAGTGCTGCGATGATATTCGGGTAGCCATGTATCACATTGTTACCGAAAGCAGTCTCCAATGCTTGGCGGTGCTCCTGCTCGCTAAGTTCATTCAATGGGAATGTGCGATCTTTGTGTGGCTGGTCAAAGGTGTAATCCCTGACCAATTCAGGCAGTGCATCGTCATTGATACGGAAAGCAAACGGAGAGAAATCCCTATCACGAATGTGCATAGCCTTGACCTCGCTGATATTGGCATCCTGTGTGCTCTTGGTTACTTGCAGCACCGTTTCTGCCTTATTGTTGAGTTCTGTTCCGATATGCCCTCGGGTGTTGTCATCGCCTTTGTTCAGGTGCAGCACCGTATGGATATGTAGATTATACTCGCTCGACCAACGCATAAGCAGATTGATAATCTCTGCCGATTCGCTTGGGGAGTTTATATCATACATCAAATCCCTGATACCGTCAATAATCACAAGCCCGATACCCTTTACTCTTCGCAAGGTCTCGCCGATAATCTCTCTACGCCTCTCGGGAGTATGCTCACGCAGAACAATGAAAAGGAAATCCTTGCTGTTCTGCTCAATGTCGCATCCTGCCAATCGCATTATGCGTTTAAGCACCTTATGGCAATGGTAGAAGCTCTGCTCGGTATCAACATAGAGAATCTTGCGTTTCTCCTGTGGCAGATATGCCGAGTATTGCAACACCTCGCTGTTTCGTAGTGCTGCTGCCACGATAGCCGAGATATTAAATGTCTTTTTGCTCTTCGCCTTACCTGTCGAGGCACTGAAGTTACCCAGAGTGCCAATGGTTGAGCCATTCACCCAGAGTATTTCGGGCGGTGTATCGTATGTGTCGGTAACTTTCAGATGGACACTTCGCCAGATAGCAGCAAACTCATCATCGGCCATCGGGGGCTTGGGTGTCGATACTCGATTATTTTCCATAGCCACGCAATTTACGGTTAGCACTCTTGGCAATAGTCAATGCAGCATCGCTCTTATCGTTCACCCTGCGGGCAAGGTTGTCTGCCCACGAAAGAAGTTCCTTACGCGAAAAGAGAAGTTTGTTGCCATACTTGCGGAATGGTACTTCACCCTTTGCCGTAAGTTTATACAAGCGTGCTTTGGAGATTAAGAATCCGTGCTGTTCCAATGCCTCGACTGCGGCATCGGGACTGAGATTGTCGGGCAGCTCTTTGTGAGTGTGAGTAAGACCTGCCAATGTCTGCGAAACGGTTTCGCTTACGATAGCCCTTAACTCTTCGGGCGTGGTTACAATAATTTGGTTCATTTTATTCGTCCTTTTTAAGTTAATACTTGGCTATCGTCATAGCCCTCTCAACCGATTGATGCTGCAAAGGAAGAATAAAGGAAACTAAATATCGAATTGTCAATAACTTAACCCACCTATGACAGATTGTGCCATAACTACGACAGATGATGACACAGCATAGGTTTGAGATAGAGAGTATATAAGACAGATGTAGGACAAGTGACGCTATGGCATCATTTGTCCTACATCTGTCAAGTCATTTATAAATAATGGATTTTTTACATTTTTAACCTTTCAAGTTGAGAAATAACCTCTTTTATTTGGAAATATCTGTCTCTCGACAAGCCTACATCGCTACGGGAGATAAAACCCATCTGTTCCCATCGGGCTACGGTTTGACGGGTTACACCAGCCATCTTTGCCAACAGTTTCTGATCGATGAGTTCCTTATCACGATAGGTTTCATACTTGTATTTTTTAGTGGCATAGTTGAACTTCAACTTTTCCAGCACCTTGTCAATATCATTTATTGTTGGTGGCACATACTCCTTAATATGCAGCACGCCCTCATCAATGAGATAGTTTTCGTATTCGGGATACTCCTCGGCAATCTCTCTCGCAATAATACCGAAGCATTTCAAATTGCGGATTGCTATCTTGGCAGTCTTTCTATTTGGCATAGGCTTTAATCAAAATTGGTTAGTAGTTGTGCATTTTTCTTGCGCTCATCCTGCTCGAAGCTGGCTAGGTAGTTCTCCGTAACCATCAGGTTGGAGTGTCCCAAACTCTCCGAGATATAGGAGATATTAGTTCCGCTACGCTTCAAGACGGTTGCAAAGCTATGGCGTGCTGCGTATGTGGTTACACGAGGCAATCCCAAAGCCTTGGAGATACGAGCTAAGATGATATTGCAGCGTTGAGTAACCTTGCAGACGAGTTGTTTAATCTCGTATGCAGATTCCTTTCCTGTGGCGAACTTGAACAACAATGTATCGGGGTTGCCATCATCGGCATTACCCCAACGCTCTATGATATTTCGCATTTCAGGAGTTAAGACAGCTCTAATGGTGCGTATCTGCTTTGAGGTGTTCTTGGTTTTGGCTCTGACGAAACAGATCTCATCACCCTCTATATTATTATAGGTAAGGTAGAGCATATCTCGAAAATTGATACCATTGCACAGATAAGAGAAGAACCACATATCGCGATACATCTCTGTCTCCTCGTTGCCATCGGTGTAGGTTATGAGTTGCTTTATCTGCTCCAATGTAAGAGCCAACTTTCGCCCCTCTGCCGAGGGCATCTCGAAACGACCTCTGCCAAATGGAAAATTGACCTCCTTGATAACGCCATCCATACGGGCTTGGTTGAGTATCGCTTTCAGGTACTTGAAATATACATTGATGGTTGATTTGCTCTTACCGTCATTGCTCCAAAAGCGCTCCAACCTGTTGAGCCAATCAACGGTAATAGTTGAGAATGGAATATCCTTGCCTGCAAATGCCTCGATACCCAACAGCATAGAGTGATAACCATTGCGAGTGCTATACTGCTCGTTACGCTCGGCATCGGCAACCTTAGCTCTGACTGCTGCATTGACCGTAACAGTCGCACAGCGTCCCAAACGAATGCTGAGCAGGTCGAAACCAAACTCTCCTCGCTCGGCAAGGGATTCAACTTGGCTCTTGATGATAGAAAAACTATTCTCTACACTTGAACGAATCTCCGACAATCGGCGACTCTTGCTCTCGGCAAGGTTCGCCCAATCCTCCTTGGAGAGCTCCTGCCCCGTAGAGTAGTATTTCTGCTTGCGGTTGTAGATGACCTGTATCTTGACAGGAAACAATCCGCTCTTCTTGGCTCGACGGGCATCCAACACCGAGAGTACCGATATACCGTCCTTTGAATACTTGAACATAATCTGCCGTTTTTATAGGTTAATTACTTCTGTGTATGCAAATCCTTGCACATACTATTTGCATACAAAAGTAGATATTACCGGCAAATTCTGCAAATCACAAGAAAAGAAAATTTGCCAAAATACGCTAAAACACAATGTTTTGCATATTATTGGCAAATCTTAGAAAATAGGTAAAAATACCCTATAATTTACTATTAGATAGTTAGGATAATTTAAGAGCTTATTACGAGTTACCTCACATAATTTAGAATCAATTTCTATCGCCGTAACAAAATTACATCTCTTTACCAATTCAGCAGTAAAATGACCTTTCCCTGCACCTATTTCAAAGATGTTATCTTTTTCATCTAAACTTATGCAATTCATTATTTTTTCTATGTGATATTTTGAAGTAATAAAATTTTGACTATCTTTTATATTTACTTTGTTCATTATAACCCCTCCTTAATTTATTTCATTAACAAACAGTTTTTATGTTTTCATTTGGATATAGTTTTTTCTTATCTGGTCCTATCATAGGATACACCTCTCTTTCATACTTTTATATATTTTCTATCGTGTTTTATATGATTCATTATTTTGATACCATAGCAAAGCATCCTTTTCTAGTTGCTTTACAAATGCATCCTTACCAGTGCAGTAGCCTTCAATATCCTCCGAGAATCGATAAGCCAGCTCCATCTTTAATTCACCATACTCTAAAGCGATGTCTGGATGTGTACGCAGAAAGTCCCTTACTGCTATATGCCTATTAATATCTTTGTGATTGCTTTGCTCAAAAATATGAATCTGGTGTGTCCTGTTATCGCCGCCTTTGCGGAAATATCTACGTCCTTCAATACCAAACTCACCCATACACTCATAACCAATCGCTACAAATTCTTTGTTATGCTTATCAACCAAACTAATATTTGTCACTACGGGCATTATATCAATGATTGATTTAGCGGCTAACCCTTTGACTGCTGTACTGCCAATATGGTAAACCTCCACCAATATATCCTTCAATATATTCTTTATCTTCTGTGATTCATTTTCATACTCTACTTCCCAAAAGGGGTCGTACGGAACTACTCGTATAAACAATATAAACCCTCCAATCTCATTCTCAACGAATAATATTTTTAGAAAAAAGTCTTTATACTTTTTAACAATGGAGCCGCCAGCCAGAACAGACTATACTGATCAGCGACTACCTTAAATTTAATGTTTCAGATTTATTTTCTTATCTCTAATTTCATAAACTACATCAGCTACATTTTCGAGTAAGCGTTTATCGTGGGTGATAAACACGATAGTTCCGGCATACTCCTTCATTAGTATTTCCAAAGCCTCTAAACTTGGTATGTCAAGGAAGTTACTGGGTTCATCCATTAGTAGGATGTTATATCTACCCATGAGCATTTTAGCTAGCAACAATTTTATAATTTCTCCACCGCTTAAAACAGATAAGCTTTTTCCAATATCGTTCTGTTTGAACCCCATAGATGCTAGCACTGAACGAATTTCTGATATATTGTAATCACAATCCTCCTGCATAAACTCCATGACATTCTGATTACTGTTGTACTTGTAACCATTCTGTGCAAAGTAACCTATTTTTGCCTTAGGTGAAATAGAAATTCCTTCTTCATGGTTTAAGATCATTTGGATTAAAGTTGTTTTTCCGGTTCCATTACCACCAGTTAACGCCACTTTTGCTCCTAGAGGAATTTGAAAAGATGCATTTTCAAACAGTGCCTTATCCCCAAATATTTTATTAATTTCCGTACCGACTATAGGGTATGGATTATGGAGCTCCAATGCTTTACTTTGCCTGAAACGAATTCTGCGAATGTCTTCCGGAGCTTCTACATTTCCTAAGGCTGCAATCCTGTGCTCTAGGGATTTAGCGGCATTATGCATCTTTTTTTCCTTACTTCCTATTGATTTTTGATGAGCTAAACGCCCTCCGCCTTCAGTACTTTTTTTCTTTGAAGCACCTTTCGCCTTCTGTTCTATTTTACGAGCCTGTTTTCGCTTTTCCTCCGCAGCCCTTTCCAATCGGGCACGTTCCGCAATAAATTGTTCGTATTCTGCAGCTTGGCTCTTGCGTTCTTCCTCTTTCTGACGAAGATAATCAGAATAGTTTCCCCAATACTCAGTGATTTTGCCATCTTTCAGTTCCCATATTTTATCTACTATTTCATCAAGAAAATAGCGGTCATGGCTAATAACTAACAGTGCACCTGTAAAATATTTTAGCTGTCCAATTAGAAAATCAATTCCTTCACGGTCTAAATGGCTCGTAGGTTCATCCGCTAAAATACCATGAACCTGTGCCGATAAGGCCTGTGCTATTTTAAGCCTTGTTTCTTCACCACCGCTCATGGTCTGTATATCTAATTGCTCAACACCGAGCTTGCCTACAAGTGCAAAATCTTTTTCCACCTGCAAAGTTACTTCGTCCAACTGGGGAATATAGGCAAGTTCACCCAGACGATTCATTTTACATCCTGGGGGAGTTAATTCTCCTAAAAGTACCCTGAGTAAAGTGCTTTTTCCAGCACCATTTGCTCCTACTAAACCAATACGGTCATAATCATATACTTCTAATTCATTTATATCTAAAACATCGCGTCCTTTGAATTCCACACGAATATCTTTTGCTTTTAATATCAATTCCATAACATTTCCTCCTGTCTATAATCGCATGTTTTCTTTTGCTTGTACGCAGGGAAAACCCTGCGATTTTAGCAGGAAGAATTACATGAAAATTAAATACATAAATATGGTCCCTCCTATGAATTTTGTTTTAAATCTAATTTTCTAACCTCAGTTATCATGGGGCAAGCTATGGCAATGCCAATAATTAAAACACCTGATAGTAAAAACCAATGATTTACACCGATTCTATCAGCAAAGAATCCAGAAAGAATTAACCCAATTGGCATAGCAAGAGACATGATACTTCCAGTTAAAGAAAATACACGTCCTAAATATTCAGGCTTAATTTTCTCCTGAAAAAGAGCTGTTTGCACACCGCTGTAAAACGGACCCGAAAGCCCCATTATTGCACAGCAGACTACAAATATGAAAAATCCACTTTGGGGAAGTAATCCTGAAATGGTTAAGCTTATCCCCATCATAAAAATGGATGCCGTTATTAATAAGATTCGCTTTTGGTAATTCCCAAATAACCCTAATAATAGACCCCCTATCAACATACCAGAGGCATAAGCAATCTCCGTAATAGAAATATGCATCGGTGTACCATTAAAATATTCCATAGTGATTAAAGGATATAATGCATTTATGGGCATATAAACAAACATATATAATGTTCCAACGAGTAATAAAGCAAATAATCCTTTATTTTGCCGTAGTACAGCCATTCCTTCTTTCATTTCTCTTATGAAATTTGGTTCCAAACTTTGCACTCGATCACCCAGCTTAGGTATACGTACAATTGCTACCGTAATAGATGCAATCACAGCCCCCAATACATCGATGGCAATAATAGCATTTAGTTCCCAAACGGAGTATAAGAGTGCTGCAACTGCCGGACTAACAATATAGCTTATAGACTGCAAAGACTGACTATAGCCTGCGCATTTCGTTAGCTGCTCTTCTGGTACTAAAAGTGGTGTAACCGAATTGAGTGCTGGGGTATGAAAAGCTGTTCCAATGCTACGGATAAACAATACTATCATAACCATCCAGACAGGTAGCTCCATATAGAATGCAACAATAGCTAGCACGGCCCCAGCTGCTGCGATAATTAAATCAGCACCAATCATTATCTTCTTCCTATCATGACGATCCACTAATACACCAATGGCTGGTCCAAAGACCGCATAGGGTAAAAAACCTACAAGTGAAGCCATAGACAAGACCATCGCAGATCCTGTTTTTTCTGTAAGGTAAAAAATAATCGCCATTTGCAGGATGGCACTAGTGATTAATGATACTGCCTGCCCTGCCCATATTGTATAAAACTTAAGTTTCCAATTGTTGTATTTTTCCATTTATATTATCTCCCTTAATTCCGCAACACTTTGATTTAACTTTATTTATAAGTTCCTGAGCAACAAAAAGTTGCTCAGGATTTTGTCATGTCAGATTTTTCACCTATCT
>ENA-ORNO01000872-ORNO01000872.1-human-gut-metagenome-genome-assembly--contig:-NODE-872-length-16541-cov-4.012677_pt1 | contig 16541 bp, 9 predicted proteins | sample MGYA00242117_ERZ509026 | MGnify/ENA primary metagenome ERZ509026 (study PRJEB26280, sample SAMEA2338710) | human gut metagenome | biome: human gut; feature: human-associated habitat; material: faeces... | reverse complement strand
TCCACTTCACAGAAAAGCCTCTTTCATGACGCAATAAAGCCTCTTCCGTGATGTCATAAAGCCTCTTTCGCAAGCCCGAACGTACTCTTTCGTCACGTCATAAAGCCTCTTTTGTCTGTCAGAATATTCTAAATTATTGTATTACAATGCTTTATAAAAACCGCCCGAAACTCGCGTATTTACAACCGCAAGCACTTTCCTCCGCAAATAAACGGCTCTCGCGGAGTTGACGCTGTATGAATATTCACTCCCCGGGTCATTTTCCGCATATTTATACAATCAAAGTATTGTCTTACATTATGATAATCCATGCACATTCGTTATTGTCATGTTGATGAATAAAAGGCGCGTGTTACAGGGTTCATACAGTCCGTTCCGCACAGCCGTATGCAAATGTGGGCACGCTAATGGAGAAGATGTGTGATAGTCATTGCGGTTTTACTCTGGGACAATGCCGTTTTTTCACATTCCCGGTTTTCTTTGAATCGCCATCACATACGTCTTGTTCCAAATACAAATATGCATGGTTATATGCTTCGCTATGAAAGATGTTGTAATAGAGAAAGATGCCCTGTGCAATTTATTTATAATGAAGTCTGTTCGCAACATTCCAAATCCGGCAGTCCGATATAATTTATCCGACATTTATTAAAGTGAGTTATTGATTTGGATGAAACATCGTTCCGGTTTTTGATTTTTTATGTTCCGTTTTTTTGTTTTCATTCTTTTTATTCATTATCTTTGTAAACTTGCAGAGCGTGCATATCGCATGCGTACAAGACAACGAAACACAAATGGAGAAGATAAACAACAATCAGAATGAATATGTGCGCAAGGTGGCGGAGCAGAAGTATGCTTTCGGGTTCACCACAGACGTGCATACGGATATAATAGACAAGGGACTTAACGAGGACGTGGTGCGTCTCATCTCGCAGAAGAAGGGCGAACCGGACTGGATGCTCGACTTCCGCCTCAAGGCGTTCGAGTTCTGGAAGACACAGAAACAGCCGTCGTGGGGACACCTCCACCTGCCGGAGATAGACTATCAGGCAATTTCCTACTACGCCGACCCTATGGCGAAGAAGAAGGACGACGGCAAGAAGGAGATAGACCCGGAGCTGATGAAGACGTTCGACAAGCTCGGCATCCCGCTCGAGGAACGCCTTGCGCTCAGCGGCGTGGCGGTGGATGCCATCATGGACTCGGTGTCGGTGAAGACCACTTTCAAGGAGAAACTCGCGGAGAAGGGCATCATCTTCTGCTCGATAGGCGACGCCATAAAGAACCATCCCGACCTCGTGCGCGAGTATCTCGGCTCGGTCGTGCCCTACAGGGACAACTTCTTCGCCTCGCTCAACAGTGCCGTTTTCAGCGACGGCTCGTTCGTCTACGTTCCCAAGGGCGTGCGCTGTCCGATGGAGCTGAGTTCCTATTTCCGCATCAACGCGCGCAACACGGGTCAGTTCGAGCGCACGCTCATAGTGGCGGACGACGACTCCTACGTGTCTTATCTCGAAGGATGCACAGCCCCTATGCGCGATGAGAACCAGCTGCACGCGGCAATCGTGGAGATAGTGGTGAAGGACAACGCCGAGGTGAAGTACTCTACAGTGCAGAACTGGTACCCGGGCGACGAGAACGGACGGGGAGGAGTGTACAACCTCGTGACCAAGCGCGGCGACCTGCGCGGGGTCAACTCCAAACTGTCGTGGACTCAGGTGGAGACCGGCTCAGCCATAACGTGGAAGTATCCGTCGTGCATCCTGCGCGGCGACAACTCTCAGGCGGAGTTCTACAGCGTTGCCGTGACCAACCATTACCAGCAGGCGGACACCGGCACCAAGATGATACACATGGGCAAAAACACGAGCAGCACCATCATAAGCAAGGGCATCAGCGCCGGACACAGCCAGAACTCATACCGCGGACTGGTCAGGGCGACGTCGGGAGCGGACAACGCCCGCAACTACAGCTCGTGCGACAGCCTCCTCCTCGGAAGCGAGTGCGGGGCGCATACGTTCCCTTATATGGACATACACAACGACACGGCGATAGTGGAACATGAGGCTACGACAAGCAAGATAAGCGAGGACCAGCTGTTCTACTGCAACCAGCGGGGCATCTCCACCGAGCAGGCGATAGGGCTGATAGTGAACGGCTATGCCAAGGAAGTGCTCAACAAGCTGCCCATGGAGTTCGCAGTCGAGGCGCAGAAGCTCCTCAGCGTGTCGCTCGAAGGGTCGGTGGGATGACACATATATAATAATGTAGTAAACGGTTTTGTATATGAGACCAACGCATATCGCTGTCTTTGCCATTGCGCTGAGCATGGCGGCTGCCTCCGGCATGGCTCAGGACGATGCGGCAAGACGCTGGGCACTGAGCGTGGGAATAAGTCCGGTGATGCCTGTTGTGACCGGCAATGATGCTCCCTCGACGCAATACGACCCTGTCAAGACGGGCGGAGGACCTGGCTTCTCGGCGCATCTCGAGTATTTCATACCGCATTCCGGATTCTCTGTCGTCGGTGGTTACGATCATGAGGGGCTTTATTACTTCTCGGGAGACGTGTCCGCCACGATGTCGCAGATAATGCTTGGAGGACGGTGGTACTTCCTGTCGCCAGACAAACCGCTGCAACCTTACCTCGGGGCGGCTTCCTTCTGGAACATGTCGGGACGCCGTGCGGCGGGCACGATGAGCATGTCATCCTCGCATACCGTGTATGAACGCGACTATCGGGTGAGCAGTCCGCTGCTCAGTGTCGCGCCTTCTGTCGGGGTGGACATGTATTTCTTCTCGTGCATCGCCCTTGAGGTGGACTACGGATTCCGCCTCGCCGTCGACGGGAAAACAAAGGTGAATACCAGGTACAACGGCTCGGACAGACTCTATGCCACGCGCTCGCCGATGCACCGCCACGCCATTTCCGTGGCTCTGAAGACAACGTTCCCGTTCGCGTTCACGAGAGATGACTTCGGCAGTCTCATCGATTCTCTGCTCGGTGTGGAGCATCGCCGCACCGTCAAAAAGACTAAGATAAACTTGGATAATTATTAAATACTCACATCAGAAATACATACAGTTATGTTAGAGATAAAAGACCTGCGCGCCAGAATAGGCGACAAAGAGATACTCAAAGGTGTAAACCTTACGATAAAGGACGGCGAGACGCACGCCATAATGGGACCTAACGGTTCGGGAAAATCCACACTCAGCGCGGTGCTTACGGGCAATCCGCTGTATGAGGTGACCGCCGGCACGGCGTTCTTCAACGGAAAGAACCTGCTGGAGATGAAGCCGGAGGACCGCGCCAACGAGGGACTGTTCCTCTCGTTCCAGTATCCCGTGGAGATACCGGGCGTGTCGATGACCAACTTCCTCAGGACTGCCGTAAACGAGAAACGCAAGTATCAGGGACTGCCGGAGCTGAAGACAGCCGACTTCCTCAAGCTCATGAACGAGAAAAGAAAGATAGTGGAGCTTGACAGCAAGTTCACCCGACGCTCGGTGAACGAGGGTTTCAGCGGCGGCGAAAAGAAGCGCAACGAGATCTTCCAGATGGCTATGCTCGAGCCGAAGCTTGCCATCCTCGACGAGACAGACTCCGGACTGGACATCGACGCGCTGCGAATCGTGGCGGAAGGTGTGAACAAACTGAAGACACCGGAGTCGAGCACAATCGTCATAACCCACTATGAGCGTCTGCTCGACATCATAAAGCCCGACGTGGTTCACGTTCTCTACAAAGGACGGATAGTCAAGACCGCCGGACCGGAGCTGTCGAAGGAGATTGAGAAAAGAGGCTACGACTGGATTAAGGCAGAAATCGGAGAGGAGTGATTATGGGAAGTGAAAAACAGTATATAGACCTTTACGGGTCGGGACGCGACGCATTGTTCAGCCACAGCGCGGCGGCTCTGAACGCTGTCAGGGACAAGGCGTTCGATGACTTCCGTCGCCTCGGTTTCCCCACACGCAAGGTGGAGAAATACAAATACACGGATATGGACGCGATTTTCAGTCCGGACTATGGTCTCAATCTCAACCGTCTGGACATTCCGGTGAACCCTTACGATGTGTTCCGGTGCGACGTCCCTAATCTGAGCACGTCGCTCTACTTCGTGGTGAACGATGCTTTCTACAGCCGGCTCATGCCCAAGTCCACACTTCCGGAGGGAGTTTATGTGGGCTCGTTGAACGCTTATGCCGCCGAAAACCCCGGTTTCATCGCTGATTATTACGCCCGTATCGCCCGCACGGACACTGACGCCGTGACGGCTCTCAACACCATGCTGGCGCAGGACGGACTGCTTGTGCATGTGCCGCGCAACGTCAAGGTGGAGCGCGCCATACAGGTGATAAACATCCTCCGGGCTGATGTCGACCTGATGGTGAACCGCCGTGTGCTCATCGTTCTTGACGAGGGAGCCGAGGCACGACTGCTTTTCTGCGACCATACTGCCGATGAGCGCCGCTTCCTTGCCACACAGGTGACGGAGGTTTACGTAGGGGCGAATGCCTCGCTCGAGCTTTATTGCATGGAGGAGACCCATCATCTGAACAGCCGTGTGAGCAATGTGTACATAGAACAGCAGGCTGACAGTCGTGTGAGCCATAACGTCATAACCCTGCACAACGGCGTGACACGCAACTCTCTTGAGCTCGCTCTCTGCGGAAAAGGGGCGGAGTGTGACGTCAACGGCTTTGTCATCGCCGACAAGGAGCAGCATGTCGACAACAACACTCTCATAGACCACAGGGTGTCGCATTGCACGAGTCATGAGCTCTACAAGTATGTACTCGACGGCAGGTCCGTCGGTGCGTTCGCCGGAAAGGTGCTTGTTCGCGAGGGTGCCCAGAAGACTGTGTCGGATGAGGTGAACCGTAACCTGTGCGCCACAAAGGAAGCCCGCATGTACACTCAGCCGATGCTCGAGATCTATGCCGACGATGTGAAGTGCTCGCACGGTTCTACCGTGGGACAGCTCAACGACGCCGCACTGTTCTATATGCGCCAGCGTGGCATCCCGGTGAAGGAGGCGCGCCTGCTGCTCGAGTTCGCGTTCATCAATGAGGTCGTTGACAAGATAACGCTCGAACCGCTCCGTGACCGTCTGCATTACCTTGTGGAGAAGCGTTTCCGGGGCGAGTTGTGCAAGTGTCAGGGATGCAGCATGTGCAAATAAAAGGTTTTACAGTCATTAAAACATGGTTATGACATATGATGTAAACGCCATACGCAGGGACTTTCCCATACTCTCCACCACAGTCTACGACAGACCGCTGGTATATCTCGACAATGCCGCCACGACGCAGAAGCCGCTTTGTGTGCTCGACGCCATGCGGCATGAGTATCTCAACGCCAACGCCAACGTGCACCGTGGTGTGCACTATCTGTCGCAGCAGGCAACCGAACTGCATGAGGCGGCGCGCGAGACGGTGCGCCGTTTCATCAATGCCGGAAAGACCGAAGAGGTGATTTTCACACGTGGAACGACAGAGAGCATCAATCTCGTGGCGTCCTCTTTCTGCGAGGAATTCATGAAAGAGGGCGATGAAATCATCGTTTCCGTGATGGAACACCATTCCAACATCGTGCCGTGGCAGCTTCAGGCTGCTCGTCGCGGAGTGGCTGTCAGGGTGATACCGATGAACGATGAGGGCGAGCTTGACATGGAGGCGTATGCCGGCATGTTCACGGAGCGCACCAAGATAGTGAGTGTCGCCCATGTGAGCAACGTCCTCGGAACGGTCAATCCGGTGAGGGAGATGATACGCATTGCCCACTCTCACGGTGTGCCTGTGCTGATAGACGGGGCGCAGAGCACACCGCATTTCAAGGTGGACGTGCAGGAGCTCGACTGTGACTTCTTCGCTTTCAGCGGACATAAGATATACGGTCCCACCGGCATAGGTGTGCTTTACGGCAAGGAAGAGTGGCTCCTCCCCGCTCGACCGCATGCCGCCATACCAGGGCGGCGGTGAGATGATAGAGAGCGTGACGTTCGAGAAGACCGTTTTCCAGAGCCTGCCGTTCAAGTTTGAGGCTGGAACTCCTGACTACATAGCCACCCACGGGCTTGCCGTGGCGCTTGATTATGTTAATGATATAGGGTTGGAAAACATCTCTTCGCACGAGCGTGAGCTTACTTCCTACTGCATGGAACAGATGCGTTCCATCGATGGAATCGCCCTTTTCGGCACATCAGAGCATAAGGACGCCGTTGTGTCATTCCTTGTGGGCGACATCCACCATCTCGATATGGGCACGTTGCTCGACCGCCTCGGCATCGCTGTCCGCACGGGTCACCACTGCGCGCAGCCCGTTATGCAGCGTTACGGCATACAGGGTGCGGTGCGCGCTTCGTTCGCCATGTACAACACGAAGGACGAGATTGACGCGCTTGTAGAGGGAGTCAGACGAGTGAGCCGTATGTTCTGAGTTTCTGAGAATGAAAATGACATTTTATGAAATAGCGTTAAATATAAGTTGTTGCGGTTTTTTCAGTGATGCGGAAAAGTGTAGGCAAGGCAGTGTGAGGCATTGTCACGTGCTGTTGTCTGCCGCATTTTCCTTCCTTTTCTTATTCATTCTGTCGGCTCTTCCAGCATATGGCGCAACAGACGAGGCACAGCGCGATTACATAAAAGCCCTTTCCATGACAGAACACGGTGATAATGCAAGAGCACTCTTCCTGCTCAACCGTCTGTCCGACAGCCTTTCCTTGTTGAAAAACAGTATTAAAGACAGACGGCTGCTCATGAATGTCGACCGTCTGAGAGGCAAGAATTATCAGTCGCTCGGAGACCTTGACAGGGCACTGCGTCTGTATCGCAGTGCGATGAACAGAGCCAGAGGGCTGTCCGAATACCGTATTCATGCCCTCCTGTGCAATGACATCTTCGGGATATACTATTCTTCAGGACGTTATTCCGATGCTGGAGATTTGCTTCGGCAGGCACTTGGAATAAACCTGTCTTTGAACGATTCGGTCAATATACGGGACAATTATAATAATCTTGGACTTGTATCCTACGCCCTGAAAAATTACGGTGAGGCACTCTGCTATATGGACAGTGCTTTCAGATACACGTCATCTGCTGACAGACTCGGGCAGTCGTTGATATACACAAACCGCGCCGAAGTGTACTGCGCGCAGAAAGATTATACACGTGCTGAGGCTGAACTGTACAGGGCATCACGCCTTCAGTCATCCCTGAAATTCAATCCCGACATTCTTCAGACCATGCTCAATACGGCTTATGTCAAGGCTTTGCTCGGTAAGGAAGGTGAGGCACGCCGCATGGTGAGGCTCATACACCGTAGGTTGCCTGGCACTCCGTTGGCGGTGCAGACGCGTTCCTATCGTCAGCTTACCGACATATCGTTCGTATTAGGAGATTCCATTGAGGCACTGCACAATATTATAAAGTATGAGGAAACGGGAGATTCTGTATGGCGGGAAAACAGTGACAGGCAGTTGCGGCAGCTTCTTGTAGCCTACGACTCCGAAAGGCTGAAGAACGCTAACAGCAGACTGGAGGCTTCGGTCGGCACATTAGGTACCATTGTCTTCCTCCGCACGCTCATGGTGTGTGTCGTTTCAGTATTCCTTTTAATACTTGCCGCATTCACAGTCATACTCCTCTTTCGCATCCGAAGCGACCGTAGAAAGAACAGACTCATAAATATTCAGCGTGACAGACTTGTCTACTATGAGCAGCGGGAGCACGAACGTCGCCAGCGGGAGATGAACAATCAGCTCGCCAGCAAGAACCGTCAGCTCACTACCTACACCATTGATCTTGCATCGATAAGCGAGTTCCACCGCAAGTTAAGCGACGGGCTGACTGATATTTGCGATGGAATGGGGAAAAATAAGAGCCAGGACCGTAAAAGGCTCAATGACATAATACATGCCCTGCAACATTATAACGATAAACCGGTGAGTGAGGATTTCAGGGTATTCTTCGATGAAGTGCATCCTAATTTCCTCAACCGTCTGTCGCAGCAATATCCCAATCTCAGCAATACAGACCTGCGTCTGTGCGCCTATCTGCACATAGGCATGTCGACAAAGGAAATATCCGCCCTTACATTCCGTGAGGTGCGGAGCGTCGAGTCGTCACGTCATCGTCTGCGTAAGAAGCTCGGTGTGCCTCAGGGTGTGAGCATTCACGATTTTCTTAATGATATTGTAGGCTCAGAATAGAAATGCAGTGGTAATGCAGTAGTGATGATTGTACATTGAAAAATGGTTTTGATGTAATTTTGTAACGTTAATTCTTTAAAATCAAAACAAATGTACGTAAATCCACATTATTTCATTAAAAGGCATCTGTTTGCGGCTTTTCTGTCTCTGGCTGCGGGCAGTGCGAGTGCCGGTAACGGCGATGTGGTGTTCGGAGAGACCTTCGACACCGAAGACGACTTTGCCCGATGGACACTTGTTGACAACAATGGCGGACGCACATGGGAATTTCTCAACGGTGCGATGGCATACATGTTGGATTATCAGACAGGTCTTCCGGGAGACGACTGGAGCATTTCTCCGGAGTTCCATCTTTCTGCCGGAAGGGTGTATGAGCTCAGTTTCCATCTCGGAATAAACTCACAACCGGAAAATCTGAAAGTGTGTCTCGGAACGTCGTCAGACCCTTTAACGTTCACCACGGAACTCGCCGATTATAATAATGTGGTGTCTTCCGATTCCGGGAAAAAGACTGTCAAGCTATATGTAAGTTCTGACGGAGCCTACCGTCTTGGCTTTTACGCATACAGCGAGCCCAACATGCACCGCATAGACATAGACGATGTGTATGTGACGGACATCTCTCCGGCGGGTGTGCCCGGTGCTGTCACCGGTCTGTCTGTTGTCCCGGCAGAGCTTGGAGGCATGTCGGCGGAACTGTCGTTTTACGCTCCTGACGTCACAGCCACGGACGGTATGCTGTCAGGAAATACAGACATTAGCATCTACCGTAACGGCAATGACGTCCCTGCAAAGACATATCAAGGTGTGAAGCCGGGCGCGGGGCTGACGTGGAAAGACACGGAACCGGTACACGGATTCAACATCTACCGCATTGTTGCGTCAAATGCCGAGGGTGAGGGCGCGGCTTCCGAACGGAAGATATTCGTGGGTCCCGACGCTCCGGTAGCCGTTTCCGATGTTGTGGCGAGACTAAATGCGGACAAGAGCGTCACCGTGACATGGAACGCTCCGGCAGCTTCTGTTAACGGAGGATATGTCGATTTCGACAATATCACATACACCATAGCCCGCGACGGCAAGGTTATAGCGTCGTCATTCAAGGGTGTCGCCTACACAGACAAGGTGCCTGTGGAGCGCGGTCAGGCTCTCGTGTCTTACACCGTCATTCCTGTCGCTGCGGGGCAGAGCGGTGAGGCGACTGTGTCTTCGTCTGTCCTGAGCGGTGTGCCGCTCGGACTGCCCTACAAGGAGTCGTTTTCCGGACAGACTCCTGCTGTGCCATGGTTTGTTGACGGCAATGCCGCAGACTTCGAATGGCACACCATCGGTGACGATGAAATGGGCGAATTTGAGGAAGTGATGACGCAAGACAGCGACAACGGAATGATTGTCGCCGAGTCAAAATACGCCGACTACGACACCCGTTCGCGCTATGTCTCTCCGCTCATCGACCTTTCCAGAGCCGTCAACCCTGAACTCCGGTTCTGGTTTTACAAAGCCCGCAGTCCGTGGTATGACCCAGACTGGGACGGAGAAGTGAACGACCGGCTGCAGGTTCAGATATCTTTCGAAGGCGGAGAATGGCAGGATGTGGACAATGCGCTGTTCTATCAGAACGAGAACTCGGACGGATGGGTGGAGTGTGTCGTCAATCTGCCGAAGCAGAAGGCGTCGTTCGCCAACATCGGACTGCTCGCCATCGCCGAGGCTGAAGCCGGAGCCTACCGCAACATGTATGTAGACAACATAAGCATAGCCGAGTCCGAATATGCCAACGATCTTGCCGTCACGTCGTTTACGGTAGACAACAAGCGAGCCGGTATAGGCGATGACGTCACCTATACGGCTTCAGTGTTCAATCATGGAGGCAATGTAGCCAGCGGCTACAAGGTGGAATTCGTGCGCGACGGAGAGACCGTTGCGACAGTCAACGGAACTGATGTCAACCCAGCCAGCACCGTAAGTGTAATCTGTAAGCTCACAGCCACACCTGCCGATGCTGTCGCCGACAGCCATGAATGGCATGCCGTAGTGAGGTATGATGCCGATGAATTCGACGGAAATGATGTTTCCGGTACACTCGTCACCTCTGTGCGGCGTTCTGATTTGCCCGTTGTCGTCGGTCTTTCAGCCACAGGTGTCCCCGGCAATGTGTCGCTCACATGGAATGCGGCATCCTCAGTCGCGCCGGTGGAGCATGGAGAAATGCATACAGTGACAGACGGTTTTGAGGACTACGAGCCGTTCATTATCGACAACATCGGTGCTTGGAGCGTTTACGATGCCGACAAGTCGACTACCATTGTGTCGCCCCGCATCCCCGTAAGTTACGACAATCAGGGCGCGCCGATGGCATTTCAGGTGTTCAACCTTGCGCAGGCAGGCGTGTGGACGGACGACAATCAGGACTACGCCTTTGTTCCTGTTAATGACGCAAGCAGGCAGATGCTTGTGTGCCCGTCGGCAGACTGGCCTGCCGAAAACGACGACTGGCTCATCACTCCGCGCCTTGACGGACGGCGGCAGAAGATATCTTTCTATGCCAAGGGTGCAACATTCGACAACGAGTGGATAAATGTATATTACTCCACCACAGACAATCACCACGACAGTTTTGTCAAGCTTAACGAGGACGACCATATCGTTGTGAGCGACGGATGGAGCAAGTACACGTTTGAAGTGCCCGAAGGCACCCGCTATTTTGCAGTGCGGTGCGTGCGCCGTGTGGTCATGCTCATGGTCGATGACTTCACATATGCTCCCTATGACGGCAGCCGTGAGGCTGATGAACTGTTGGGTTACAACGTCTATCGTGACAATGTCAGGATAAATGCAGAACTTCTGACCGCCAACAGATTTACCGACATTGAAGCCGGTCATGACGATGCTGTGTACACGGTGACGGCTGTTTACGGCAGCGGCGAGAGCGCTTACTCCAATGATGCAACGCTCACAACAACCGGTGTCGTGCGTCCTGACACAGACGCTCCGGCTGTCGAGGACGCGCGCTACGGCATTGACGGACGCCGCCTCAATAAACCTGAAAGGGGAATAAATATAGTGAGAATGTCCGACGGAAGCATACGCAAGGTAGTTGTGAGATGAAGCTGATGTATTAATCGGATTATGGGAGACTCTCCGAAAGGCGGGTCTCCTTTTTGCGTTATGTGTGTGCCTGCGACAGCAATCTTCCTCTTGTGGCGCGGCTTGTGTGCGCGCACGTGACAAATCTTCCCGTTAATATGTTTTTGCAAGTTTATTCGTTTTTTCCGTATAAATATTCTGGCTGCGCAGAAGTAAACTCCGTGAGAATCGGATATTTGCAGACGGAAGTGCCGCCGCATGCGAATACGCTTGTATTCAGGCGGTGGCGCAAGTGTCTCACAGTCAGTGCGATATGTCCGCATAGCCGTTTCCGCGCCTCCGGATTCATTTTTCCGCAGTGTCAGAAAGCCCCTTTCGCATTGCCAAAGAGCCTCTTCCGCGTGCCGGCAATGCCTTTTCCGGATGACGGAACGGCATGTCTTGAGATGCGGAAGAGCCTTTTCGGCATGTCCGTAGACGATGGACAGACTTCTCACATTGTTTTTTCATGAATTTCAAAGTGTTTCCGTGGAATTTCCGTTATGTCCCGGATGCGCCGTATTTCTGTTTCCGATATTTCATCTGTCAAAATATTTTACTTCCCGTTTTGCATTTTTATACGGTTTCATACATGTGCAGTCTTCATGCCGTGTAAGCGCACGGTGCGGACAGAAGCGACTTATGTCATACTGTGAGAAGATAAAAATATACATGGTCAGATTGTTTTATATGATATAAAATGCTTATATTTGCAACCGGATTTTGTCTGACTAAGGACATACAACCATATTAATCTTATTGTCACCGCAATGTGGAACAGGCATCGTACGGATGCCGTGAACGGTGAAGCACATTATTATATATAAACTGAAAACCTCAAATAAAATGAACAGAAACATTATTTTATCAGCGTGCATGCTGATGTTTGCCTCGCATTATGCAGGTGCACAGAGGACGGTCTCAGGATTTTCCGAGGTCAGGATTACCGAAGGCGACAGCAAACTGATAGACGGTCAGGAGCGCACGGAGCCTGACATATACTACGTTGACAAGGGCGACGGCACATATCAGGCGATACGTCTTACCGTCGCACCGGCGGGAAGGGCAGAGATGACCGTGCCTTACATCTATATGAACACCTCACACTCGATATGCGTCAACTGGAAAAGCATGACCGACGGAGCCGGTTCGGTGGTGAGATACGGTCGCGACGCCGACAATCTCTCGTCCTCCGTGGAGGCTGGCTCCACCCGCATCACGGCAAGACATTTCTGGAACTCGGCTGTGATAGACCATCTTGAGCCTGACGCAGTGTATTATTATCGCGTGGAGAGCAAGGCAGGAAACAGTGATGTTTACCGCTTCCGCACAATGCCGGCTCCCGGTTCCGGAAAGAAGATACGTGTGCTTCTGATAGGCGACCACCAGCGTAACGAACGCTCGGACTATGAGTGGATGCTCAAGGCGGCGCAGCGCACGGTAAGCGAGAAGTATGGTGACGCTCCGTTTGAGGACAACATCAATTTCATAATGAACGTGGGCGACCAGGTCGACGGAGGCTGGAGCGAGCTTTATGAGACGGTCCATCTGTTCAAGTCGAGGTCGGTCTCACCGTCGCTTTCCACCATGACCGCAGTGGGCAACCATGAATACCGCGAGGACCCGGAGCTGCGCCTGTATAAGAGCCACTACCGTTACGACGCGCTGTCGTATGCCGGAATAAGCAGCGGAACGCCTACTTATTATGCCTATCAGGCTGGAAGGACGCTCTTTGTGGTGATTGATTCCGACGACCCCTCGGCTGAGCAGAAGATGTGGGTGCGCAAAGTCATTGCGGCGGCTGCGGATGATGAAAACGTCGATTTCATCGTGAGCGTGCAGCACAGACCGCTTTATGCGGAGCAGTATTCGGGCGATGTGTCGCCGTGGATGCTCAATGAGATAATGCCTATACTCTCTTCCACACCCAAACATGTGCTCAACTACTCCGGACATCACCATCTCTACGCTCGCGGACAGATGAGAGACACGCCTGTCTATCACATCATAAGCGGCGGCGGAGTGGGCACTTCGGCGGAAGGATACGAGCAGCTCTGGGGCAAGACTCCAGACAACTACAATCATGAGGAAGTGCAGAAGACCATAGACCACTGGACATATCAGATAGCCGAGTTCGACCCGCAGAGTCTCACCATGACCGTGGAGACCTACTCGGTGGGCAACTCACGGCTGGCTCTCGACAATGTCCTTGTCGACCGTTTCGTGCGCCGTCTGGGCGACAACACCGTTCCTGCGCTGCCTGCCGTGACGCCTGCCGGAGGCGAGGTGACGCTGCCTTACGTGTTCACTCAGACCGGGAAGGCAGACGGCATAGCCGCCGTGGAGTATCAGATTGCGCGCGACGACGCTTTCAAGGACATCGTCCTCGACCGTCTCACCAACTGTGAGGACTTCTACGGGGTTGACGACAAGTACATGCCTCTCGACATAAACGCAGGCAAGGACATCACCCGCCTGTCGCTCGAGAGCGGCGCGCTCACCGACGGAACATACTACATACGTGTCCGCAACCGCAATGACAACCTGCTGTGGTCAGACTATTCCGCTCCCGAAAAGTTCACTGTCACCGGCTCCACGGCACAGTCCGCGCTCTCGCTTGACGGACATTTCTTCCGTACGGGCAGTGAACTGGAGTTCTCATATGCCGGTGCTCCGGTGGGAACAGACGCATGGATGGGCATCTACGTATACGGAAAGACGCCCGGAACGGCTGACCTTTCATACAAATATGCATATACCGACGCTGCGTCGGGCACATGGCGATGCACCATAGACGAGCCCGGCGCATATTTCGCGGTGCTTTTCAAGGACGGCGGCTACACTGAGATAAGCGACCGCGTGACGTTCATGGTGAGCGACAACTGCGACGACAACACCCTGCCTTCCATCACTACAGACAGGAAAGTGTATGCCGAGGGCGACCCGGTGAGCGTTTCTTACGACAACGCACCGTGCATCGACCGCGACTGGATAGGGCTTTACGAGCGTTCGGCAGTGCCCGTAAGCTCCAAGTGTCACACCTACGCGTATGTCGGCGACAGTCCTCAGGGCAGTCTCACGCTTAATGTTGAGGGCACATACAACTTCACCTCGCCTTTGAAGGCAGGCGTTTACTTTGCCGGATACTTCAATGCCGACAACTACCACGAGCCTTGCGGACGCGCGGTTTTTGTCATCGGCAAGCCCGTGGTGCTGGAGACCGGACGCCCCGAATATCTTTCCACTGAGGAGGTGGAGGCTTTCTATGAGGGTCTGCCGTGCTTCGGCGACGAGCAGGTGGCTGTGTTCGGCGTAAAGGGTCTGCAGGCATGCTTCCCTGTAAGCGGCTCGGGCGGCAGCGTGGAGATAGGCAGTCTGCCCGAGGGAGAGTATGAGATGTGTGTCGTGACAGAGGGTATGACCGAGATTTCCAGCCGTGTCGCTTTTTCTGTCGTGTCTCCTACAGGCGTCAGCAGCGCGTCTTCCGCACGTGCGGAGGTGACGCTCGCTGGCGGCAGTCTGTGCGTCTCGTCACCCGAGGGAGTGCGTAATGTGGACGTGTATGACTCCTGCGGCACTCTCATAGTGTCTCACGATGCCGACGGTTCAGAGCGCGTCAGCATCCCGTTTCACGGATATGTCGGCGTGTGCATCGTGAATGTGAACGGTGAGACCGCCGGAAAACTTATGTTGAAATGAATCAGGTATTATATAACAAGTCTCTTCCTTTGACGTCACCGGCTCATGCCGGTGACTTTTTTTGTACCGTAGTGTTGCCCAATAGGCTAAAAACACGTATTTTTGTAGTAGTATTGCACAATGTGTAATATATAAAGCCGGACGTCAGCTCCGGACTTGGGAGAATCATATTAAAACATTCATCCGATATTATGAAACCTTTACGACATTACGCCGCCGCCCTGATTGTGATGGCATCGGGTGCGGCTTATGCGCCTGCCGGAGCCGGCAGCCTGATCACTTATGTTGACACAAGCATCGGAACAGGTGCCAACAACGCTGACTTCACACACGGACGCGAGCCTCTGGGACAGTGTATGCCTGCGGTGCTCGTGCCTTACGGCATGAACTTCTGGACACCGCAGACAGAGAGCTCGGAAGGTCACGGCGTGAGTCCTTACTATTACAACAAGACACGTATGCACGGATTCCGCAACTCCCACTACATCAGCGGAGGCAGCACGCAGGACTATGGCTCTGTGTCTATAATGCCTCTGCTCGACACTCTCAGGTGTATGCCGGAGGACAGAGCGTCAGAATTCAGCCATATGGATGAGGTGCTGCGTCCCGACTATTACTCTGTGGAGCTGTTCGGAGGCGACATCAGGGCGGAGATGACAGGCACGTCGCGCACCGGCATATTCCGTTTCACCTACCGGAAGGCAGGTACGGCTTATCTCGTCATAACGCCCAACAGCGACGAAGGACAGGGACAGGTGAGCATAGACGCGCGGCGCGGAGAGGTGACAGGGTGCAATCCGGTGCACCGTATGTACCTGCGCACGGGTCAGCCTGCCGGGTTCAGCGGTCATTTTCTGGTTCAGGTGAAGAACAAGGTGACCGGATGCGGCACCTACGACGGCAGGACGATAAACGCCGGGCGCACGTCTGACGGCGGGAGAAAGAACATAGGGGCTTACCTCAGCTTCAAGGTGGACGCCGGAGACGAGATTATCGTGAAGGTGGCGTCGTCGTTCTGCGACGTGGAGGGAGCCCGCAACAACATGCGGATGGAGAATCCCGGATGGAGTTTCAATAAAGTACGCTCCGCGCTCACACGTGTGTGGGAGAAGCATCTCGGCACTCTGAAAGCTGAGGGCGGCACGCGACAGGACCTTGTGAAGTTCTACACCTCTCTCTATCACGCCTCTTTCTGCCCCAATGCCATGAGCGATGCCGACGGACGCTACCCCTCGTTCGCAGGCGGAAAGACCATTGAGCGCACGCATGCCACCTATTATGACAACTTCAGTCTGTGGGACACGTTCCGCGCCCTCCATCCTCTCATCACGCTGCTCCGCCCGAGCCTGTCGGGCGACATGATGGAGTCGTTCGTCAACAAGTATGAGCAGAGCGGATGGCTGCCCATGTTCTCTGCGTGGAACAGTTTCACACAGGAGATGATAGGCGACCATGCGGCTTCGCTGATAGCCGAGGCTTACTTCAAGGGAGTGCGCAACT
>ENA-ORNO01000869-ORNO01000869.1-human-gut-metagenome-genome-assembly--contig:-NODE-869-length-16587-cov-2.832749_pt1 | contig 16587 bp, 9 predicted proteins | sample MGYA00242117_ERZ509026 | MGnify/ENA primary metagenome ERZ509026 (study PRJEB26280, sample SAMEA2338710) | human gut metagenome | biome: human gut; feature: human-associated habitat; material: faeces... | reverse complement strand
GTAGCTCAATCCGGCGGTCCAACCGCTGCCATCAACGCTTCTCTTGCCGGAGTGATCGATGGAGTAAAAAAATCCGGCAGCTTCACCCGTATCTACGGTTCTCTCCACGGCATAACCGGAGTACTTGAAAATAATCTGATGGATATGTCTCTGATGGCTCTTTCTCATTTCCCGATGTTAAATACCCTCGAACTGACACCTGCCATGTATCTCGGTTCTTGCCGATATAAGCTTCCGGACTACGATAAAGATCCTGTGCCTTATGAACAGATCTTTGAACGTTTTGAAGAATACGGAATTGCAGCATTTTTCTATATTGGTGGAAATGATTCTATGGATACGGTTATGAAACTCAGTGCATATGCAGAAAGTATTCATTCTGATGTCAGGATCGTCGGTATACCAAAGACGATTGACAACGATCTATATGCAACCGACCATACCCCGGGCTTTGGCTCTGCTGCCAAATATGTAGCTTCCACCATGCTTGAGATTGCACACGACGCTTATATCTATAAGATTCCGGCTGTTATCATCGTAGAAATAATGGGGCGCGATGCAGGATGGCTCACAGCATCCTCTGCACTTGCCAGAACAACTTACAGTCAGGCACCGGATCTCATCTATCTGCCGGAAGTCGCATTCTCAAAAGAGCAGTTCTTAAAAGATGTAAAAAACAAGCTTACCAAACAAAAAACGGTTATCGTAGCTGTCTCAGAAGGAATCCACGATGCTGATGGCAATTATATCAGTTCTGATTCTGCAGTTGCTGACAAATTCGGTCATGCACAGCTAAGTGGTGCCGGAAAAGCCTTAGAATATCTTGTACGTGATGAAATCGGTGTAAAAGTTCGTTCAATCGAATTAAATGTATTGCAGCGCTGTGCAGGTCACATTGCTTCCAGAACAGATATCACAGAATCCTTTGCTCTCGGGCAGGCCGCAGTCAAATATGCCGCTGAAGGTAAGACCGGTATCATGGTTACGATCAATCGTATCTCCAATGATCCATATCAATGGGTGATCCAGTCGGCTGATGTATCAAAGATCGCAAATGAAGCAAAGTCCGTACCATCAGAGTGGATCCATCCGGATGGAAATGATGTCACAGACGAGATGATCGACTATCTCCGTCCTTTGATCATCGGTGAAATATCCCTCCAGTATAAAGACGGACTTCCAGTTTATCTCCCGGTCGACCATTTATTACATTAAATTTATATATGAATAACAAAGAAACAGTAAAATATCAATATACACAAAGCGAATAAAACTTTTTTGTTCATATCGCACAAATGCACACTTTATGTCAAAAAAAAATTACTTTATATTTTCAAATAGTTGTTTTTATGGTCATAATTTGTTCATAATTATCCGATACTATATAGACAGTTCTTAATTCATAATTTTTTTCTTTGTTGTTGAAGATATTAGATAAGCCCTTTTCTTTTCGAGAAGGGCTTATTTAAATTTATAATAACAGTCAGTCCGGCTCCTGCTCCGGGCACACAACAAAAAGCTCTCCTTCGGATAACAGACTATTACAAGCCTGCTTCTCAAAAGAGAGCTTTTCCCTTTATTTTATGTTACATAAGATTCGTATATCCAACCAGCATGGAATCAACCGCAACCGCTGCCTCTCTGCCCTCATGGATCGCCCATACGACCAGAGACTGTCCTCTGTGCATGTCACCGGCAACAAATACCTTAGGAACATTTGTTGCATAAGACTTCGGACATGCAGTCTTTACATTAGTACGCTCATTTAATTCTACACCAAAGCTGTCTGCTACGTACTTCTGGCTTCCAAGGAATCCTGCCGCGATCAAAACCACTTCACAGTCAATCACATATTCGCTGTCAGGTACTTCTGTCATATTCATACGACCGGTTTTTGGATCTTTCTGCCAGTCAAGCTTTACGCATTTTGCTCCTTTGACATTTCCATCCTTATCCTTTATAAACTCTTTAACTGTTGTCTCATAGATACGAGGATCATGTCCGTATACTGCGATCGCTTCCTGCTGACCATAATCTGTCTTGCAGACTCTAGGCCATTCCGGCCATGGATTATTCTCCGCCCTCTGATCCGGAAGCTTCGGCATCATCTCGAGCTGTGTGACACTCTTTGCCCCTTCTCTGACAGCCGTTCCTACACAATCATTACCGGTATCACCACCACCAATGACCAGAACATTTTTTCCCTTGCAGTTCACGAACTGTTTATCTGCAAACTTCGAATTTCGAAGGCTCATTGTGGTTGTCTTCAAGAAATCTACCGCAAAATAGATTCCCTTCGCATCTCTGCCTGCTGCCTTGATATCTCTCGGATTAGAAGCACCACAGGCAAGTACGATAGCGTCATATTCCTTTAACAGATCTTCCGCCTTTACATACTTCTGATTTGGATTCTTCAGGTATCCTGTTATCTGATCATCCTTTGGATAAGGTGCCTTCGCCGAAGATTTTCCGGTTGCTACTTCTGTATTTAATACGAAACGGATACCTCGTTTCTCCATATATGCAATCTTGCGGTCGATCACTTCTTTTTCAAGCTTCATATTCGGAATACCGTACATTAACAGTCCACCAGGTCTGTCACTTCTCTCATATACAGTAACCTCATGCCCGCGGCTGATCAACATATCTGCCACAGCAAGTCCGGACGGGCCGGAGCCTATCACTGCAACCTTTTTATCTGTTTTTCCTTTTGGAGGCTGATCATTTACCAGACCATTTGCATAAGCATATTCAATAATCGCACGTTCATTCTCTCTTACCGATACCGGATCTCCGTTAATGTTACAGGTACAGGCTTTCTCGCAGAGAGCTGGACATACACGGCTGGTAAATTCAGGGAAATTATTGGTCTTGCTCAGTCTCGCATAAGCATGCTCCCAGTTATCGTTATAGATCATATCGTTCCATTCCGGTATCAGATTATTCAACGGACAACCGGATGCCATACCGCCGATCATCATTCCTGCCTGACAGAACGGGACACCACAGTCCATACATCTGGCAGCCTGGATCTTCTGCTCTTCAAGACTTAAAGGTATATGGAACTCATTGAAATTCTTAATTCTTTCTTCCGGAGCGATCTCTATACTGGTTTCTCTTTCATACTCTAAAAATCCCGTTGGCTTTCCCATATCTATTTACCTCCATTTTTAATCCTGTAAAATGCTTCTATCGTTGCCTGCTCACTGTTCAGACCTTTTTCTTCCAATGCGACAATCGTGTTCATCATCTTTTCGTAATCCTTTGGAATGATCTTCTTGAATTTTGGAAGATATTCATCGAACTTATCCAAAATCCGTTTTCCTACCTCTGAATTTGTATAATTTACATGATCCATGATCATCTGCTTTAATTCACCGATCTCGTATTTATCGGTTACGGCCTCGACATGAATCATTCCCTTATTCAGGCGCTTATACAGATCATTCTCTATATCCAATACATATGCGATACCACCGCTCATACCTGCGGCAAAATTCTTTCCGGTGCGTCCAAGAACTACTACCTTACCGCCTGTCATATACTCGCATCCATGGTCACCGACGCCCTCTACAACTGCAGTTGCACCGGAGTTACGAACAGCAAATCTTTCACCGGCTACACCATTGATATATGCTTTACCGCTGGTTGCTCCATAAAGTGCTACGTTACCGATGATGATATTATCTTCATGGACAAATCTGGCAGATCGTGGTGGATATACGATCAGCTTACCACCGGAAAGTCCTTTTCCGAAATAATCATTGCTGTCACCAACAAGCTCCAGCGTCAGTCCCTTCGGTACAAATGCACCAAAGCTCTGTCCACCCGCGCCATTGCATTTTACAAGGTAGGAATCATCCTCCAAAGTCTCTCCATAACGTTTTGTAATCTCTGATCCAAATATCGTACCAACGGAACGATCCGTGTTTGTAACATCGATCTCGATGCTCTTCTTCTGTCCTTTTTCAAGGGCAGGTCCAAGCTTCTTTAACAGAACACGCATATCGATCGTCTTCTCCAGCTGGAAGTCATATGGATGCTTCTCGTTATATTTTATCTTATTCTGAGGTGCATCAATATATGGATTATTGATGATAAGTGACAGATCAACATTTCTGTCCTCTGCGCCCTTACCTGCATATAACAGATCGGAACGTCCTACCAGCTCATCCACAGTTCTGACACCAAGCTTCGACATATATTCACGAAGCTCCTCTGCGATAAATTTCATAAAGTTAATAACATATTCCGGTTTGCCCTTAAATCTCTTACGAAGCTCCGGATTCTGTGTAGCAATACCAACCGGACAGGTATCCAGATTACACACTCTCATCATTACACAGCCCATTGTTACCAGTGGAGCTGTCGCAAATCCGAATTCTTCTGCGCCAAGCATCGCCGCGATAGCAACATCACGTCCGGTCATCAGCTTACCATCTGTCTCCAGAATAACTTTATTACGAAGATCATTCTTGATCAATGTCTGGTGTGTCTCTGCCAGACCAAGCTCCCAAGGAAGTCCTGCATAATGAATAGAGTTATTGGGTGCCGCACCGGTACCTCCATCATAACCGGAGATCAGGATAACCTGTGCTCCTGCCTTTGCTACACCGGCTGCAACTGTACCAACACCGGCTTCTGATACCAGCTTTACAGAAATTCTTGCATCCCGGTTTGCATTCTTACAATCATAGATCAACTGTGCCAGATCCTCGATCGAATAGATATCATGATGAGGTGGTGGTGAGATCAGGCTGACACCCGGAGTTGACAATCTGGTCTTTGCGATCCAAGGATATACCTTGCCTCCCGGAAGATGTCCACCTTCACCGGGTTTTGCTCCCTGCGCCATCTTAATCTGAATCTCTTTTGCACTGACCAAATATCTGGATGTAACACCGAATCGTCCCGAAGCTACCTGTTTGATAGCTGAACAACGATTCTTGCCATCTTTTCCTATCGTTAATCGTTCAATGGACTCTCCACCCTCACCGGAATTGGATTTGCCTCCGATCGTATTCATTGCGATCGCCATGCACTCATGTGCTTCCTGTGAGATAGAACCATAACTCATAGCTCCTGTCTTGAATCGTTTTACGATTGATTCAACCGGCTCTACTTCTTCCATTGGAATCGGATTCTCTGCATATTTGAATTCCATCAGGCCTCTCAGATGGAATGGTTTTGTCTCATCTTCCAGACATGCGGTGTACTGCTTGAACAGGTTATAATCACCACGTCTGGTTGCCTGCTGTAACAGGTAGATCGTCTGTGGGTTATACAGATGTTCTTCCTTGCCACTTCTGAACTTGTGTGCACCGATACTTGTCAGTGCGAGGTTAGTATCCAAACCAAGCGGATCAAATGCTGATGAATGAAGAGCATCTACCGTCTCCTCGATCTCTTTGATACCAGAACCGCCTACACAGCTTACTGTATTAGTAAAGTATCTGTCGACTACTTCTTTTGAAAGTCCGATACATTCAAAAATCTGTGATCCCATGTATGACTGGATCGTTGATACACCCATCTTGGATGCGATCTTTACAATACCATGCATGATCGCTGCATTGTAATCATCAACAGCCGCATTGAAATCTTTGTTTAACAGGTGACTGTCAACCATCTGCTTGATCGTCTCGATCGCCAGATATGGGTTAACCGCACACGCACCATAACCAAGCAGCGTTGCAAAATGATGAACATTTCTAGGATCGGCACTCTCAAGGATGATTGCAACCGATGTACGCTTTTTTGTTCTTACCAGATGCTTCTGCATAGCCGAAACAGCTAATAATGAAGGAATCGCAACATGAGTTTCATCTACGCCACGGTCTGATAAGATCAGAATATTCACACCGTCACGATACAACTTGTCTGCTTCTACAAACAATCGATCCAAAGCTTTTTCGAGTGATGTATTCTTATAATAAAGAATCGGAAGAACGCCAACCTTAAGTCCCTCTACCTTCATATTCTTGATCTTTAAAAGATCTGTATTTGTAAGGATCGGATTATGGATTTTTAATACATGACAGTTCTCCGGCTTCTCTTCCAGAATATTTCCATCCTTTCCGAGATATACGGAAGTCGATGTTACGATCTCCTCACGAATCGCATCAATTGGAGGATTTGTTACCTGTGCAAATAACTGTTTAAAGTAATTAAACAATGGCTTGTGGCTGTTTGATAATACTGCAAGCGGAGTATCAGTTCCCATTGCACTGATTGCCTCTGCTCCTTTTTCAGCCATTGGATAGATTGTATTTTTAAAATCTTCAAATGTATAACCAAATGCGGTCTGGAGTTTTGCACGCTCTTCATCTGTATATTCTTCTACACGAATATTCGGTATCTTAAGATCATTTAAATGAACCAGATTACTGTCAAGCCATTCACCATATGGCTTTGCTTTTGCATATTTCTCCTTGATCTCATCATCTGATATCAATCTTCCGTTCACTGTATCGACTAACAACATACGTCCCGGTCTCAGACGGTCTTTTTTCACAATCTTAGATGGATCGACCTCTAACACACCAACTTCAGATGAAAGGATCAAATAATCATCATCTGTTATATAATATCTGGAAGGTCTGAGTCCGTTACGGTCAAGCACTGCACCCATGATATCTCCATCTGTGAACAGGATCGATGCAGGTCCGTCCCATGGCTCCATCATTGTTGCATAATACTGATAGAAATCTTTCTTCTCCTGGCTCATAAATCGATCATTTTCCCATGGTTCAGGGATCGTGATCATAACTGCCAGCGGAAGCGGAATACCATTTAATACAAGGAATTCAAGACAGTTATCCAGTCTTGCGGAATCGGAACCATTTGGATCAAGTACAGGCATAACCTTGTACATCTCGTCCTGCATGATCGTAGATTCCATTGTCTCTTCTCTGGCGATCATCTTATCTTCATTTCCACGAATCGTATTGATCTCACCATTATGGCAGAGATAACGATACGGATGTGCCCGAAGCCAGCTAGGAGTTGTATTCGTGGAGAATCTCGAATGTACAAGTCCGATCGCTGATTCATAATCCGGATCCTGAAGGTCGTTATAGAACTTACGAAGTTCTCCAACTAAGAACATACCTTTATATACGATCGTTTTACTGGAAAGTGATGGTACATAGGTATCATCATTACTTTCTTCAAATATTCTTCTGACAAAGTAAAGCTTTCGGTCAAAATCAAGTCCCGTTTTCACGCTGTCAGGTCTCTTGATAAATGCCTGCATAATGCACGGCATAACATCAACAGCCTTCTTTCCAAGAATTCCCGGAGTAGTCGGAACCATTCTCCAACACAGGAACTCAAGTCCCTCTTTCTCGACAATAACCTCAAACATCTTCATTGCCTGTTTTCTTGGCAGTTCATCCTGCGGAAAGAAAAACATACCAATACCATAATCACGTTCTTTACCCAGATCATATCCGAGCTCCGCAACTGCTTTCTTAAAAAATTTATGTGAAATCTGAAGAAGGATACCTACACCATCACCGGTTTTTCCTTCTGCGTCTTTTCCTGCTCTGTGTTCCAGATTTTCAACAATCTTTAACGCATTATTTACGGTTTCATGTGTCTTAATGCCTTTGATATTAACAACGGCACCGATACCACAGTTATCATGTTCGTATTCTTCACTGTATAACCCTGGATTTACTACGTTTCTGTTATCTTCCATGCTCGTTTTCCTTTCCAACTTATTGACAGTACCTGTAGAGATCTTATAGTCAGGTTATCTGATAGTAATTCTCAAATGCGGCTCTGTGCTTTTTATGATTTGTAATCATACTATCTTTTTTTCCGTTTGTAAACAACTTTTTTCGTCAAATTGTCAGATAGTTTGCAAACTTAATTTTATAAAGTGTTTTGTATAGCCAATATAAATTATTGCAAATCAAAAAGACACAATTGCAATGGTTTTTCCATTGAAATCGTGTCTTTTACTTTTAAAATATACAATCTGCATTGTGTGCGTTTTGTATTTGAATTTGCCCAATCGGTCTATTCTTTCTCAATAGCAGTATGCTTCATCACCAAAATTCTTCTTACGCTTTCGTTGATCCGAGCCTCCGCAATAATCTGATCTTTTACCGCCTGCTTTATCCCCTCAACTGCCTGTTCCAGATTTTCCGGTTCCAATATCATATCATTTCCTGCAGCCACCGCATAGATCGCAGCATCCCCGGCTGAATATGTATCGGTAATTGATTCCATCTGCAACGAATCCGTAATGATCACTCCGGAAAACCCAAGTTCTGTCCGAAGAATATCTGTCACGATCTCTTTAGAAAGATCGGATGGGATATTCGATATATCGGTTACGATCATATGCCCTACCATCACAAAGTCAGCTCCCGCATCAATTCCTGCCCGAAATGACTGAAATTCATTGTTTTCAAGATCGTCTTTCGTCTCATATACATATGCATTTCCATAATGGGAATCTTCTTTTGTATTGCCATGCCCGGGAAAATGCTTCAAAGTACAGAGCACTCCGCCTGCATGAAAACCGCGCACCGCATATGGAATTAATTCCGCCGCTTCACTATAAATATTGCTGTAAGCTCTCTTTCCTATGACTGTATTTCCCGGATTTGACCATACATCTGCTACCGGAGCAAAATCAAGGTTAAATCCATAATACGACAGATTATCTCCGATCTGTCTTGCATTCTCATACGCAATATCTCCACCCAGATTTCTGTAATCATACATTGATCCGATATCGCCACCATCTATATTGCCAAGCTTCTGCATTACGCGGCTGACCGTTCCGCCTTCCTCATCTACAGCAAGGAAGAGTGTAATATCAGAATTATCCTGCATTTTCTTCAACAGCTTTTTCAGCTGTTTCTTCGTCTGTATGTTTTTTGATTTCAGCATAATCCCACCGACAGGATACTTCTTAAGCGCCGACTTAAATTCCTTATCCAGCTTGGTCACATCATGACTTAAAACCAGATTCTCAGGATTTACAAACATCATCTGACATACCTTTTCATGCAGTCCCATACGAGCGATATATCGTTCTGTCATACCTGCCCATGCAAGATTCTGTCTTATATCTTTAATCCATTCATGAAGCAATACCCCACGTACAGGGAAGCTGTCATTGGTATTGCGCCTGCAAAATATTTGCTTCGGTAAGATCTCTGTATTTTCTATCTCTATTACTCCGGTTTCATTCGCCCGGACATATTCCATCTGTCTGTATTTCCCGAAAAGTAATACTATCACACATATGATCACTGTCAGCACCGGAATCTTCCCTGTGAAAAGTCTCAGACGGATTCTGATATTATTCATTTTCTATCATTCCCGCCGGAGGTGTCGTGATCGTCTGTACTTCTGTTGTCGAACCTGTTTCAGATCCATTTGTTGCCGATTCACTCGAAGCTTCACTGCTTTCCTGTGTTGTAACAGCAGTTTCGCCTGATACCTTATCTATATCAATTGCTTCTGTTGCTGCTACTCCCGTTTCCGATGATACTTCTGTGCTTATAGATGATGCTGTAGTCGACGGAGTATAACCCGATGTTCCATACAGATATTCATGTAATGCTGTAACATTTGCATTCAGATCCGCTGCTACGATCACACTGCCTTTACCATCTAAGGACATCGGTGTATAAGAGAACGGGAATCCAATATTTCCTGTAATCTTATAGTCAGCAATATCTTTCGCCAACGAAGTCACTTCATCCTTTGTAAGACTGGTTGATATGCAGCTAAAGGATACATCGATCAGATTCGATATCATCTTACTGTCTGCATTTATCATTTTATTTACCAGACCAAGTAATACGGTACGCTGTCTCATGGTTCTGGTAATATCTCCTTTACCCGTGCTTCGGATTCTGGAATATGCAACTGCCTGCTGTCCGTTTAATACCTTCGTTCCCGCCTCATGAACGCCCTCGGAATATTTTCCCGAAATACCGATCTGTTCCGCAAGATTCTTGTTCAGATTATTTACCTCATCTTCTGTTACCGTTACCTCTACGCCTCCCAGCGCATTGATTATATCTGCCATAGCATTAAAATCAACGGTAATATAATCCGATATAGCAAGATCCAGATTTGCATTTAACGTATTGATCGACATTAAAGCACCCCCGAGCTGATATGCGTAATTGACCTTATGAGTTGTCTGAGAGTCGCTCTGTATCTGTAACAATGTATCTCTGTATACCGAAACCATCCTAACTTCTTTTGTATCTTTATTGATACTGAGTAAAATGATCGCATCACTGTTTGTTCCTGTATCCAGATTTGAATCTCTGGAATCAACTCCGTAAAGTGCAATCGTGGTATAACCCTTTGTCTGTTCTTTTACACCTTCGTTGACAACCAGATCACTGTTCTTGATCGGACGAATATCCATCTGATTATACTTATAAGATTTATTCGCCGATACATAACCGATCGTAAGGATCAGGAATACTACGAACAATACAATGCCTGTAACCGCCCATTTACCGAGTGTATTCAGTCGAAATGATCGTTTCTGTCCATCATTACCCACTTCTGATCTGACAGGCTTCCGGCTTCTGACCTTCTTCTCAGCCTCACCTACTGCATCCCGGACACTTTCTCTCAGATTTGCAAATACATCAGCAACTGTATGTCCATCTTCTTCCGATTCATCCATATCTGCCTCAGATTCCATGGTATCATCCTGCGTCTGTTCTTCATAACCGAGCTTCTTATAAGCAAGCCTTTTCCGTTCTTCGGCTACACGGTCTTCTTTTATTCTCTCTGTCGGCTGCTTCGATTCGGACTTCTCCGCTGTCGCAACCCCAACCTCTTTTAATACCGACTCTAATTTGTCTGCATATTCCTTATAGGATTCCGATACCGGTGTTTCTTTCGCCGAAGAAGCATCTGATACAGAATCTGCCATTTTCTCCTCAGATGTACCATCTGCTTTACCGTCAGCTTTGCTATTTTCCGGTTCATTCTGATTGATGATCGAATCGATCAGCTCATCATCGTCCGTTGTCATTTCCTTATTCCGTTGTAACAGTCTGTCTCTGTATTCCGATAGACGTTTATCATACTGTGTAGTCTTATTATCCATTAGTGAAAGACATCCTCTCTGCAACTAAAAACTTTATTAGAACTTAAATGTTTCCTTTAATCCCAGCCATTTCTGGTCCTTATCACTCAGGTTGAGCGCGGTTCCATCTTCCAGATGATACCCTTCCGCACTTGCGTTTCCCTGATATTCACCAAAGACCTTCGGCCACTCAATACCAATTTCAGGATCATTCCATGCCAGACCGCCCTCATCACCGGGATGATAGAAATCTGTTACCTTATAACAAAATTCCGCCGTATCCGATAAAACTAAAAATCCATGAGCGAAACCTTCCGAGATATAGAACTGCTTCTTGTTCTCTTCTGTCAACTCCACACCATACCATTTTCCATATGTTTTGCTTCCTGATCTCAGATCAACAGCAACATCATAAACTGCACCTTTAATCACACGTACTAGTTTTCCCTGCGGATATTTCTTCTGAAAATGAAGTCCACGAAGCACGCCTTTTGTCGACATACTTTGATTATCCTGAACAAATACCATATTCAGACCATTTTCCTCCATATCCTTCTGGTTATAGGTTTCCATAAAATATCCTCTGCTGTCTCCATGTACTGCAGGTTCAATAATGTACAATCCTTCTATCGGTGCTTTTGTAACTTTAATCTGTCCCATCTTATTTCTCTACCTCTTTTCCACAAATTAACGATTACCATACATCTTCTCATAGTAATTCTGGTATTCTCCCGAGATAATGGTCTCCCACCATTCTCTGTTATCAAGATACCACTGGATCGTCTTCTTTATTCCATCTTCAAACTTTGTCTCCGGAAGCCATCCAAGTTCATTATGGATCTTTGTCGGATCGATTGCATAGCGCATATCATGTCCTTTACGATCGCCAACATGTGTGATCAGAGACTCAGGCTTGCCAAGTTCTTTACAGATGATCTTAACGATCTCAATATTCTGTTTCTCATTGTGACCACCGACATTGTATACTTCGCCAACACGCCCTTTATGAATGATCAGGTCGATAGCCTTACAATGATCTTCTACATATAACCAGTCACGCACATTCAAGCCCTCACCATATACGGGAAGAGGCTTGTCATTCAATGCATTTACGATCATTAATGGTATCAGTTTCTCCGGGAAATGATACGGTCCATAGTTATTCGAACATCTGGATATGCTGACAGGCAATCCGTAAGTTCTGTGGTATGCCAATACCAGAAGATCTGCTGCTGCCTTTGAGCTGCTGTAAGGAGAGCTTGTATGAATCGGTGTTTCTTCTGTAAAGAACAAATCAGGTCTGTCAAGCGGCAGATCTCCATACACTTCATCGGTGGATACCTGATGATATCTCTCAATTCCATATTTTCTGCAGGCATCCATAAGGACAGCAGTACCCTTGACGTTAGTCTTTAAGAAAATATCCGGATTCTCGATACTTCTGTCAACATGACTCTCTGCTGCAAAGTTCACAATGATATCCGGCTTTTCTTCCTCAAATAACCGGTAAACGGCATCTCGGTCGCAAATATCCGCTTTAACGAATCTGAAATTCGGATTCTTCATTACCGGCTCAAGTGTTGACAGATTACCTGCATATGTCAGCTTGTCCAAGCATACGATACGATATTCCGGATATTTATCAAGCATATGGAATACAAAATTTGAACCGATAAAGCCGGCTCCACCTGTTACTATGATTGTTTTACTCATTTTTATCTTTCTCCTCAATCTATCTTTTATCTTTTTATCTGCAAAAGCTATGCAAGCACATCCAGATACTTACCATCTAATACATCCTTCAGATACTGTCCATACTGATTCTTCTTCAAAACTTCATATACTTCAAGAACTTCTTCTCTGGAAATCCATCCATTCAGGTATGCAATCTCCTCAAGACATGCAATCTTTCTATGCTGATGCTGCTCTATCGTCTTTACAAAGTTCGTGGCATCAACCAGACTCTCATGTGTCCCTGTATCCAGCCATGTGAATCCCTGTCCGAGAAGCTCTACATTTAACTGCTGATGTTCAAGATAAATACGGTTCAGATCGGTGATCTCAAGCTCGCCTCTGGCGGATGGTTTCAGATTCTTTGCATATTCAACAACTTTATTATCGTAAAAATAGAGACCTGTTACACAGTAATTGCTCTTTGGCTTTTCCGGTTTTTCCTCAATCGAGATCGCACGTCCGTCTTTGTCGAATTCAACAATTCCAAACCGCTCCGGATCATCTACGTAATAACCAAATACAGTTGCACCCTTACCGTTTTCCGCATTCTGAACAGCTGCACGTAATCTCTTTTTAAGTCCGTGGCCTGCAAAAATATTATCACCGAGAACCATTGCCACAGTATCATCACCAATAAAATCCGCACCAATAACAAAAGCCTGTGCAAGTCCATCCGGTGTAGGCTGTACAGCATAAGTAAGATTTACACCAAACTGACTTCCATCTCCCAACAGATCCTCAAATCTTGGAGTATCCTGCGGTGTTGAAATGATCAATATATCACGGATCCCTGCATTCATCAGAACTGACATCGGATAATAGATCATCGGTTTATCATAAATCGGAAGCAGCTGCTTCGATGTTACTTTTGTCAACGGATATAACCTTGTTCCAGATCCTCCGGCTAAAATAATGCCTTTCATCTCTTATTCCTCCTGTTAATCAAAAAACTTTTCATTCTTTCACCCGAATTATTATATCTGGCTGTGATTTCTAACTTCAGGATTTCCCATTCACAGTCTATAATAACCAGTATCCACAGTCTATTATATTATATAGCATTTCTACAAGATACTCAAACATTATTCCTATTTTTTCTTATTTCTACTATTTTTTTCTGATTTGTTACAACTTTCTATTCATTATATACAAACCGATGTTTCCTGTAATTCAATGCGTATATGAATATTATTCATATTTGTATATGTAATATTCATATTTTATTCTTTTTGTTTCATGATCGTATTTTTTCTTCTATCCCTCTTCTATATTGTAAATTCTGTTTTCTTCCATTTTGTTTCTTTTTTATTTTTTCCACTTTTCTATTCAAAAAACACTTGCATAATATTCACTACCGTTATATATTAATTTGCAGACAGGACGATATGTCCTTTATTCAACAAATGGAATTATGATATATCAGAAATGTACATATTCCACACAGACGGATTTTAAGGAGGATTTAGAAATGGCAAAAGACAAAGTTGTTCTTGCATACTCAGGCGGCCTTGATACAACAGCTATCATCCCTTGGTTAAAAGAAACTTATGATTACGATGTTATCTGCGCCTGCATCGACGTAGGACAGGAAAGTGAGCTGGAAGGACTGGATGAAAGAGCAAAATATTCAGGAGCTTCCAAGTTATACATTCTGGATGTTGTTGATGAATTATGTGATGAATACATCATGCCAACCGTTCAGGCAGATGCTGTATATGAGAATAAATATTTACTCGGTACTTCTTTCGCAAGACCTCTGATCGCTAAGAAATTAGTTGAGGTTGCTCGTAAGGAAGGTGCTGTTGCGATCTGTCACGGTGCAACAGGAAAAGGAAATGACCAGTTAAGATTTGAGCTTTCAATTAAGGCTCTTGCTCCTGACATCAAGGTTATCGCTGTATGGAGACAGCCGGAATGGAAGCTGGATTCCCGTGATGCGGAGATTGCATACTGTCAGGCACACGGTATCAATCTTCCGTTTGATGCTGCTCATTCTTACAGCCGTGACCGTAATATCTGGCACATCAGCCACGAAGGTCTGGAACTGGAAGATCCCGGCAACGAGCCTAACTACGAGCATCTGCTGGTACTTGGTGTGACTCCCGAGAAGGCTCCCGATGAGGGTGAATATGTGACCATGACCTTTGAAAAGGGTGTTCCCACTTCCGTTAACGGTGAGAAGATGAAGGTCTCCGATATCATCCGTACCCTGAACAAGCTGGGCGGCAAGCACGGTATCGGTATCGTAGATATCGTAGAAAACCGTGTCGTTGGCATGAAGTCCCGTGGTGTCTATGAGACTCCCGGCGGTACCATCCTGATGGAGGCTCACCAGCAGCTGGAAGAGCTGATCCTGGATCGCGATACCTATGCATTCGAGAAGGAAATGGGTGCGAAATTCGCCAGTCTGGTATACGAAGGCAAATGGTTCACTCCTCTTCGTGAGGCAGAGCAGGCATTCATCGAGAAAACCCAGGAATATGTGACCGGTGAAGTAAAGTTCAAGCTCTACAAGGGCAACATCATCAAGGCCGGAACCACTTCTCCTTACTCTCTGTACAATGAGAACCTGGCTTCCTTCACCACCGGTGATCTGTACGACCATCACGATGCAGAAGGCTTCATCAATCTGTTCGGTCTGTCTCTGAAGGTTCGTGCCATGAAGTTACAGGAGAACGAGAAGAAACTTGGTAACTAAGAATTAAAATAATGAGGTGTCTATGATAACTGCACAGACTATAATTACTGTGGTGATCCTGTATCTGGTGATCATCAATGTTGTGGGATATGTGATCATGGGTGTCGATAAAAAAAGAGCCATCCGGGGTGCCTGGCGCATCTCGGAGGCTTCTCTTTTTTTCACGGCGCTTTTGGGTGGCAGTCTGGGATGTATTCTGGGAATGCAGCACTTCCGTCATAAGACGAAGCACTGGTATTTCAAGTACGGAATGCCGGCGATCCTGGTGGTACAGGTACTGCTTTTTGCCCTTTTATTCAAATAGGAAATATGCTATACTTCTTTTATATGATGTCGGGGTCAAAAGCCCCCGACTTTGATGCCTACGGATTGTTCCGTGCTACGCACTCCCACGTCTCCGCTCCGCTTCGGTCCGTGCTAGACATGTGCCACTGGCACATAGCACCCTACCCAATATTCGCATATCGTGGGATTATCATCCCACTTTTATGCTCATATCGGGGCGGGTCCTAAGGTCTTTCACCCACCTATGAGCAAGCTCATGTGGGCTTAGACCTTTTGACCCTGGCATCATTATATAGAACGTAACACAATCCGGCGAAATACGCAAGGAAAGTTCCTCGCGGAAAGGAGCGGCATATGGCAGGAACGGTAATAGAATATTTGCAAAAATACGGAGACATTTCTTTTCGGGAAAAACCTCTGAATGATGTGGACAGTCTGGCATTGTGCCAGCTCTCTTATCTGAAATTCGACGGGATGGTCAGCGATGTGCGGCACAATGGCCCTTCCGTGACCCTGCGGGAGATTGCAGAGCGTCCGGACGTGGACAAACTGTTCGGGGATGTCCGTTTTGAGAAGGAGAACCGGGCGCTGTTCGAAGGAATGTTAAGCGGCAGACGTTTCCGGGATATGAAGCTGAACTGCTATATCAATCTGGTGGAAAAGGAATGGGAGACCCAGTTCTCCGCCATCACTTTTATTCTGGATGACGGAACCCTGTTTCTGGCATTCCGGGGGACGGATGAGACTATCATAGGCTGGAAGGAAGATTTCAACATGGCCTTCCAGG
>ENA-ORNO01000867-ORNO01000867.1-human-gut-metagenome-genome-assembly--contig:-NODE-867-length-16634-cov-5.831353_pt1 | contig 16634 bp, 15 predicted proteins | sample MGYA00242117_ERZ509026 | MGnify/ENA primary metagenome ERZ509026 (study PRJEB26280, sample SAMEA2338710) | human gut metagenome | biome: human gut; feature: human-associated habitat; material: faeces... | reverse complement strand
TTGCACTCTGTTCTGCAAGGTTTCTGATCTGATCCGCAACAACAGCAAAACCTTTACCACAATGTCAAGTGGTAAATTCAAAAAGGTCAAACACCATCAAAGAAAGCTATCTTTCGTAGTGCTTGCCCTATTTTCACCTTATTTTTATTCATGTTTTCTGTCTTGTATTGTTCGAGCGAGAGAATTGTAATATATTTTGTGAAGGTGCGAAATGGACTATATGACATTGAAAGTGGGTGCCGAGAAATAGGGCATGACATCTCACATGGTGTGTCGGCGGGCGTATTCCCGGCGCTGTGAAGATGGCTGGTGCTTGGCTGATTCCAAAAACTGCGGAGAATCCAACAGATCGGCGCTATAAGCCATTAGGAAAACCTTAATAATCTCATGTAAATCATAGAGAATGAAAACTTTATATCGGTTATACTTAATCAAATAGAGACTCAAAAAGTCCAGCTAATAAATGTCAATAGATAAATGAAAAATATTTTTCCTCTAAAAAAGGGTAGACTTTCCCCTTGGTGAAAATATTATTTTTCAAAAAGATATTGATTCGTTGGATTTGCAGTATTTTATGCGGCTATGTCGCATTTAGCAGCATTGTATTGTTTGATGTGCTCCTGTGGCGTAATGATTTCAAAAGACTTGCTATCTCTGAGTATTGCATAGATTATGTTGCGTACTTTATGGGAAACGGCACCCATTGCTACAAGCTTTGGTTTTGAACTGCATTTTTTGAGGTAATAATCGCGAAGCACCGGATTCTTGGCAGCTCCTGTACGGGATGTACTGATACTTTGTAAAGTCAGTGTATGAATTACCCGTGCCGTAGATTTAATCGTATCAATAATCTCTAGTGAAAATATATATGCCCTCTTACGAACAATAACAAATTCTCTAGTGAAACTCAACAGGTACAAGGTAATACTTTACAGAGTGGTTTTAAACTTCGGGACAATCTGCCCCGAAGTCCAAAGAAAAATGTGTATCGTGCATATTGAATCTCTACATAGAAAGTTGTAAAATACATATATCGACAGCTACTTACTATTTTTTTGTGTATTTTGGGTAATAAGGGGGAATTTTTATGTTTGATAGTTCTGATGTTCAATCTGTATTTTCAGGTAATATAGCCGAAGAATGGGAGAAAAAGTCACGCTATATTAACAGCCTTAACGGTAATGATAATATGATGATTCCTACAATCAAGAAATATATAACCTCAACATCAAAGATTTTGGAAGTTGGTTGTGGGACTGGAAAATTGTTAAGTCAGATTGACGCACTAACTTTTGGCATTGAATTAACTGGAGTTGAAATGAGTAGCGATATGCTCCAGCAAATAGATACATTAAGATTTAAAAATCCTGTTCGGTTAATAAATGATAGTGTAGAAAATTTTATTGATGACAATAAATATGACATTATCGTAATGAAACAGGTATTACATCATATTGTATCAAGAGAGCAAGTTTTGAAAAAATTAGCTGGTTACTTAAATCCAAATGGAGTCATTATTATAATGACACCAAATGACGGTTATCAGAAAAGCATTTTGCCGTTTAATCCTATTACAGATTTGTTAGGTAGAATTGATGATTCGATGATCTACGAGTATATAAAAGATTTGCCTTTACAAGTAGTCGAAATACAGCACGTTAATAGCCTTGCCACATTTAATTCACTATACGAGTATTTTATGTTTCTTTATGCCATTGGTAGTTTACAGAAAATATTCAATTATAAAGGCGAATACGAATATGCACTAAAGCTAATTACTGTATTCAAAAATCTATTTAGCAAAGAGGAAACTTTGTCAGTAGATTTTAATTATAGTTACATAACACTTAAAAAGAAATAAATTGTATGCCTTGTAGCAGAAAGGAGATATTATGAATTACTACAAAGAAGTAAAAAGTGCGTTTGATGATTGGGCAACTACATATGAAAGTGATGTTGTTCCTAAATTAGATTTAAGAGGATATAGCTATAATGAGTTAGCAAAGACAATACTTTCATATTATGACAAGTCTATGGATAAAAAATCTATCTTAGAATTAGGTGTAGGAACAGGAGTATTAGGAGAACGTGTAAAAAGTCTTGTGCCAAGCACAGAAATTGACGGCTTAGATATATCTTCGGAAATGTTGAAAAGATCAAAAGAAAAGGCAGTATATAATCATTTGTATTTAGGGAGTGCAGATGAACATTTATATACCGAACAATATGCTTTTGTATATTCAGCATTTATGTTCCATAGCGTAAAAGGGCAGGACATTCTTCTCTCAAAAATTGCAGAGTGTTTAGTCAACGGTGGAATGTTTATACTTGTGGATTTGATTCCAAATATGAAGATATTAGCTAATAACGCAGATTTTAATGCACATAGTATAAAGTATGAACATGGCGCCCCTGCTATGTATAAGACTTGTGCGGAAATGGTTGACTTAATCGAAAGTTCTCCTTTTGAACTTGTCGAATTGAAAAAATTAGGAATTAGTAAAGACTATAATCATTATTTATTCGCATTGAGAAAGGGGAAGTAAAAATGGAGCAGCTTTTAGAAAAAGTAAGATTATTACACATACAAAATGATTTTAAGAATAACGGTGGGGAAGATAAGTATTTTAGAATGGCGTTGCTTATGGAAGAATTAGGCGAGATTTGTGACGCTCTCACAAAGCAAAAACCTAATTTTAAAGAAGAACACGCCGATTTACTGATTTTGTTATTAGGAAATTGTGTGGCATACGATATTGATATTATTAAATTAACATCAGAAAAGTTAGATAGGCTTTTGAAAATGAAAGCGAGAACAGACGGAAACGGTCATAGCCGTTTGATTACTGAGTTGGAGGAGAAAGAATGAAAATTATGATAGCCGGAGCATGGGACGAAACAAATGAAAACTTGTTGTCCTCAGCGTTTCAAATTGCTAAAGTTGCCGCCGAAAAAAAACATATAATAATTACTGGCGGAGGAACAGGAATCCCTAATTCTGCTACGCATGGAGCATTAGCTGTAAACGGAATAAGTATTGCATATAGTAATGAGGGGCATTGTGAAGGCGGACATGAACCAGCTACTTTTCGCGTGGCGACTGAAATGGGTTGGGACGGGCGAAGTGTATTGGCTGTAAAGTCCAGCGACCTTCTTATTGTTATAGGTGGGTGTAATGGCACATTAAACGAAATAACCCTTGCATACCTTAATAATATACCTATATGGGTTTTGGAAGATAGCAGCGAAATGATTTGTCGTTTAAAAAATTTTCTATATGAGGGAAAATATATTGATAAACGGAAAAATGTTGAAATCGAGTTTTTTAATTCAGCGCAAAGTATGATTGAAAAACTCAATTCCAAAAATATTTTACAAAACTAGAGGAGAAAGAAATGATATTATCCGTGTCAAGGAGAACGGATATTCCGGGCTGCTATCCAGAATGGTTTATGAATCGGTTGCGTGACAAATATGTTATGACTAGGAATCCGATGAATTTTCATCAGGTTAGCCAGATAAATCTTTCGCCAGATTTTATTGAGTGTATTGTTTTTTGGACTAAAAATGCAGTACCATTTATGGACTATTTAGAGGAATTAAATCGTATGGGATATATGTATATGTTCCAGTACACCATTACCCCATACGATAATACTCTTGAAAAGAATATATCTGATAAAAGCGACATTATAAAAAATGTATTGGAATTATCCGAAAAAATCGAAAAAAAACGAATCGTATGGAGATATGATCCTATTTTACTTAATGATACTTATACTGTAAATCGGCATATTGAACTATTTGAAGAAATGTGTAGTTTGTTATATACGGCAGTAAATCATGTTGTTATTAGCTTTATTGATTTATACCAGAAAAATAGAGGATATAGGTTATACGAATTAAGTACAGATGAAATAACACATCTTGCACAAGCGTTTGGAGAAATAGGCGCAAAGTATAAACTTCCGATAAAGACTTGTTGCGAAAATTATGATTTGACGAAATTTGGAATAACTAAAGGTGCTTGTATTGACAGTGTTCTATTAGAAGAAATCTGTAATCGCCCATTACTATTAAAAAAGGCGACTGGACAAAGAAAAAACTGTCTTTGTGCAGAAAGTGTTGATATAGGTGCTTATCATACCTGTTTGAATGGGTGCATATATTGCTATGCTACCGATTATAAACGACTGAAAACTAAACAAAAGTGTTATGATAAAAATAGTCAAATTCTATGCGACAAATTGGATTTTGGCAAAGATATTATAAAAGTACGCAAAATGAAAAAGTTATAAATTTAGAGGGAGAGGTGGAAAATGAAAGATAAAAGTTTAACGCGTGTTTCAGTCTTTCTTACCAGTCAAATAATCTCCTTATTTGGCTCTGCCATAGTGTCTTATTCTATTGTTTGGTATATAACACTAAAAACATCATCAACAATGGCTCTTGCAATATCTATAGTTTGTACTTATATGCCGCAGATTGTTATTTCTATGTTTTCAGGAACGTGGGGGGATAAATTCAACAAAAAAAATCTAATTATAATAGGCGATACGATTACTGGTATTTCTACATTGATACTAGCAATTTTATTTATAAATGGTTTTGATTCATTATACCTACTATACGGTGCTTGTGCGTTGAGATCGGTTGGTTCAGGAATACAAACACCATTAGAACACGCCTTTTTACCGCTGATTTGCCCTGAAGAAAAATTAACAAAAATAAATGGAATCTATGCTACTGCTTCATCAGCAATCAATATTTTATCTCCTGCTATGGCAGGTGTTTTATTAAATGTAATGGATTTTGGACATACCCTCTTTATTGACTGTATCACAGCACTATTGGCGATTATTGTACTATTAAAGCTAAAATATAAGAACACAATAAGTTCTAACAAGGATACAAGTACACTGTCTGATTTTTTGGAGGGAGTAAAATATTTCAAGCAGCACATTTTCTTAGGAAGATTGATTTTATTTTATTTGCTTTTTTATTTCTTTATGTCAGCACCAGCTTTTTTAACGCCAGTATTGGTAAATCTTAAATTTAGCAGTAGTGTTAATGCTTTGGCAATCAATGAATTTGTATGGTCATTAGGAACTATGTTAGGCGGGATTTTGATTTGTTCTTTTAAAGAGTTTAATAAACTAAAATTCATGGCAATATCAGCATTGCTTTTTGGAGGTTTTATTTGTCTTTTAGGGGCGTCAAATATTTTTAGTATATATATTCTTTTTATGCTATGCTCAGGAATATCTCTTCCTTTGTTCAATACATCAAATACTGTTTTAATACAAGAAAATGTAAAAAAAGAGATGTTAGGACGCGTTTTTGCTAACTTAAATATATTATCTACAATTTCTACGACAATAGGAATTACTGTTTTCGGAATAATAGGTAATACAATTTCCGTTGATATTCTTTTGATTTTAGTTGGAGCATTTATAGCAATATTGTCTATTTGGATATGGAAAATTTATCGTGAAAACAAAGTGTAGCACAAAAAACACTTCGAGCCATCCTGCCCCGAAGTGTTTTTTGTTACGAAATAAATTAGAAATTCAAGAAAAGAGATAGTCTACTATTTATCATGCAAAAAAGGTACTCGCTATAGAGCGTTTACGTTTTCCAAGCAAGTGTTCCGTAAATAAAAATCCCCATCCCTCGTTAATTGAGAGATGGGGATTCACTATTATACAATAATTTCCGGTATTTCTCCGACAAAGTTATAAATGATTCTGACTTCCTGTACTTTCTGTCCGTCAATTTTCTTGACTTCACTCACCAGAATCTTGCTGATGAGTCGGTTCAACACCGCTTCGTCCAGTTCCTCAATGGTTGCATAGCGCCGGATTTCTTTGATGAAGGTGCGGACCTCATTTTCCTGTTCGTCAGAGTGGCGCATCATCAACATCAGGTCTTGCAGGCGCTTCTGGTTGGCTTCCTGCTCCTGTTCCAGCGTTGCTGTCAGCTTCATAAAACGCTGCTCAGTCAGGATTCCTTTCGCCTTATCGGTATATAGGCTCAGGAACATCCCGTCAATTTCCTGATTCCTGCTTTCCAGCCGCTGACATTCCTTCTGTGTCTGGGAAGCATCTAGCAGATACCGCCGTTCCATCCGACTGCTCAGCCGCTGATAAAAAGCATCGGCATCTTTGAATGCAGTCTTTGCCAGTTCCTGAATATCTTTCAGCACAAGGTTATATAAATCTCTGGCTTCAATCTTGTGGCTGGTGCAGGCATTCTTGCCCAGCCGGTTGTAGGTCTAGCAAATATAATACGCCTTATCAATCGGCTCCCGAATCTCGCCGGTAAAACGGTTCTTTCCGGTTCTTCCAACCTTTTCATACCGCACCTGCATGGATTTTCCACAGGTCGCACAGTAAATGATGCCGTGGAACAGATTGTAAAAAGGACAGGAATTGCCTTTCATAATAGTTGGTCTACGGTCAATGATTTCCCGTACCTGCTCCCATTCTTCCGGGGATATGATTGCTTCATGGCAATCCTCGATAATTTCCCAATCCTCACGAGGGATAATGTCATAGGTGTTGGAGCGAATCCCTTTCTGATGTGTCCGGCAGACCAGATGTGCGCCCTTATAAAAAGGGTTTCGCAGGATATGGCTGATTCTTGCACTTCCCCATGAATAGTAATTCACGTCACATTCTGTGTTGCTCTTTACTCTGGTAATCGGGACTTTATCATCCATAAGCTGCTTTGCGATCCGCATACAGCCCCATCCATCCAGCGCCATATCATAGATTTTGCGAATCACCGGCGCAGTTTCCGGGTCAAGGATCAAATGCCCCTTATCCTCCGGGTCACGCATCAAGCCGAGAGGCGGTTGTCCGCCGCAAAATTTTCCCTGTCTGGAACGGGTCATACGCCCTGCCAGCACCTTTTTGGAAATATCCCGGCTGTACATATCGTTCAGGATATTCTTAAAAGGTGTAATGTCCATTTCCTGACGGGTCAGACTGTCCACTCCGTCTGTAATGGCAATATATCGTACATTGTGCTTTGGAAAAAAGATTTCAATATAGCTGCCAGCTTCAATATAATTTCTGCCCAGTCTGGACAGATCTTTGGTGATGACGCAGCCGATCTTTCCCGCCTCAATATCAGCAATCATGCGCTGAAAAGAAGGACGGTTGAAGTTACGGCCTGTATAACCGTCATCTACATAATACTCATACTGGAACATCCCGTTTTTTTCGGCAAAGTCCCGGAGCATAAGTTTCTGGTTGCTGATGCTCATGCTTTCATTATCGCCGCCATCCTCCAGAGAGATACGGCAGTAAAGAGCTGTGATTTTCTGATTAACTTGTTTTTTCCTGCTCATAGTGTTCTTCCATTCATTTCAAAAAATAAGTTCGATTGGAATATTATAACATATACATCCAAATTTTTCTACTTTAACAAGGCGTACCACCATTTCTGATGATACGCCTTTATTATTTATCTAACTTTATCTTCACTAACCTTTGGCAGAGCCTTTCCTGCCTTTTCCTGCTTTCCCTCTGATGTCTTTCTAGCCTCAAATGCATCTGCATTATACTGATACTCCTGTGGTTCAGCGACCATCGGTGCGTATACAATCTCTGCTTCCACTCTCTCAGCTTCTGCCATCTCCGGCTCTGTCTGTTCCTGTGCTTTCGCATTCTCCATATGCTTTTCCTTATCAAGTTGCACATTCATAGCGAGATTATCCAGCTTATCAATAGATGCATCCAAATGAAGTTTCATTGATACAAGCATCTTTTTCACTGCTTTCATCGGAGCAAGTACTGCCTTTGTAATTGGATGTTTCTGCTCTTTCTGAGAATAATCTACCTCCGGTTTGTCAGCAAAAGTACGGAATGCATTAGCTGCTGTCTGCCCGGCTTCACGAAATTCTTTTGCAAGAAGTGCTGTCTTTGCTATATCCTTATCCGTGGTCTTAATTGCGCCCCTTACATTTTCCCGGATATCAAGAAGCCTTTTCTTAATTCCTAAGAACTCCGACACCCTGTATAATGCAGTTCTTCCCTTTGCCTTTCCTTCATCAACTACGCTCTTTGCTGTAGATTTGACCTGTGCTTTCACTTCCAATACCTGCGACTTTATCTGCTCACGTCTGGTATTAAGTCGCTCCTGTGCTTCCGACAATGCCTTTTTAGCATTATTGACAAGTGTATCTTCCTGCATTTCTTTGATCTGGTTCTGCATATTGGTTAGTTCTTCCGTCATGGAATCAATCTTTTTCTCCAGTCCATCCACATAGCTGCATATCTCAAATACATCGTTTGCCTGCTCTTTCATGGCATTTTTCTTTAATAATTCGAGAAGTTCCCTTATGACCTCCTCATTGGTAAGTGTTTTTCCTGCTTCCATATCCATTCTGTTTCCTCCATTCTGTAAATGGGGCAGCCTTGGCCGCCCCTGTTCTCCGATTGCTAATTATCGAAAGGGTGTTGCCTCTTTGTCCTTCTCTTTATCGGGATTGCCATGATGTTTCTCAGCACTCTCCCTAGCTTTTTCATTGCTCTTATCCTTTGCTTTCTCATATTCCGAGATAATCTCATTATAGAGTTTTTCCCTGAAATCCTTTGTGACCGGATAGCAAACATCCTGGTAAATAGGCTTACCCTGCTCATCCACCTGCTTTGTTTTATAAGAAGGCATTGATACAAAGATTTTCTCTTTGCCTTGCACGATATTGATGTTATTTACGATGAAACTGTTTTCAAAATAAATGCGTGCAAGTCCCTTGATGTTACTGCCTTCCCTCTCATAAGGTGTCACAGTTACGGAAAACTCCGGCATTATAAAAAGGCGATCTTGCTGTTATGAGCATTGAAGCCTACGAAGAACTGACCTGCAACAAGAGTTCCGTCTTGTAGATGATCCGGTACTGGCAAGCTGGAGCATTCGTTTTGTGATAATCAATAATCACCTTATCTTTTATAAGGTTGACGAAGGAAAACAGACTGTAATCATCGTCCGTTTTCTCTATCAGAAAAGTAACTGGACTTCCATTTTTCGACAGGGTCTTCCACTTGTTTAAGGAATCTGTTTTATGCAGATTCCTTTTTAGTGCATTGCCTATATTTAGTCTAGTATCCATATTTTTTACGATTTTTGAATACCAAAAAAGAGAGACATACATTTCTGTATATCTCTCTTCTCTGAATTTTATTTATCTTTGTACTTAAATCCTATTTAAAATTACTACACCATTTATATAAGATTTTACACCAATTTACGATAACTTGGTAATCTCTCAAAGTCGCATAAACACTGTATTTTCGGCATTTTCAAGCACTCTGATTACATTCTGTCGTGGAATGTTCTGCATTTCACGATGTCTTCGTGAATTCATCAGCATACATCAGTATTTCCAGCTTTTCAAATTTATTTTGGCCAGTTTTTGGCCAGTTTTCATCTTTAGCTTGTTCTTCTGATTTTCTGCCCTCAAATTTTTTTATTTCACTCATTAATATATCATCTGTAGTGTGAGCATAAGTATCCATAGTAGTTTTAAAATTCGAATGACCAAGGATGTTCTGTAATGTCTTAATATTCACACCATTTTCAACACATCTTGTCGCAAACGTATGACGTAAAATGTGTGGCGATACACTTGGAAATGTAGGATCAATCTCCCTTAATTCTCTTGATATCTTCTGTAAGGATCTTCGAATTGTATCATCATAAATTGGTGTGTTAAGCCAAGTTACAAACACTAAATCCTCAAATCCCTCTAAGGGCTTATGTTCTTTCTTTATTCTTTTATCCCTTTCCATCTCATATACTAATAATTCTCTTGCCCTATCTGTCATAGGTATTTTTCTTTTACCCATTTCAGTTTTAGGATAATGAAATCTAGGATAACGCCCTTTTACAGTCCCATCAGACTCTTTTGCCATTGTCGTAACTAAATTGGTATTTACATAGATTATTCCTTCTTCAAAGTCAACGCTTTTCCATTCCAATCCGGTAGCTTCGCCTAATCTCATACATAGATGCCCGGTCACAGAGGTATGGCTACCTCGGAAAGAAGATTTTATGAAGAGACTGGACAACAACAAAATAACAGCACTTTACGAGAGACTGTCACGAGATGATGAACTGAATGGAGACAGTAACAGCATTGTAAACCAGAAGAAAATGCTTGAAAAGTATGCCAAAGAACAGGGGTTTACGAACCTTGCACACTATACCGATGATGGATATAGTGGTACTAACTTTGACAGATTGTATTTGCTACGTTTAATAATGATATGCTAAGTAAATTTCCTGGATTGTACGAGACTCTATTGTTGAAAATTTTTATGTCATCAGACTTGTTTATTATTGATACTTGTGTTGGCTTCTTCGTAGCTATTAAATAGTAGCTTATGCCATCGGACTCAGCTATATCAAAAATGTCTGTTGATTCAGGGTAATATACAATCTTATTCATGTATGGGACTATTTCTTTGCGGAACTGCTCGTTCTTTGCTCCACCCTTAGGAAACATTTTTAATATGTTTATAATTGGTTTTTCCATTGCAATTTTATTGAACTTTGGAGCAACTTATTATATTTAAGCTTTTGAAATCGTGGAAGTGTAGATTTATTCACTCGAAATGTAGAATTATTCACGCATATTCATCAGACACACAATTCCGAAAAGGGACAAATATAATTAACCAGCCATTTTTAGGATCGTTGAAAATAAGTATAGTGCAATTTTGTGCTCATTATATCTGCTAAATACAGCAGTCGTAATTTCACTATTTTTCACTATTGGAAACTGTGCAGAATCGCACATAAGATATTCTTGAACTCTGATACAGACTTTCTCTTACAATTATCAATATTCACGCACGAAAAAAAAGACCCGACTTCAACTATTTCTAATTGATATCGAGTCTTTTCATATAATGTTTACAAGTTATTCTGCCTTTATGACTTACTGAGTATTTCTTTTACGTTTCTTACTTGCAACAGCCACTCCTGCAATTCCAAGTCCTGAACCTAATAATACCAGTACATACAACATAATCGGTGTATTATCTCCCGTTTTTGTGGATGTCTGTTTAGTTTCGTTTGTCTTGTCCGTTGTAGTTCCTGTTGTATTATCTGATGTGTTATCGTCTGTTTTCTCAGGTGTTGTTGCTTTTATCGTAAATGTAGTGCTTGCAGAACCATCCGTCCATACAATTTCACAGGTGTGTGTTCCTGCAGATAAGGTATTCAGGTATTCCTTCTTGAATGTAATGATTGTAGAACCTGATTTTGCCGTATAATTCTCTTTGCTTACTTCTGTGCCATCTACCTTAACTGTAACAAACTTAGAGAATTCCCCGTTGCCTGAAATCGTCATTGCGTCATCAGTGTTCTGTGTCCATGAACCATTTGCTCCGAAGATAATCTTGTACTCTGTTTCATCTTTATCGTCATCACCGGCTGCCTTTTTCTCAAAGACCGCCTTTACGGAAACATCATTTGCCGGCATTGTAAATGTATTGTCCTTAATGTATACTCCACCGCTTACTACCTGCCATTCCTTAAACTGGTATCCTTCTTTTGCTGTTGCTGTCAGTGTAATCTTTGTTCCAAAAGCAGCAGATGTAACATTTGCAAGAGCTGTTCCGTTTCCGTCTGTGGTTACAGTAACTGTGTATGTTGTTACAGGTGCATCAGTCACAGTCAGGGTTGCCTCATTACTTGTAACAGAACCCTTACGATTAGTCACCACACATCTGCATTTGTAACCGTCATTTGCCTTTACCATTGCTGAGGTTGTGTAGCTTGCTGATGTGGCACCGTCAATATTGACAAATCCGTTTCCATCATTTCTGTCTATCTGCCACTGGTATGTCGGCTCCGGTGTGCCTGTTGCCACTACCGTAAATGTTGCTTTGTTGCCTTCTACTACAGTTGCGTCCGTTGGCTGTGTTGTAATACCTGGAGCTACTGCTGTATCCGGAATACTGATCTTATATTCAAATATCTGGACTTCACTGTCCTGCATTCCGTCTTTTACAGCTACTGCTTTGATGACTGTTGTAACATCCTTTCCTTCCGTTCCTGTTACACTGATTGCTCCTGTGTACTTCGTTCCGTTAGTCTTATCCGGTGTGCTTCCATCTGTTGTGTAATAAATTTCAGCTCCCTCTGTTGATGTGCTTAATGTTACATTCTGGTTTTCTGTATAACTTCCTGCCACTGGATTTGCTGACACCTTTTCTACATATGGTGCTGCATCTACTGTAATCTTAATTGTTACTTTTAATGACTTTCCATTCGCATCAATCGTATCCGGAAGTGTTACTGTTCCATTCACTGTAAATGTCTGCTCTGTAAGGACTGTCTTATCATAACTTCCATCTGCAAACTTCGTCAGATCCCAGTTTACATTCGCTGTGGTTACTGCGTTGTCTTCTGTACTGATTGTAACGGTACTTGGAAGTCCGAGTGCCTCAGCCGTCTTGTCAGTTCCGTTTGCAACACCTGTGATTGATGAAGGTGCTGTAATGCTGTTTAACCTTGGCTTTCTCACTGTAATTTCAAGTGTTGTTGTAGCAGGTTCATCATTGCCTTTACCTGCCACATAGCTTTCACCCATCGGATTGTAGCTTACTGTAAGTGTATAAGGAGTATCTTTTACTGCAAGGCTTTCCAGATAGTCTTCATTAAATGTAATTGTTCCGTCGCCTGCAACTGTGTAATCCTTTCCTGACACAAGTGTTTTGCTTCCATCATTGATTGCCTTCACTGTGTTTCCGTTCAGTTTAACCTTTGCTGTCTGGTCGCCATCCACACCCTTGATGTGGGTGATTGCTGTTGTATCCTGTGCAGAATCTTCATATACCACGATTCCGTTGGAATTTACAATAACGAAATTGCCGGCATTATCAGTTACCTTCGCATAGATTACATACTTGCGACCTGGATTGATTGAAAATTTATCTGTATAACTTGTCCAGTCTGTAACCGCCTTCAGCTCATCTTCTGACAGTTCTTTTTCTGATAAAATATATTCAATCTTATCCACGCCGGATTCGTTATCGGTTCCGGTAATAGTTACATCCTGTGTATTCTTAAAGAAATGACCAAATGTAATTTTATTTAAAATAGAATTCCATGTATTGGTTTTTACATGAATCGTTGCAGATGGAGCTGCAATATCCTTATAGGTTGCTGTAATATTTACGGCTTCCTCCGGCATAGTAAATTTAATTGTTTCACTTGTAGATGTTGTACCATCAAGCAACGTCAGACCATCTGTTCCTGTCCAACCAGCAAATTTATATCCGGAAGGTGTGCTATCTGCTTTTACTGTTACAGTAGCACCTTTATTAAAGTTTCCTGTTGTACTTCCATTATCTAAAGTACCACTTGTTACGGTTACTGTATTGCTCTTAGGATTTACTGTAAAACTTACCTCTGCTATTGCAGGACTTGTTACTCCTTCTGTTGCATCATATGCCACATTGATGATCGCAGTATATGTCTTTGCTGTTCCATCTGTGTTAGCAGTCAGGTCTGATTTTGGCTGGATTGTCCAGTCGTAACCACTACCCATCACTTCAAATTTATCAGCATCTGTACCTGTTAATGTTACATCACTTACTGTAGCCTCCCAGTTTGAACCGCCTGCTGTATCATTTTTAATAGTAATCTTCTTTGCTTCCGGTCTGGTATAGCCTTCTGTGACTGTGTCAAAGGTCGGTGCGGTAACGCTAAGAACTTTCTTTACCGGAACACCTTTTCCAATGGTTACCGTTGTAATCTCACCTACAAATGATGTAGTTGTTGCTGCTTTTCTTACATAATATGTTCCGACTCCCAGCTTGGAAATGGTACCATCAACAGCATCTCTGATACACGCTGTCCACGGACCATTCATAGACATAGAGTATTCCATTGTGTCATCTACACCCGTAATTGTACCATCGTTCTTGCCATCTACTGTTTCATCTGTACCGGTTACTGCCGGAGCTGCCGGTCTTGCCGGAATATCTAATGACTGTTCTGCACTTGCAAGTGCTGTATCTGTCTCAGTTTTCTTGATTTTAATAGTATTTCCATAATAAGAATCATCAATTGGTATCGTTGATAAGGTCGGTGTAAATGCAGCTCCATCATTGATGGAATACTCTGTCGCTGTGTCAAAACCTGTCAAAGTTTCATTCACATAATCAATCTCAATAGTCGGTGTGGATGCAGCTTCTTTTTTCATTGGATCAGCTAATGCTATCGTTGTTGACTTCGCAGTCGGCGCACCGGATACCGTAATCTGTGTTAAGCTGTCTCTTGTCACCTTTATTCCATTGATTGCACCATCTGTCAGACCTGAAATCGTTGATACATAATCATCAGGGAAATAATATCCGCTATTAGCTTCATATACAACATCCTTCATTGCTCCGGTAATTCCTGTCTGATTTTCTGCACCGGATTCCGAAGTTTTTGTCATATTGGAAGCCGGAGTAATTGTTACATCGGCAGTTTCCTGTGTTGCCATCATGGCTGTTGTAATTCTGTATTCATCTGTTGATTCCAACCATACCTTACAGTTATTGAAGTTATCAAGCCCTTCAATATCACTTGCACTTACAGAAGTTGTAGAACTTGTCAGTTCCTTCGTATATGCTCCTGCACTATTTTGAACTACTAGATACATATTATCTGTAGCATTTGTAATTGCAACCTGTGAACCTGCTGCATTAACAACTGCTGTTTCACTTCCGGAAGACTCATATCGCAGTGTATAGGTATTCGCTGTCATCTCACTGTTTGCTTTATATCCTGTAGACGTAGCTGCTTCCGCAGCAGATGCAAAAGAGACATACGACAGTTTCAGATTAAAAGCGGGCACTACACAAGTTTGATCTGCGTCAACCCCGCATCTGTATACCTTTTTGCCCGGATAAGCCACGTGCACATCGTCACGACTCTGAAAATACGGCGAACGCAGCCAGAAATTTCTTTTTAAACTAGTAACATCTTTCAGCTTTGGTATATTAATAGGAATATCATTACAGCTTCCCACATATATTGTTTCAGACATATAAGAATACTGGTCTTTTGTATTTGGCAGATATAATTTCTTGTCCGTCACTGTTTTTTCTTCATATCCACCATTGCCATACTCATTCGTTTTAACTGTGACATCTGCCATCTTTTCTTTTTCTTCTTTAGAAAAGTAATCCGAAGTTAAATATTTGTCCATTCCAGTCACAAAATTACTCTGTGAATATTCACTGGTATTACCATAGGTAGCACTTTCAAAGGCGCTGGTTGAAAGTAATGCAAGGTTACTTCCTTCCGCTCCGCAGATTGCCCAAAGTCTTGTGCCGCTTTTTTTCAATCCAAATCTTATTCTACCAATGGCTCCATCACCAATATTGTAGCAATCCTTTAAATCATCCACTGTTGCAAAATAAGCATTAGATACTGCTTTCGGTGCTGTCTTCTTATATGAATAACTTACTGTTATTCCATCCTGGTTCTTGGTAACACTGGCTGCTTTCCCGTCCATGGTTGCTTTTACATTCGATGCAAATTCATAACCAGCTTTTGCTGTAAGCGTAACACTTGCAGTATATGTAGTATTATAACCTGCTGTGGTATCATTTGGTGTCCATGTTACTGTTGGGGTTTTAGTTGATACGCCTTTTGTTGCACAAGCTGCTTCTGTATCAAAAGCTGAGCCAGCAACCGGTGCTGTAATATCTGTTATTTCTATAGAATTGATAGTTGTTACTGCCATCTTGGCTGTTGTGATTCTATCTGCATTCGTTGATTCAAGCCATACCTTGCAGTTATTGAAGTTGGCTAATTTGTCTGATTCAGCACTACCCATTTGAATATCGCTTGCATTGATGGTCTGATTATCAGAATCAATTTTCAATGCATACACACCGTTATTATTCTGCACCATCAGGTATTTTTCATTTGCATTTTTTACATTAATCTCAGTTCCATTCAGGCTGATGACTGCTTCTTCATTTCCGGAAGACTTATATCGCAGTGTATAAGTATTTGCTGTCATTGTATTGTCTGTATCATTTGCCTTAAATCCACTGTATGAAGATGATGCTGCTTCCGCAGCAGATGCAAAAGAGACATCCGACAGATTCAAATTAAAAGCGGGCACTACCGAAGTATCACCGCCGTTGACACTGCCGATGTGCACATCTTTGCCCGGTTGAGCCAGGAGCACATAGTAACTAATATCATCGTACGGCGAGCGCAGCCAGAAAAGATTTCCGAGTCCAACATCATTCAGCTTTGTTACATCAATAGCAATATCATTACTGCTTCCCACATATATTGTTGTCTGTCCATTAGATTTCTGGTCTTTTGAATTCGGCAGATATAATTTGTTCGTCACTGTTTTTTCTTCATTTCCACCCTTGCCCTTCGGTTCATTCGTTTTAACTGTGACATCTGCCATCTTTGTTTTTTCTTCTATAGAAAAATAATCCAGAGTTAAATATTTGTCCATTCCAGTCACAAAGTTACTCGTTGAATATGCACTTGTATCACCATAAGCTGCCTTTGCAAACTCACTGGTTGAAAGCAGTGCAAGGTTATTTCCATCTTTTCCGCAGATTGCCCAGAGTCTTGCATCACTTCCATTTAAT
>ENA-ORNO01000866-ORNO01000866.1-human-gut-metagenome-genome-assembly--contig:-NODE-866-length-16642-cov-8.844758_pt1 | contig 16642 bp, 10 predicted proteins | sample MGYA00242117_ERZ509026 | MGnify/ENA primary metagenome ERZ509026 (study PRJEB26280, sample SAMEA2338710) | human gut metagenome | biome: human gut; feature: human-associated habitat; material: faeces... | reverse complement strand
TTATTTAGATGCTGGAGACACATAAATCAAAGAAATCTTCGAATTATCGCAGCTTAAAGAAAATGAACAGATTTGTATAGTGATGAACAAAAAAGAGGTGCATCGTGCATTACGACACACCTTCTTTTTTCTTTTGTATATACTGCGATTTGACGGCTTTGAAATACGGAAAAAGATAGACAATATCAAAAGCAGAACAGTTAAAGCAGCATGATATGATTTTACTCACAGAATCAGAAGAGGTCATCAAACTTCTTCCAGAACTTCATGTCCTTGCGGATAGAATTATATGAGAAAGCGCAGAAAAATGACAATAATAATGGCATATGAAGTGGTTATGCTCTATTATCTTCATATGCCATCTTGCTTTTTAGGGGCATTTACTGAATATTCCTATAATAGAAATTATGACTAAGTATTCATTTCCTATCAATTTTCATCAGAGAAAAATCATTTTCTTATGTCAATCCAACAGGCAGATTGTCCGTTTTTCGCGGATAGATATTTTAGACCAAGGAGTAATAGAAGTCCATAAAGCCAAATCTTTAAGAGTTATAGGAAAGAGAATTTGATTTTTCAAATCCGCCTCCAAAGCTTTCAGCATAACGTAATCCATTCCACTGTGGTGCCTATCCAATTTTAATGCCTCTTGTCCCCACCGACACCAATAAAAATGGTTATAATTGCTAATATAGGAGCGATCATCTTCCCATTCCTCATCAGGACTGATCCCTTCTATATAAATAGAACGCCTGTCTCCTTGCCAAATTCCTTTTGTCCCCTGTATTTCAAAATCCAAACTACGAGGACGAGGCAAAGTCGTATCATGGACTAAGGAGATAATGATACCTCCCTCTGTTTCCAATTGAGTTACAATAACATCTCCCATACATACCTTGACATCTGTATTTCCACCCAGTTCCTTAATCCGTTGCAGCATTCCGGCAGATTTGGATGAAAACGATGTCAGATATTTAATCCTGTCTTTTCTATTAATGCCGGCAATCATACAAAGAGGAGCCAGTCCGTGTGTCGGATAAAGGTCTCCATTTTCTTCCAGATAATATTTACCTCTCCAAACACTTTCCGTTTTTTCACGATTACCAATATTACCCGCATCATCCAACAGCAATCGACGCAAGTCATGCCGATATCCACCACGCATAAAAACAATCTCACCCAGCAATCCTTCATTCACCATATTGAAAACTGCAAGATTCTCACGTGTAAAAAGTGTGTTTTCCAAAGGATATACATGACAGCCACGACGTTCTGCCGACTCAATCAGCGGGGCATACTCATCCAGACAAAGCCCGCCCTTAACCTCCAAAGCCACATGACATCCATGCTCCACACATAGCAAGGCGTGCTGCACATGATATTGCCAGGGAGAAGCAATAAACACCAACTCCGGATGATGCTTCTCCAACATTTCAAGACTGGAATTCTCTCCATGATTATAGCAAGAAATATCAGGCAGTTCAGACGGTTCCACTCCCGGATCAGCAACTGCCAGTATCTGAAAGAAAGGTATATTCCGCAATAATCGAAATAGTTGTTTACCACGATACCCCATACCTATAAAAGCAACACTTACCTTGTTCATTTTTCTAACTTTGTTAACCGAATAACCTTATTATCTACATCTATACTGTAGGATAATTGTGGAGCTACGCTGCATAACAGTGATAGAAACTCATTCAAACTTTCATCACGCAAGGTTGCTTTAAAACTAAGCTGTTGCAGTTCTGATGCTATTTGAAATTGATAACCAAAATGTCGGGATAATTCTGCTTTTTTATCTTCCAATGTATGCCCTTCAAAAATAATTTCCCTATGTTCCCAAGCGTATATCTGATCCAACGGGCGCTTTTCGATCTTGTAAGTTTCGGAAAGATTATTATAGATAAAACTATCTCCGGGTTTCAATGTAATATTATCTGCAATACCTTCCACATCAATTTCTACCTTCCCATGTTTTAAAGTCACAATATCCTTAGGTTCTTTTGGATAAGAAAGCACATTAAAATTAGTTCCTAAAACGCGGATATTATAATGACGGGTACGTACATAAAACGGTTCATTATCCCTATGCTTCACATCAAATATAGCCTCACCATCCAACTGTACACTACGTGCATTTAACCATTCTCCCAAAGAATAAGTCAATTTGGAACAAGCATTCAACAGCACTATAGAACCATCCGGCAATACTGCTCTAGCCTGCTGCCCTACTTCTGTTTCCAAAGTTATCTTCTTATCCACTGACATAATCTCAGAATAATAAAAATTGGCCTGCCAACCCGTAAAGGCAACAATTATAATAGCAGCGGCATAAAACAGAAAACGCTTCCATGACAAATTCTTTTTGGGAAGCACACTCTTTTGGCAAGACAAACCAACTTTTTGAGCAAATTTCTGCCATTCATGTTCTGTATTCACTCCTTTGCAATCGCTTTCATAATTAAGATACACATAAGAGTCTTTCAATGAAAAAAGGAAGTCCTGATTTTCTTTTTTTTCTTTTACCCAAGCGATTAAGCGTCTAGTTTCTTCCTCTGTTAATTCATTTTTCAAATATTTTATGAAATAATCTTCATCTATCACCATTGTGCACGTCATTTAAATAAGTTATCGACAAATAAAAGAATCAATATAGTCAAATAATCATCCAATGATTGCCTTATCAATTTAAGACCTCTGTAAAGTTGATTTTCAACAGTGCGTACGGATAACTTCAACACACTGGCTATCTCATCGCTTCGCATACCTTGATTTCTATTCATCCTGAAAATAGTCTGACATTGTTTGGGCAATTTTTCAAGTGCATCTAAATATTTATTATTCAATTCCTCAAAATATAAATCATTTAGGATATTATGCTCATCCGCATAGCTGGCAAGCTCCAATTCCCGTAGATGCATCGTTTCTATTTTAGAAAAATTGTCCAATATAGCATCCCGACGTATTTGCTTCATACAAAGATTCTTCATAATACAAAACAAATAAGTACTTATAGCCTTTGGAGCATCAATACGAGTACGATATTCCCAAAAAGCAACAAAGCATTCCTGAGCAATATCTTTCGCCTTATCACTATCATGTAAGAGTCCATAACAAAAGACATACATTCTAGGGTGATACTTTTTATACAACCATTCAAAGGCACCAGCATCTCCCTGCTGTATTTTGGAAAAGAGAATATGTTCTTCCATTTATCCCTCCTTTTCAAGCGTAGCTATTCATAGACATTATATTAAGCCAAATTATCAAATTAGGTTTATTCAAAAAGGGATTAAAATATTAAAGATTTGACAAAAATAAATATTTCTATATTATTCGCAATAAAAAAGAGCTTTTTTAACAATATATCTTTAGGATAAATAAGTTAATAAATGTTATTTTTAAGTTCCATTAATGAGTAATTTTATATTGCTTTGGCTCTATAATAATAGGAATTAAAATATTTAAAGAGAAAAATTATTATTAACTAAAATCTAATCCATTATGAGAACATACTGGCTACAGAATGCTCTGATAAAGTCCCCCACAAGACTTTATTATTTTCTATTGCTATTTATTGCAAGCTTATCTCCTTGTGCTGCTCATGCACAAAGTGTAAGTGTTAATATCAATTTAACTAATAAGCCTTTGTCTGCATTTATTCAAAGCATTGAACTTCAGACAGATTTCAAATTCTTTTATGAACAACAACAAGTAGATGTACAGCAACACATCACTGTCAATGTACAGAACGTATCTATTAATGCAGCCTTAGAACAAGCTTTAAAAAATACAAATATAACCTATACAATCTCCGAAAAACGAATTCTTCTAATCCAAAAACAAAATAGCACTTCATTACAATCTGACAAGATGGTAGAAATCAAGGGGCAAGTAACAGATAAAAGTGGCATCCCCGTTATCGGTGCAAATATCCTCGTTAAAGGCAGTAATTTAGGCTGTATTACAGATATAGATGGTAACTATTCCTTGAAAGTACCAGCCAAAAGCACAATAGTTGTTTCTTACATAGGATACACCACTCAAGAAGTTACTCTGAAAGGCAATAATTTCCAACGGATTATTATGGAAGAGGATAGCAAAATGTTGGACGATGTAGTAGTTGTAGGATACGGTACAGTAAAAAAGCGCGATTTAACAGGCTCTGTCTCCAGTGTAAAAGGAGATGACCTAAGCCTGAATGGTGTTTCTTCAATTGGTCATGCGCTCGAAGGCAAAGCTGCAGGATTATACATCCGTCAAAATAGCGCACAGCCCGGTGGAGGGTTAGACATTTTAGTTCGTGGTGCAGGTTCCGTCAATGCCAGCAACGACCCACTGTACATTGTGGACGGTTTCCCCATAGCCAAACTAGATCAGGCCTCGGGCGGAGATGCCAAAATGGATCCCGGAACACAAGGAATTCTGAACTTTCTGAATCCCAATGATGTAGAATCTATTGAAGTGCTGAAAGATGCAAGCGCCACCTCCATCTATGGTGCACGTGCAGCCAATGGTGTTGTAATTATCACCACAAAAAGAGGGAAGGAAGGAAAGGCTCGAATAAGTTATTCATACAACTATTCTTTCCAAAAATACACGGACAATTATGACCTTCTGTCTCTACAAGAGTGGATGATAGAGAAAAACAATACTACATGGGAACATTGGTTATGGACCAACAACGTCAGTCCATGGGGAAACAGAACTTTGGAAGAAGCCCAGGCCAATCCGGTCAATGGAATTGACTATTCACGCCCTTATCAAGATAGTGATATTAAGAATGCAGGCCCTGGTACAGACTGGTTAGGCTTGATTACGCGCGACGGACAAATACATGAACATAATATTAACCTGCAGGGTGGAAGTGAAAGCACACAATATATGGTGTCGTTCAATTACTACAATCATCAAGGTATCGTCAAAAATTCCGGTATGACCCGTTATACCGCCAAAGCAAACATTGACCAAAAGTTTTTGAACATATTCAAGGCAGGTCTAAATCTAACATTAACACGCATTGATAATGACAACACGCAATTAGGCTCCGGAAAATTTGAAAATTCCGGTATCATTCGTTCTGCTATACAAATGGGACCCAATATTCAAGCATATGACAAAGAAACTGATACTTATCCCATAAATCCATTATTGGGACAACAGCCTAATCCATACTCTCTACTGAACAACACGGACAAAGGACGTACAGATCGTCTTTTAGGAAATATTTTCATTGAAGCAACCCCTTTATCAGGATTGACACTACGCGTCAATGCCGGTTTGGACCATGCCAATATAGACCGTAAGACTTACCAGCCTCGCAGCACCTTAAATGGGAAAAACCTCAATGGTGTAGCTTATATCTACAATACTGCTAACAATCAGTATCTCATAGAGGCAACCGCTACTTATCAACGTACTTTTAACGACATACATAATGTCAACTTACTGGCAGGTACCTCCTATGAAAAATTCAATTATGACGCTTCAGAATTAGGTAACAATAATTTCATTACAGACGCATTTCTGTGGAACAATATGGACGCTGGTACAGGTACCAAAATTACTAAATCAACCTCTACCGAAAATAAAATGATGTCTTACTTTTTTCGCGCAGGATATATCCTAAAAAACCGCTACTTATTAACTGCGACTCTACGTGCCGATGGAGCCAGTGTATTTGCAAAAAATAATAAATGGGGATATTTTCCATCTGTAGCCGCAGGATGGACTTTGAGTGAAGAAGACTTTATGAAAAGCATTAATTGGCTATCTAATCTCAAACTACGTCTCAGTTGGGGACAGACTGGAAATGCAGACATCAGCACTAATGCTTTCGCTAGCTATGGAGCACAAGGCAGTTGGATAAATTCAGAGTACAAAACAATAAGCGGTGTGATGAAAAGCCGTCTAGAAAACCCTGATTTAAAATGGGAAACAACTACGGAATGGAATCTTGGATTAGACTTCGGTTTTCTAAAAAGCCGTATCACAGGTTCAGTGGAACTTTACCAAAGAGTGATTTCGGATTTGCTGAACTACAAGCCTCTAAATTCCTACCAAGAAGTAAAACAAATAATGGCTAATGTAGGCAAAACGCAAAGTCGCGGTGTTGAGATTACCTTGAATAGCCGCAATATCATAACTAACAATTTTTTTTGGGAAACCTCACTGACTTATACTAAATATGAAGACCGGTGGAAAGAGCGTACTCCAGACTGGAAACCAAATGTGTATGAGAAAGAGAAAGATCCGATTAGAGCCATATATGCCCGTCGAGCTGATCATATCATGCAGATAGGAGAAAAAGCTCCTGCAGCGCAACCCGATTTACGTCCTGGACAAATTGTAATCAAAGACCTTGATGGCTACGTACGCGATGAGAATGGTAATCCCAAAGTAGATCAGAATGGACGTTTCATGTTATTAGGACACGCCGATGGTACCATAGATGAAGCCGATACTCAACTCATTGGTACACAAGATCCTGGTTGGATGGCAAGCATGACCAATACATTTAAATACAAAGGCTTTGACCTTAATATAATGTTCAATGGAATGTTCGACAGAATCATGCAAGATCCTACAGAAATGGACTTTGGTTTGAATGGCGGAAATATTGCTCAAAACGGATCTAATATGCTACGAATAATTAAAGATAGATGGACTTTTGACAATCCGTCAACAACACGTCCCTGTTCTTACTATACAAGTGGAACAAAGTATACAGCAGGAGACTTCTTCTATCAAAAGGCTTGGTTTATCCGTCTGCAGAACATCAGCCTCGGATACACACTTCCCAAGTCAATATTAACAAAAAGTAAAATATTGAACAATGTACGTATCCATGCTTCCGTTAACAACGTATTTGTTATCACGCCTTATAATGGTCTTGATCCTGAAACAGATGCATATGCGGCAGCCTATCCCAACGCACGTACTTTCAGTTTTGGTGTAGACGTTTCATTCTAATCATAAAAAATGCCCTTATGAAAAAAATATGTAAATTATTGATATTAGCAGCTGCTCTGACAGGAGGAATATCTTTAAACAGCTGCATTGACCTTGATCCAGTAGACTACTCTGACATTAACCCTTCCAATTTTCCACAAACGGAAACAGATATTCAATCAATGGTCAATTCGTGCTATTACTCTGTACGTTCTAGCTGGTTTGACGGACTATTCTCAACCAGTGAGCGCGGAGTTACTGTAGTAAATGACCTTACTACAGAAATCTTGTCCTGCAAGTCTGGTTTTTTAAAAGATGTATCTGAATTGAACTATTTCTCAACCACTGCAGACCTTACCCGTTTTTATTATACCGATACCGATGCATATAGTGACGGTTGGCTCAATGATATCAGTCGTTGTACCTCTGTACTTGCTCAAATTGAAGCATGCAACTTCTTAAGTGCAGAAAAAAAACAATATTATGAAGCAGAAATAAGATGTGCACGCGGACTGATAGCTTATACCTTGTATGATATGTTCGGTCCTTTAGTTATAGCTCCCATAGAAGTATTGAATAATCCGACAGTAGAAAAGCCTTTGGCACGCCTCTCCAAAGAAGAAATGGTCAAGTTCATAGAAGATGATTTAATCTTTGCCGCAACCTATTTGCCTACTCCTACAGAAGCTGAATACGGAAGATTCAGTCAAGGACTTGCCAACATGCTGCTTATCAGACTCTATCTGCACGAGAGTCCGGAAAACAAAGAATATTATACGAAAATTGAAGAAATAGCCCGAAAACTAATGGCACCATCCTACGGCTACCGATTATCAACGAGCTATACTCAAATGTTTGAAATTGGTGGACAAGGAAAAGGTAATGCAGAGATAATATGGGCAATACCAGTCAACACGGAAGCGGTAAGTTGGAATGACTGGCATATGTTCGTGCTGCCCACTGATTTTGCAGATCATGGTATGACAAGCGGATACGAATGTGTAAACAGCACTTGGTATTTTTATGACAGTTTTGAAGTAAATGATGTCCGTAAGACTTATTTGGTAACCTCTTATAAAACTCAAGATGGAAGTATTATAAATCGTGAAAATCCCGGTTTACATCTTGAATTAGGACCTATCCCACTGAAATACGGCTATGACATTAATGTCACTGGCAATGGTGGAAAAAGCAATATTGACCCAATTATATACCGTCTGGCAGACGTATATCTAACATTAGCAGAAGCGCTCTATTTGAAACCAGCATCATCCGAAACGGACAAAGAGGAAGCAATATCCTATATTAATACAATACGTAATAGAGCCAATTTGGATGAAATCAACAGCAAGGACATCACTACAGAAGAAAAATTCATAGAGATACTTTTAAAAGAACGAAGTCATGAATTATGGTGTGAGAATGGACAATATCGTGCAGATTTGATTCGTTTTAACAAATTTGTAGAACATGCCGAAACTGTAAAAGGTACAGTTTATGCTAGCAAGAACAAAGAATTGTATCCACTACCACTCTCTGCGATCAATGACGGCAAAGGATTTGTTATTCAAAATCCTGGTTATTGATATTTTAACTAAAACTTAGTAAGTAATTCCCCTATAAAAATATTCTATGAAAGCAAGACACATTTTTTACATGATATTAATGACTGGCTGCCTTTTGGCTAATCTCTCAGCATGCACCTTTGCTTCAAAAACAACTGAAACAGAAAGGCAAATAAAAGTTCCTGCTCCACTTCGCCCTGCAGGACAGACTGATGTGGTGGGACTGGCATGCGAACCAATTGAGACCGTACGTATCGGATTCATTGGTTTGGGTGCACGAGGCACTGAAGCGATCCGACGCTTTACCTATCAAAAAGGAATTCAGATAAAAGCATTGTGCGATTTACACCAGTTTCGAGTAGATAGTTGCCAGCATATGCTAAACCGCGCTGGCATACCCGAAGCGACAGCCTACTATGGCAGTGAAAATGCCTGGAAACAATTATGTGAACGAGATGACATAGACCTGATATACATAGCTACCGACTGGACTCACCATGCACCTATGATGATTTATGCTATGGAGCATGGGAAACACGTAGCCTGTGAAGTTCCTGCCGCTATGTCCCTGGAAGAGATTTGGAAAGTGATAGATACGGCAGAACACACCCGCAAACACTGTATGATGCTGGAAAACTGTGTTTATGATTTCTTCGAAATTACCACTCTAAACATGGCACAACAAGGGCTTTTTGGAGATATTACCCATGTGAAAGGAGCATATAACCATTGCCTGCATGACATCTGGCCAGACTATAATGCAGATTGGCGTATGCAGTATAACATGAGACATAGAGGAGATGTATACCCTACCCATGGAATGGGCCCAGCATGTCAATTGCTAAATATTCATCGAGGTGATCGTATGAAATATCTAGTGGCAATGGACAGTAACCCCGTTTCTCTTCCCGATTATTTAAAGAAGTGCGGAAGAACGGAAGATGCCCAAAAATTCCAAAACGGTGAAGTTACACTCACTCTGATACGTACAGAAAAAGGTAAAACTATTCAAATTGAACACAATGTCGCTTCACCCCGACCTTATAGCCGTTTATATCAATTATCCGGAACACGGGGATTTGCAGATAAATATCCGCTGGAAGGATATGCTCTCGAAAGCAAAGACCTACCTGAAAGTATTACCAACGGACAAACTTTCACTGCTCACGAATACATGCCCGACGCTGTTAAAAGTAGGTTGATGGAGCAATATAAAGACCCCATCATCAAAGAGATGGAAAAAAGAGCTAAGGAAGTAGGTGGACATGGGGGAATGGATTTCATTATGGATTCACGGCTTATTTATTGTCTTCATAATGGCTTACCTTTGGATATGGATGTCTATGACCTCGCAGAGTGGTGCTCACTCATCCCGCTGACCAAACTTTCCATTGAAAACGGTTCAGTCCCCGTAGAAATACCCGACTTTACCCGAGGGGCGTGGAACAAAATACAAGGTTATAGGCATGCCTTTGCCAAATAGAACAACAAACTATGAAACCGACTTTTTTATATCATTTATTAACACTGGCATTGTTGCTCTGTGGGATGGTTATGCCATCCCTACAGGCACAGCCATATAAAAATCCTTCACTCTCACCCGAAGAACGCACAGCAGATCTCCTGCAGCGGATGACATTAGAAGAAAAAATAGCCCAAATACGTCACATACATTCTTGGAATATTTTTGAAGAACAAGAGCTTAATAAAAGCAAGTTACAGGAATTTGTAGGTGACTTATGCTGGGGATTTGTGGAGGGTTTTCCGCTAACTGGAGAAAACTGTCACCGACATATGCGGCATATACAAGAATATATGCTAAACCATACCCGACTTGGAATTCCTATATTTACTGTTGCCGAAGCATTGCATGGATCAGTGCATGAAGGGTCTACCATTTACCCACAAAATATTGCACTGGCCTCCACTTTTAATCCGGAGTTAGCCTACCTGCGTGCCACAGAGATCTCCAAGGAACTACACTATCAGGGTATCAACCAGATCTTAGCACCCTGCATAGATGTGGTGCGGGATTTAAGATGGGGGCGTATAGAAGAAAGTTATGGAGAAGATCCTTATCTAAATGGTATTTTTGCCTATAAAGAAGCTAAAGGCTATCTAGACAATGGAATATCTCCTATGCTGAAACATTATGGGGCACATGGTAATCCACTGGGTGGACTCAATCTTGCCTCCGTTCATTGCGGCATAGGAGAACTACACGATGTCTATCTCCAGCCATTCAAAAAAGTCATAACTTCTCTTCCAATACAAGCAGTGATGTCTGCTTACAATTCATGGAATCGCGTTCCAAATTCATCTTCATATTATCTACTCACTGAAATCCTGCGTAACCGCTGGAGCTTTCAGGGATATGTATATTCTGACTGGGGAGCTATAGACATGCTCCATACTTTCCAGCATACCGCATCCAGCCAGACTGAAGCAGCTATACAAGCCATTTCTGCGGGATTGGATGTAGAGGCCTCTAGCGAATGCTTCCCACATCTAATTGCAATGGTCAAAGAAAAGAAAATAGATGAAAAGCTTATTGATAAAGCTGTAAGCAGAGTTTTATTAGCCAAGTTCCGTATGGGACTCTTTGAAGATCCCTATGGAGAGAAATATGAAGCACAATCCTTGCACTCACGGGAAAATATCCGGGTAGCACGGCAAATAGCCGATGAATCTACCGTCCTTTTAAAAAATGACAAAGGATTGCTTCCGTTGAATTTGTCTGAATTGAACTCCATTGCCGTCATCGGTCCGAACGCAGACCAGGTGCAATTCGGAGATTATACCTGGAGCCGCACAAACAAAGATGGTGTCACTCCATTGGAAGGTATACGCAAACTGACAGAACCATTTGGCATACAAATACGCTATGCACAAGGATGTAGTATGATGTCTTTAGATACCATACACATTGCATCTGCTGTTGAAGCAGCCCGGCAGAGCGATGTAGCCATTTTATTCTGTGGCAGTTCCAGTGCTTCATTGGCAAGAGACTACAACGAAACCAATTGTGGAGAGGGTTTTGACCTTGCAGACCTTGCTTTGACCGGTGCCCAAGGAAAGCTAATAAAAGCTATTCATGCCACTGGAAAACCGGTCATTTTGGTTCTGGTAACAGGCAAGCCCTTTTCTATAGCATGGGAAAAAAAACACATACCTGCTATTCTTATACAATGGTATGCAGGAGAACAAGAAGGAAGTTCCATCGCTAATATACTTTTCGGAAAGACAAACCCATCCGGGCATCTGACCGTATCATTTCCTCAAAGTAGCGGCCACCTGCCTGCCTATTATAACCATTTGCCTACAGATCGAGGATTTTACCATAAGCCTGGAAGTTATGAACAACCTGGACGAGACTATGTATTCTCTTCTCCAGGTCCTCTATGGGCTTTCGGGCATGGATTAACTTATACTACTTTCAATTATACAGATATGCAGATACAACAATCCGTAGATTCTATAAAAGTTTTTGTGACTGTGAAAAATACTGGTCGTTGGGCAGGAAAAGCCGTACCGCAACTTTATGTAAGAGATGTTTTCAGTTCCATATCTACTCCAGTCAAACAGTTGAAAGCATTTAATAAAGTAGCATTGGAACCTGGAGAGACAACCCGAGTTCCTCTGCACTTTGCAGTTCAAGACTTAGCCCTTACCGATGAAGCAGGAAAGACAATGGTAGAACCTGGTAGCTTTGAAATAATGATAGGCGATGCCTCAGACCATATACTATTAAAGCAGACTATTAGCATAGGGCAAAATATGGCTGTTAGCCCTTGCTCTATCAAAGAGCAGCTCCCCGAAGAAATAGGTAAAGGAAACATTATACATATCAAAGGCGTGGTGCGCGATGTGCAGGCTACACCTGTAGATAAAGTAGAAATCTACTCTACAGCACAACAACAGGTAATAGGTGTAACTGATCAAAATGGCAAATACTTTATAGATGCACCAGAAGACGACGTACTTGTTTTCTGCAAATCCGGATATTTGGATGAGAAGGTCAATGTAGACAGAAAAAATGACATTCAAATTACAATTAGAAACAAAATGGTTTTCCCATGAAACATCTTATTCTACGTGGTACTATTTTATAATTATATAAATAAAAATCCTTATGAAATTATTGTGGATGATTTTATTGCTGAGTATATCTTGGTCATTAAAGGCTGACAATATATTTATTGAAGCCGAAAGTTTTGATAATAAAGGTGGATGGGTATTGGATAATCAATCTATGAAACAAATGGGTTCTTCTTATTTGTTAGCACACGGATTGGGTATACCCGTAAAAAATGCTTCAACAAAGTTCCAAATTGAGAATAAGGGAAAATACCGAATTTGGGTCAGAACGCGAAATTGGGTTAAGAAATGGGATCAGACAGCCGCTCCCGGACGTTTCAAAGTATTATTGAATGGAAAAGCATTGGAAAAAACATTTGGAACAGAAAAAGCTGAGTGGCATTGGCAGAATGGTGGGATTATCACACTAAAAGCAGGCGAAAATAAAATTGAACTTCAGGACTTGACTGGTTTTGACGGTCGATGTGATGCAGTTTTCCTCACTTCGGATATGAACATGTTGCTTCCTGATAGTGGAAATGAATTAGCAGATTTTCGCCGTAATATGTCGGAAGAGCCTATAATTCCAGAGGATGGAGGAGAATACGACTTGGTTGTTGTCGGTGGCGGAATAGCAGGTTGTTGCGCTGCCATCAGTGCTGCCCGCCTTGGATGCAAGGTGGCTTTGATTCAAAATCGTCCGGTTTTGGGTGGAAATAACAGTTCGGAAGTTCGAGTCGGGCTTTCAGGGTTAATAACCCAACAACCTTATCCCCAATTAGGGAATCTCGTAGATGAACTAGGTCCTGTCGGATATTGGAATGATTGGGAAGCCCAACAAGATACTTCATCTCTTAGAAGTAAACAAATAATGAAAATTTTACGACAAGAACCAGCAAGAAAAATACATAATGCAGGACCTTTTTTTATTTATGAAGATAATAAAAAACTTGAGTTATTGCAAAATGAAAAAAACTTGAATCTGTTTCTAAATACACAAGCGGTTGATGTTCAAACAAAAGGGAATAAAATCATCGCAATCATCGGGAAAAATATTGAATCTGGAAAAGAGTACATATTTAAAGGACAATTGTTTTCAGATTGTACCGGAGATGGAGAAATCGGTTTTCTAGCCGGAGCAGACTATCGTATGGGAAGAGAAAGTAAAACCGAAACAGGTGAACTCAGAGCCCCTCTAATAGCCGACCAGTTGGTAATGGGAACTTCGGTGCAATGGTATGCAGAAGATACACAAGACATTTCTGTCTTTCCAAATTGTCCTTGGGCTATTCAATTTAATGATACAACCTGCATTCCCATTACTCGCGGAGATTGGGATTGGGAAGTTGGTCTAAATGATAATCAGATAACGGAAATTGAATCTATCCGGGATTATGCCCTCCGCGCAATCTATGGTAATTGGGATTTTCTGAAAAACAAGAGTAAAATGAAAGAGCAATTTGCAAGAAAAGAATTGACATGGGTAGCCTACATAGGAGGCAAAAGGGAATCACGACGTTTGATGGGCGACCTTGTCTTACGAGAACAAGACATCTTAAATAATATCCAGTATGAAGATGCAACATTTACCACGACTTGGGGAATAGATCTCCATTATCCCAAACCGATACCCGGAATAAAAGAAGCACCGTTTCTTTCCTATTGCGATGTACAAGACATAAAACCATATGCGGTTCCATACCGCTGCCTATATTCCCGAAATATTGAAAACTTATTTATGGCAGGTCGAAATATAAGCGTAACTCATATTGTATTAGGAACGGTACGAGTAATGAGAACTGGCGGTATGATGGGAGAAGTAGTAGGAATGGCAGCTTCCTTATGCAAAAAACATTGTACTAATCCCAGGTATATATACCTTAAATATCTATCAGAATTGAAAACCTTAATGAAACGGGGTATTGGTAAGCCAGGATTTCCTGAAGCTGGGAATATTAACTAGTTTACTCATAAACGTATACTTAAAAGATATTCCCATTTAAACCTATTCAGAGGTGCTCAATTAAACTGAGAGTTTAGACATCTTATGGTTATGGAGAGACTGTTTTGCAGATAAAATGTTCGGGTAAAAGCATGGTAGAAATCAAGTCGAATAAAATAGCTTGAGGTGCTTTTAATCTCTTTTTGAGATTTTTTTTAATATAACGTAAGTCTGAAATTAATATTCTTCTCAAAAACAGAATGGTTACAGCAGATTCCCTATAATCAAAGGTAAATCAAAACCTTTTTGTCACAGGCGCTAACGCTACGCTTTCCATGTGTATTTTCCGCGACTTGTCACAAGAAAAATACACATGGAAACAAGCGACCGAACAACTTTTGATTTGAAAAAGAATTGTAGTGGCTCACTGTGACCGACACGACGTACGGACAGATAATATGGCAAGCTGAAATCGGGATATGTTGGCTCTATTCAATTCAAACCTCTATTTGTACTAAAATACCACCAATAAACTCTTTCATTTACAAATTTATCAGCTTAACAAATTTAGTTTCTGTACATACACTTAAATCCGTTGTTACAAATTTCCCATTACAAAAAAGAGAAAAGATAGTAGCTGGTGTAGGAGAGTTTTGTGCTTGCTCTCTTGTTTCTAATTTAATCACTTTTAAGGGAATATTTTTTTCTTGAGCAAGAACACGCAACATACCATCTACATAATAATCCGTATATGGGCAACGATTGGAATAATAAGCCACTATTCCCTGTTTGTCGGGACATTCTCCACTTTTAACGCAATCATTAAAATACGGAACTGCACTATTCTCATGAAAATTCATTACTAACAATGAAAATCCATTTGGAAGTTTTTCTACTTCCTCAAAGCCATGTTGCAGTAACCATTTCGTATCACTCATAAAATGATTCTTTTTTGTACCTACAACAGTAACCAATCCATCCTTCTGTTGCTTTTTTGCATCTTCAATCACAAACTGAAGCAAATTATATCCATGCCCTTGCCCTTTATACTGGCCTGAAACCCAAAAACAATTCACCATTAAATAATTGGGAGCAGTAACCGGAAGCCATGCATACTCAGCAGGAACGTATTCTATAAAGACTTTGGCTCGTGCGTCAAGCCGTCTGAAAACATAACCATTTGCAAATTCCTTCGTTAGCCATTCTTTTTTCAACTCATAACCTGCTGCGCATTTTTTGTCAGAGAATGCACAGCAGATATGCTCTTTGGCCATGTTTTCTTCTGTTAGAATGATGTATTTAGATAAGCTATTTTCCATGACTTAGTTTATTTTATCGGTATATGCATATTTTTGTGATATTCTATTCTTTATTCTCTTTTGGATAATTGATGTATTCCTCAAAATGTACTCCAGGCTGTTGTATAAAGTTCTGTCCCTCCATATTTGCCCCATATACGCATATACACTTTGCATATATAGTACAGACCGTTCTACATGTTGCCTTGCTACATAAGGGTATAATGGTTCATTCAGAACAGAGCTCATCATACGAAGCAATTGCCGTTGAGACATATTTACTATATCGGCTATTACGTTCAATTGCAATGGCTGATGCAAATTAAACTTTATGTAATCAATTATTTGATTAACTTTCAGCTTGTATATATTTTCAATGCAACTTTTCATCTATAACTATATAATTTGTAAATATATAGAGTTTATACAAATATATGATTGTCCAATCTTGCTAATTTCATATATTTTAGTGCAAGATGCAAATATACATCTATTGACACTAATCTTAAAATTCTTATTTTCAACGGATTTCATAATCAAAAGTTACCATAAAGAGAGATGAAAGGGGCAAATAAACGGATGCATAGCATTCTTTTAGACATAAGAACAGAAAGGCATAAGAGGAGATGCTTGCCAGATATATGATGTGATACGGGTATGATGTGATACGATATAATATCCTAAAAGCAAAGAAAGAGAAATACTTCACAAGTATAAGAATAATCCCCACTAAAAATCTGCTGACCCCAAGAAAGCAAGCAAAACAAGGCAAGTATAAGGCAAGGCAGACAAAATAACCCCAAAAC